>Ga0307378_10011082_pt1 | contig 11655 bp, 13 predicted proteins | sample UN1MG_FD_202238 | JGI IMG/M metagenome (GOLD analysis project Ga0307378, IMG submission 202238) | Soil microbial communities from Risofladan, Vaasa, Finland - UN-1 | ecosystem: Environmental > Terrestrial > Soil > Coastal area > Acid sulfate soil | place: Finland: Risofladan, Vaasa | collected...
GTGGGGATCGTGGTCCCGGCACCTACCCCGACTACGGTATCTCCGATAAAGGATGACGCGATAATCCCACCGATCCCAGCCACGGCTAATGCTGAGACAAATGCGTCAACCCTCACAATCAGTTGCCCACCGAACTCATCGTCAATTTCTAATCGCTCAGAACCAATCGAGATCCCGAGGTCATTCTGATTGATGGACTGCTTCACCACGAGCTTCACATTCTCAGCCCGTTGTTTCTTATCGTCAGAGTAGAACACATCGAGTTTAGTTTCAAGATCGAAAAACCCTGTGGTAATATTCGCGGTCCCAAGACTCTGTTGAGGGCCTGAAACTTTGGTCAGTTCATTGTCCAGATACGTGACGACAACTTTATTGACAGCTTCGTTTGTTCCCGATGGCTGCACGTAACTCGAAAGTCTCTTCGAGTCAGTCATGACAAGATCCTGATGCTTCAAGGAGAACTTATAAGTTGCAAGTTGCCCCTTTCCGTTGAACCAAATTCTCGACATGTTGCCCTGGGCTAATTGTGTGAGGCCCTCCCACGGCGGAATATTCACAATTTGATTGGACGTTTTATCGAACATAAGATTCCACGGCCCACCTGCGGCGAGTTCGTCCGTGGTCATAGCCATCACGTCTACGGCAATGTTCTCAAACATCGTATACCAGTCTGTTCCAATGGTATACTCTTTGGATGTGACCATTCTCTTTTTCCACGCCTGATTCGACTCACGAGAAAATACAGAGAACTGCACCACTGAAGGCTGGCCTCGAAGAAAGTTCCAACCATAAGACCCTTGGATGATGCCACTGAAAATTGGTTCCCACTGATCTTCGGGAACATCTCTGAAACCTTCAATCACTCTGATGCCTCGACCCTGCTTGATTGAGTCTCGCAGTGATCCAGTGTCAGGATGGAAGAGGAACGTGTCATCTGACAGCGTGACGGTCACTTGACCGTAGTTCCACTGGACGCTGCTGACCCACGGTGTGAGATCTACCGGGGTTTGCACTGCGGTCCCTGCGATAATGCTCCCCCATGACTCACCTGTCGCACAGCTAATGTCGTAGGACAGTACCGTGAAGGCTGGCTTATGCACGAGGGCTTCAATCGCTGTGGTCATGGCGGGGCTTGTGCTAATCATACTTGACTCACAATCTCAAATTTCATCACCACATCGCCCGTTAAACAATCTTGTAAGGCGGCGATGAAATTATATGTCACATCCTGCCCACCAACCGTGAGCGACTTAATGACAATATTGTACGTGTTCACCGTTCGATCTTTTGGCAACCATTGAATGAATCCCACCACAGGTGGATTCTCATAGTACGCATACAGTTGTCTGAAAAATGTGAGGGACATGGGAGCTTCACTATCTGATCCTCTCCATGTCTCTGTGATATCCGCATCTCGATCGTACCCGATCCACTGTGTGATTCGATTATCTTCGAGAGTGGCCTGCTTCACCACCACTGGTCGTTTCGTCAACGGAGCCACATCGAAATTTGTCCAGGTATCTGGATTCTTTTGATAGGTGATAGGCGCAAACGTAGTCGTTGGATACAGGAGTTCTCTCAGGGACAAGGACCCTGTGATATTCGGGAGGATGGTGAAGTCAAAAGATTGTGTCACGGCTAACGCATCTGCGGTTGTGACAATCGTCTGAGATGATAAAACAGCCATGTTAACTCCCTGTCTGCAAAGTAATAGTATCTGTGCCTGGTATGTCTCCTGGTCGATAGGCGACAGGGACAATGCCAGATCCAACAGAGGATGTTTTTGTATTCTCGAATGTTCCGTTACCTGTATTTGAAAGAGTCACTTCGTTTCCGACAATGGATTCTCCGGCTGCTCCAATCAGGTTTGCGGTCAGAGTAGTCGTCTGTCCGATCACAATCTTTTCAGTTGGTACTGGGTCCGTTAATGTCACTGGACCTGGAATGGTTTTATAGATATCTAATTTATGTAAAGCGGCACCGTCTGTGGCGTTCGTCTTCATACGCAACACGGCGATATTCTGCCTCAGTGAGTCGTAGGCGATATATGCCCTTGTATCGGCAGACCCGTCATCGGGCTGTAGAAACGCAAAAGCCTGGACCTGCGGAGTTTTCCAATTGACCTTGGTCACGTAGGTTCCGATACCGCTGGGACCAGGATAGCCCACCCACGCCAATTCATTCGACTCATACGCCAAGGTATTAACGAACCCTGTCATGGGGATTGTCTGAAGCTCCTGCTGGGTCCCATAGTTCCAGCGTAATAGTTTTCCAGATGAGGCTATCGCCAATATCTGATCTTGGCGATTGAGCAAGAAAGCTCCGGTTGCGATACCACCTACATCGGCTGATGTCAGGATTGGATTCGCCACTTGTGTTGCTGTTGGCACAGCCTCTGGAAGTGTGACCTCCACAATGTTGAAGAAATATCGGCCATACACTTTGTTCAGATCCCCGTTGATCTGATTCTTTGTCCACGCTGTAGCAATGGCTCCGGTTGTCACCGGGGTGAGTTCACCCACGCCTGTGCCGGGATCAACCTCGTAATGGTTGATTCTCCAACTCGGCCACACCGCAAACCTCATCATTACAATAATAATGTATCTGTCGAGAGCCTCTGAATAGAAGAAGGTCACAAGCGAATCTACAGTCTCCTCACGATAGATCCGTGGAGGGAGACATAAGTATGGATTATAGACTGCCCCATCTCCGGGCTGACATAATTCGTATTCAATAGGTAATGTCGAACTCAATAATGTAAAACTCATATCACCACTTTCGCAGAGACAACTTCCCGCTCGGACATGACCCAGTCATTTCCAGGTGGGCAGTATTTCGCTCTGGCAATGCCTGCTGCATCTGTTTTAGTGAACCGTGGATGAATGCACCCTTTCGCTGGCGAGTTTGCTCCTGCTGCGTCTACACCGAACGTGTTCATGGTTTTGCTGTTCACGGCGACTGTATCAGCGGGGAGTCCAACCACAGACCATTCAATGTCTTGATCCTTTACCAATTCTCCATTGGACCCTGTGATCGTTACCGAGACTTCCTCTCCGTGGAACCTATCGAAATTATTTGGTGTAAACGTCAGTGCTGAAATCGCTGAGGCTGCGACTGATAATTCATAGATCTCAGTTTGCTTACTGTTATTGACCGTAATCACGTTGCTGTGCGTTCGATCCACAACCATCCGTGTTCCAGGATTCACGAATGACCGAAGTCGTGCGACCTCCGCATCAACATCCCACACCACGATTTCTCCTGTGAGGTTATTCCACGCTACAATTTGTTGATCTTGGAGCCAGTGAATTTGACCGCCTATATTTCCCGCCACCAGAATTGGAACGGTCGCTTCTAACACCATTGTCTGAAGATCGTATCGTGCATAACTCCCGAAAGATGGACGATACACTTTTAACACACCTGCTCTGTTGGGGACAATGACACTGTTCACCAGTGAAAATGAGCCAAGGTTCGGTCCAAGAGGCTTGTTGAAATCATACGTCCATGTGATCGGGTCATAGTAGTAGAGTTGGTTCCCTGTGCCGAGAGCAATCTTATCACCGATGCCCACCATTTGATTCGTGCTGCCAAAGAATAATTGCCCCATTCGGACCATTGTCCCGTCACGGTAGATACGATCAATCATGTTCGTACCTGATGAGACAGAGATTGCCCACATGCAGTCGTGTGCGCTGATAAAGAACATCCGAATGCCGGATAACGTCAGTGTGCCGACAAGAGTTTTCGTACTGGTATAAATTTGCTTAAGCACCTTCACTCACCTTCACTCTCTCAACTTTCCCCACATCGGCTGGGTTTGTTGAAGGGATATATTGGTTCACGGCCAGCCCGTCATTGTCAGAGACAATTATCTTCTCTGACAATGATCCGACTGGAAGACCCTCTACCATTGCCACAACTCCAACTAGCTCCCAATACGTGCAGGTGTTCGGTGTCCCCTTATATGTAATCGGCTGGCCTTCCGACAGGTACACTGCTAGTTTTGCGTTGATAGACATTATGCGCCTTGTAATCCTTGTGTCCCTAAAAGGTTTGAGAGTTGAGCTTCGATGATCCCATTGAGTACCGAGGGATCAAGAGACCCACTGGTCAACGGATTCCGTGTGTTCCGTTCGATCTGTGACAAGATGGCATTGGTTGGAATCAACGCTTCCATGAGACCGTTGTTGATCTCGGCAATTGGGAGTGCTGTATCTCCACCAATTAGTCCTCGGGTCTGTGCCGAACTTTGGACACTCGACCCTGCGCCTGCGCCGGAGGCTGTGAAATCCCCGTCATTGCCCGTCTTGGACAAGACTGATATTAGGAGACCGATCCCGAGAGCTAACGCTTGAGCGGCGGCTCCGGCTCCGGCTTTCCCAATACCTTCGAATATGCTTTCTAAACCTTGGATTAACAACTTCTTCGTTTCTTCTATCAATCCCATGAGACCTGAGGTAATCAGATCCTTTGAAACTGTCTCAGCCAGTTGCTTAAATTCAAATGAGCCTGTCGCCAATCCATCGGCTAATGTTCCGAACGCACTATCCACGGCTCCCGCGAACGCTTCGATCTGGGGTTTGATTTGCTCTTGTACAATATTCCGATTCTGCTGGTCAACGAATTGATTCCGTTGTTCGGTTGTCGCACCGGGTCGTTCTGCATCGAAATTTGCAATGTTCTGGTCGGCTATGGCTTGTGAGTTTGCCAACCGCTCGCTATTTGTTCCACCCCGCCCGAATAAATTAAGACGCCGTTCCTCCGCTGCTAGGAGTTGTGCGATCTCAATTGAATCTTTCTTCAGTCGTGCTGAAGCAGCCAAACGGGCATTGTCTATCTTGGTTTGGTTTTTACCAATCTCAAGATCGATCTGTTGGATCGCTAGGGTTTCTTTCTTGATAATCTCAATACGCTGAACGGCGGCTTGCTGCGGGGTAATTTTATTGTCCCCAACGTCCACGTTCAGGTTTGCATCAACGGTAAGCTCATCTTGTCTCGCTCGTTCTTCTGTGATTTTCTTTTGAATTTCGAGTTGTGCAATATCGGCCTTGAGTTGCCGTTCACGGAAGATCAACTCTACCGCAAACGCTCGACGAGCGGTCTCCTCTCGGAAGGCTGCTTCCTTTTGAATTCGTGCAATGTTTGTTGACAGTTCATTGTCTCGCAGAGTTTTAGTCCCTTTGATCTCACTGTCTTCAATCGCACGAGCGGCGGCAATACGGGCGTTGGTGATCGTTGGATCGAATTCGATCTTCTCATCGATCTTGGCAAAGTCCACAGGTATTTTGACTGGTATGGTGAAACCTTTTGAGAGATCTTTTAGCTGTGCAAACAGTTTCGCTATTTCATCGTCTGCTCCACCCAGTCCAAGATCTACTTTGAGATCTGCGGTATTTTTGGCGGCATCGGCAATGAAGTCTCCCAAGCTTTCACGGAGATTGACTAGTGTACTTTCACTTCTCTCGAAGAGGAAGTCACGTCCCTCTTGTGTTTGGGCCACCTTATTTGTGGCATCGGATACGCCTTGCGCTGCCTTCAACACATTGTTCTGAAGCTGTGCCTGCACCCTCAACGTACTGTTGAGATCTTTCTGCTGCTCGACGGTCCTATTCTGAATCTTATTTAACCGTTCAACTCTGTTCGCGGCAATCTCAACATTCCTCGCCTGATCCCGTAGGGATTGCTCGGCTCGTTGTAAAGCTTTAGCATCGAAGGTCAGTGTGAACCCACCTTTGATAAACGCTTTGCCTAACTCTGTCAGTTCCTGGAATGTCTCGATAATATTACCGAGACCATCTAGGAACCCCGTGATAAAGATATCAACACTATCGATCATCAGGTTCAGTACATCAACGAATGTCGATGCTCGGCCTGTCATGAGTGCGAATATTCCGGGGATTGCGAACAAGATCCCCAATGGCCCTGACTTAAGCAGCTTGAGAATGATAACGATCGCTGCGGCCAATTGTACCAAATCGTTTGACACGAGGCGAAGAATTACGCCTGCGTAGTTATTGACAATCGAAAGAATACCATTCCATGCTCCGGCGATTTCTGATTTCAGAAAACGCCCAATGGCAATGATGGAACTTCGTTGATCGATCAAGAAGTTATTAATCTTCGTGATTCGTTCCACCACACCATCGAAGGTGTCTTGGAATATGTTACGTGCCAGGATGTTAAACAGTGAAGTGAACGTGGACGTGACAGAAGTGAGGGTTCGGCGGACCGCATTCCCGGCTGCATCCAGCCCTGTCAAGAACTGCTCGAAAACTTTAATGCTGCCTGTTGCCCGAATCTCCTTCGACAACTGTTGTATATCGACACCGCGAGCCTGCAACGATTTCCCGAAGGTCGTCGTTGTTCGGACGTTCCCATCCAGGATGGCTCGAAGTTCCTGCTGAATCTGAATCTGTGAATTCTGACCGCCTGTCAATAACTTGATCTGGTCAGTTAACTTACCAAGTATGTTGAACTCATCTTCACGAACCACCACACCTTTCTGGGCCAAGGTATTGAATGCGAGTTGTAGCTCTTGACCAGTGGAGAAGAATCGTGCGGCGACGATTTCTAATTCCTCAAAGACCTGCTTCGCAGCTTCGAAGTTCTGTTCGAACACATCACCAATAGGTCGATCTGTCTCAGCCGTAATACCCGTGATGGCTGCGGCTGTCCCAATGGCGGCAAGTTGGAAGTCGTCAATCTGTTTGAGAACGGCTCCAAACGTGCTTTGGAAAATATTCCCCAAGGTTTGAGCGGCGAACGAGATCAAAGCAAACTTCGCAACCAACAACGTGAACGATTTGTTCTGTTGATTGATGGACTTTGAAGTGCGCTGTGCGCCCTTCTGCATCGCACCCTGCGTGGTTTGACTTCGGGATTGAAGACGCAGTAGGCTTTTCTCTAAACGTGTGAGTGACGCTTCGAGTTGTGCTGAGTGTGCTTCTAGTCTAATGATAACTTGATCTGCCATGATTTAAGTCCTTGGAGCGAATAACGAAAATAATTGCTTTTCAACATCCCCCATGTCTTTTGTCTTTGTCTCTTTCTTATACATCTGCTTCATATACTTCGTGAGAATGTTCCCCTTGCCTTTGTTGAACCCACAATCAAAACCGTGGAGTACGGCTGTGGCTGTGCCTTGGGTCTGTGCGACAATGTCATCTCTGCGATTCATCGAAGCTCCGTTCATCATCGCTCGCAATGTGGAGATAGGATAGACCGAGAGCAAGTCATGTAACCTATGCCCTCGGGCCACCATAAGCTCTATTTGGCTTTCGAATTTTTCGGTTGGGGTTCTACTGTCTCTATCGGTGTCTCGGCTTCGCTTGTGAGAAGCTCTGCCTTTAGGCCGAAAAAATCAGCGACGTGTTCGATGTTGCGTTTAAAAATTGCGAGGATGAATTCCACTCCACGAGTCCACGGATGAGAGTCAAGATACTCTTGCGTGACTGTGGGACAGGAAATAAGAATGATGGGAACCATGTGTGGGACCACGGCATCCAATAGCTTAGGCCAATTGGTTGTGAGGTACGACTTCAAGTTTTCGTAGGTCGCTCCACCTTCGAGCATGGTCGTAGTGAGCGCACTGAGGTAAGGATACAGGCGTTGAAACTGCGTGGTAGTCCATTCCTTCACAACATGACCATCAACTTCGTGAGAGTCCATGAATGAGGTAAGACCGTCTAATGTGTCGAACGTAGGTGTTTCTTCTGACATAATTCCCCCTAAGAATTAGTGCAAGTTAATTGTGGGGAGGACCAGAATTGATCCTCCCCAATTCTATACCCACTTACTTATGTGTGTGGGAATACTGTAACCGTACCGAACGGATTGGTCGGGTCACTATCGAAGTTGTCCAGAATCACTAGTGACAAAGGAATGACTTCGAAATCTGTGTCGTCCAGATCCAACGAACCGTTATTGATAAGCTGACATTTCGGAATGGTCATCGACCACTTCCGTCCACGGCCTGTACCGGGGAGGGCTTCAAACCTGGCAGAGCCTTCGAGCGAACTCGTTTCGGCAATACCAAAGGTCTGTGATGTGAAGGTCACGTATGTGTAGTTCACATATATTTCCTCACCATCCACCAACGATCCAGATGCAAGTCTTCGAATCGCACCATCCTTCGTTGTGGTCACTCCGCCTGCTGATCCAGGATCAACGGAATAGTCAGTGTTCTCAACCAACGCCTGAATACCAATGCTGTCAATGGTCGCGGCTGTGGCCGGAGGATCGGCTGTTTGGTTATAGCGAATCCAATACTGTGTGACACCGTTAACGGCGTTCGTGGTCCAAGCTGCCTGTGGTACATGTGTAACCAACTGCGGACCTGTCACAGTGAAGTTTGTCGTTCCATCACTCAAGGTATCCAGAGCCACCCACGCCGTTCCGTTCCAATACTCCCATGCCCCACCAGTGTACCCGATAGACGCTACATTCGTGTCAATTTCAATTTCTTTGAACTGCGTAGCTTTCCCGATGTACAACTGATCGGCTGCGGCGAAGTTGATCGTAAACGGCGTACCGGCTGCGAGATCAGCTTCAACACTATGGTCAATAAAGGTTCCGGCATCGTCCAAGAACACATTGTTGACAAACTGTCTCGCGGTCACGGCTGTCAGTCCTGGCTTTTCAACCGAGACAAACTGCTCGCCAGCGAGACATTCTTTTTGCAATAGTATGCCTGCGGTCCCCGCTCCAACTGTGGAGATCGATCCACCCTTGAAGAAGTATCGAAGGTTGTCAACGTTAATCTCATCCAACTCAAAATCAATCTGAGCAGACTCTTCAACAGTGATGACCTTATCTTTCCGGCGTTGCCCGGATCGATTGGTAAAATGCTCTAACTCTTCTGTATCACGTGCGATAGATACGCTATCTCCCACGATGTTTCCTAAATCTCTTTCAGATCCACCTGTTTCAGTGAAAAACACTTTCACTCCACCGGGGACCGTAATATCCTGTCCTGCTGTTACTGCTCCTGCCATGATTCTCCTCCTATTTATGTACCTGCTGTAAATCCATCACCATACTTATGTCGATATCTAACTGTGACTGTATACGTTAGCACTCCCCAACTTTCATTGGAGATTTCTCGTTCGCTTGACTGATCCTGTACATCTTGAATGATGCCAGTCGAGTCTAAAACCTGTGTCTGCATAGCAGTGTGGATCTTAGATTGAATGATATCGGCCTGGTTATTGAAAGGCACGTACCGTTCATCTGTGTCCTTCGCAGTCAATTCAATGAACACCGCAATGTTCACTTCCTGTTCTGCGATCATCACGCGATTGTTTCTTGTGAAGGTTTCGGCAACGGTATCGAAAATATAACATGCCGGAGTCGGAACCCTTGCCAAATCTGTTGGTACAGGCTCAAACCGCTTCACCGTCTTTAGCTCTGGAATCGTCTTTAAGGCGGTACACAGAGCTTCCATCACTTGTGTTCTTACAGGCGTCATCTAAAAATCCTTGCTAGACCTTCTTCGATCTTTTTCTTGTAGATCGCTTGGCCTGGTTTCACGATGTCTTTTTTAACGTCAACTCGTTGTGGGACAATGACAGAATCGCGTAGCACGAAAAGCGGTCTAGGATGTTTAGTCCCCGCTCGTGTTCCCCAAATAATGTCATGTGCGACGAATGTTCGTCCCCATCTCGGATCTCGTGGCGGTCCTAATGGGCGACCATTAGAAGCTCTGGCGAACTTAGTCGGAATGGCTAAGAACTGCGCTGTCTTAGGTCGGATCTTTGTACGCCTCCCCCGCTTGCCGATGTGGATTCCGGCATACTCGGAGTTGAATCGAAAGATGGCGACTGCTTTAGACCCGCCAAAAAATCGACCACGTACTAATTTTGCTTTCGTTGTTACAATTGATTTCTTCAACTTACCAGATTGTCGCCGGACAGACTTCGAACCTGTCGGCCCACTCAAATGCTGTTTGATGACTATCTGCTTCAAGAGCTTGAGTGTGACATTCAAGGCCGACACTTTCAGTTTGTCAATCTTTTTGATCTGACTTCTGATGCGTTGCGCCTGCTGCCGTGGTGTTCTTGGCTTACCCAATTTTTGTTTTCCTTAACGTGTTCAAGACAATCTTCACAGACTTCAAGAACCCGTCAGTCTCTTTAGATAGCGACCCATCTGGGAAGTCTACGCTCGTCAGTCCAATGCTCTTTCGGTGTTCGAACTCATACGCCACTTGACGGGCCACCGCTTCTTGGATCGCTCTTGGTAGTGTACTTGCAGGATCTGTCGGAGCAAGGTATCCCCCAACGTAGATGACCCGTACACTGGATGGACCTGCTGCCCAACATGTTTGGTGTTCGATATCCCATCCTCTGTTTACAATCAAATATTCTGTCGCTGGTACAATCTCCCCTGAGGAGAAGTCAAAATCATTGCTGAGTGTCACGGACGTGACAGACAGGATGGGCGGGTTGTCCACGTAGATCCGCTTGCTCCCACCGTCTTTAATCTCTGTGTACGATTTCTGCTCAAGATCAATGCCGTACACTGACTGCACTCGGAACGATACATCTATGATCCTGTTCTCTAAATCATTATCGAAGCTCGCGTCTGGCTCTTCGAGCAGTCGTCTGACATGTTCGAGTGTAGTCAAGTTTATCATTTCTTATTTTTTTCCTCTTGCTCTTTCACGAAGTTTTCGACTCGCTCCAACATCGTTGTGGCCTTCGCTTTCGGGATATCCTGTGCTGGCTTCTTCTTATTCGGGTCCACGATCACCTTCGGTGGTTCTGTCACGACAGGCATCTCAGCTTTATGTTTCCGTATCACTTCATCAGCCTGCTTGATCACATCTTCAATTTTCGGAAGTGTGTACTCATACGTGGTCTCTATCGGGGTCAGCTTGAACATCTGACTGATGTTGTGAGGCAGAGTGTCCTCAAGCATGACTCGTGAGCCTGGTACGTGCATCTTCCCTTTTACATCTTGATAGTACCGATCTGAACTGACAATAAATTCCCTAACCATAAATCCCCCTCATTTAAATTAGTTGCCTGTAATGGCGCGATACTTCGGCTCCATAGCTGCTTTTGCTCCGTGAACAACCGCTAAAGAAATCTTCGCGGTTAGTGAATTTTCATTCATCCATTCTGGAAGATCCGACCCACCCTCTGGTGTGAGGTACTGGCTCACTCTGCTGCGAATCAACTTGCTCCCTGTCGCACCTAACGCTTGATACTCGATGGGCAACGCACTTGCGAACATGGCGTCTATCAGGGTAAGATCCATTTGTCTACTACCATTGACCACCGCAAGTAAGCCCTCTTCCATAGCTGACAATCCCTCATACGCTTTAACCACTGATTCATCGGTAACCTTTGTCTCGTTTATGATCACCATAAACGCTGCGACTGCCCCAAACTCAATCATCACATAGTCTGGTTCAGAATTTCCATCTGGCATTGTGATACATCCCCCAAGACCCATCGTCAAGGCAAGGACCACTCCGCATGCAAACATTCTTAATTCACCAATCATCATGTTCTTGTCCCTGTTTCAAAGTGTTGTCCAATTTCTTTTTGTCATTCGCCTCGATCTTATCCAGGCACTTATTTTTCTTCTCGGCTGGCATTTGATCCAGCTTCTTAAACGCATAGTCCAGAAGCAATGAACCAAACTGAA
>Ga0307378_10011085_pt1 | contig 11652 bp, 8 predicted proteins | sample UN1MG_FD_202238 | JGI IMG/M metagenome (GOLD analysis project Ga0307378, IMG submission 202238) | Soil microbial communities from Risofladan, Vaasa, Finland - UN-1 | ecosystem: Environmental > Terrestrial > Soil > Coastal area > Acid sulfate soil | place: Finland: Risofladan, Vaasa | collected...
GGCCTCCATCTCCTGAATAGCCACCTGTTCCATTTCCTGCTATGGTGGTGATGATACCGGCAGGGTCTACCCGGCGTATGCAGCTATTAGAGTACTCAGCAATATAGATATTTCCTGCTCTATCTACTGCTACCCCTTGGGGATAGTTTAACTTGGCCTGGATAGCCGGGCCATCATCTCCTGAATAGCCTCCTATTCCATTCCCTGCTATGGTGGTGATGATACCGGCAGGGTCTACCCGGCGTATGCGGTTATTACGGTAGTCAGCAATATAGATATTTCCCGCTCCATCTACGGCTAAATGATAGGGATGGTTTAATGTAGCCTGGGTAGCGGGGCCGCCATCTCCTGAATAGCCTGCTGTTCCATTCCCTGCTATGGTGGTGATGATACCGGCAGGGTCTACCCGGCGTATGCAGTTATTACCGTAGTCAGCAATATAGACATTTCCCGCTCCATCTACGGCTACACTAGTGGTAGTGTTTAAGCTTGCCTGAGTAGCAGAGCCCTGCAATGGTCCTGCAAAGGTTTCAATGTTCGCCTCTCTCGTCCCAAAATGCAATTTTCCCCCTGAGCCTGAAATCAACATGACAGAGCTGCTATAAGAAGAATAACTATAGATCCTCTGTAAATCAGCAACATCCCAGCCTGCACCTATGGGATTATTGGTTTGATTATTAATGAGAACCTTGCCTGGGAATTCCTTCCTTAGAGGAATATCTCTCCCTCGAATCGGATTCCCTTGCCCATCAACTGCATACCTGACCCCTGGTTCTCCGAACCTTCTGGCCAGATTATAATAGCCTGGATACCAGTTAATTAACTCAACATAATAAGGATAACTCCCGCTTGGCAGCTTTTCTCCCCTGCCATTCACCCCATCGAACAGATACTGAAACGCCATCTTCCCCTTGTCTCCTGAATACACTCCTCTTTCCATCTTCCCTGCAATGCTTACCTCAAACTCCACTTTCTCCGGTATATCCATCTTATCAGGGTCAATATCATACTCAAGGGATAACAGAGCCTTGGGATCGGCAGAATTGCTCGTATACATAAGCGATAGCGCCTGAGCCTTTCCCATCGACTGGTAGGCTGGAAGCTGATAATCCTCCATCAGTTCCCCATTCTGGTAGACAACCTTGGATTGCCCGGTATTTCCTGCCTTGCCGCAAGGCTTTGGTTCATTCGGCTTATTGCTCTTATCTGCCGTATTTTCCTTACCTGGCGATTTCGCATTCTCCGGTGGCGTTGCCGGAAAGTTCAGATCATATGGGCTGCAATGGGTTATGTAATACTCCATGTATTTCCCATCATCGGTAATCTTACCCATGCCATCCGGCACCCACTTGCCCAGGTCCTTCCGGTAATAGCCTACGGGCACAGGTGTGCCGGGGGCAAAGCCAAAAGTATTTTCCACCAGCAGCCGGACAGGCTTGGCCAGGGTCAAGCCATCAGGCAACAGCTCAACAGCAGTGGTAAAGTGCGAGGTGGGGGGCAAATCGCCTGGAAGCTCTCGGTTATCGTAGTACCGTGTGGCAGAAACCTCGACAGCCTCAGCCACGGAGCCTGGCTCAAAGTGCAGTTCCACATCCCCCTTCGAATTGACCAGTGTTCCGCCTGATGCAGGCGTAACCGTAAAGCTAACCGGATCTATGGGAACCAGATAAACCGGCTCCACGGCAAAATCATGGCCTGATTCTACATGGATATTCCTCTGCACATAGGTATAGCCAGCTTTTTCAATCAGAATCAAGTGAAAGCCATCTCTTTGCGTAGGGATAGAGAATTTCCCCTCGCTATTGGTCTGCACCTGACCTACTCTGGCCATTTTAACACTCACACCTCCTAATGGCTCCTCACTCCTGGCATCATACACCACTCCATCAATAAAGCCGGACTTCTCTACTACCGTAGGCGTAAGGTTACACAAATCAGCCCCGTCGCAGTCCTCATCAATGCCATTACATTGAATCTCGGCTGCTCCAGGGTGCACATCAGGATTCTGGTCGTGGCAGTCTCCAGCCTCGGCAGTATAGCCATCATGGTCCATGTCTGCTACTCGAGGAGATACGGCATCATGACCATCGCAGTTTTCATCAATGCCATTCCCCGGAAAGTCAGTAGCCCCAGGGAACATGTTGGGGTTAGTATCATCGTAATCTCCCTGGGCTACGGACCAAAGATCTCCATCAGCATCTTCCAGGCTACAAGGGAGGTCTTGTCCATTGCAGTCCTGATCTATGCCATCTCCGCAGATCTCCTTAGCACCAGGATTAATATCAGCCTTGGTATCATCACAATCACGGGGGCCGCAGGCTCCGCCATCAACGGCAAAGCCATCATGATCGTCATCAGTACAGGCAGTGCTATCATAGGTAAACTTCCAGGAAAGGTTATTTTCATCATACGGATAGCGCAGATCCACCCTGATGGTAAAGGTATCAGTGCTTGCTACCGCCGCTCCTGGCACTGCCGTACCAAAGTGTAGATCGCCATCTATCACCACTACACTGGAAACGCCACTGGTAACGGTAGCGGCCACATTCTTCAGCGTGTCAGTGCCGCTGCTTGTAACCTTCGCGGTGTAGGTATAATCGTATTGGGTGCGGCCTGCTCTTGCTTTACTCTTCAGTGCATAACCTCCAATAGATAGATTGACTGCAGATAGATTGACTGCGGCAAGAACCCCTGATGGAGGCAAAAGAAAAATGCCCAAAGAAAGCACTGCTATTAAGGCCGCCAAGGCCACAGAAATTCTCCGAAAGTTATTATGAACATGACAGTCTTTATTCCATCCTGTAATCATCTCTTTCCCCCTCTCCTTACTATACTTTCTTTTCTTAAAGCCAATAGGCCGGTTAAACCACAAATAAGGAGTAAAATAGCTAACGGTTGACCAACGGGAACTGGAACAGCACTCCCAGGAGCAGGTATTGTCCCGCTCGTCAGCGCAGTCCAGGTACTGGCGTTATGAACCTCAAAGACTTGTGGCCCAGGAGCGGTTCCTGCTCCACCCAGCCAATGAAACTGCACGACAAAAGGATCTGTCAGCGAGGCATGATTGACCAGGGCCAGGGCATCATAGGCACCGGCTTGTTCTACACCCCCGGTAAGGAGCTGGGGATTCCAGGTAATGACGTCCCAATCCCCCCCATGTGATACAGGAGAGATATCCTTGTACAGGCCATAATCAAAGACTATGTTAAATCCATAGTCTTTATCAAAGATGTAGTCTACTACTCTGTAGGAACCCTGCCATACCCCTCCTCCTTGATCAGATGCTTCATAAGTAATGGTTATAGCCAGGGATTGGTTTAGAAATAAACCCATGTTAAGGAAAGCTAAAACTGAAAAGACAATCAATAACCTTCTCATAATTTATGGCTCCTGCTTGTTTTTGTTTATTTTGTGATATTGAAAAAACTTACTTTTATTCGCTTTAAGGAGGAAAGACCGATCCCGATAAGTAGCCCTAGAGAGTAGGTAACAAAAGCTAACGGGTTAATGAGAGGTAAGTATGAAATAGAAAATTTCCTCCAAATATTTTATTGCAATAATAATGCCGAACTCAATTATTGGCCATAAATTTAGCATTAACTAATTGAGGCTAAATATAAAAATCTGTTTTGTTGTTTGTCGATGTTTTATTATAATTAAGAATATTATTTCATAATTTATGAAAATTTTTTCATATTTATTTCTATCAGGCACTTTTTATTCCCGCTTTCACGTGAATGACACCAGCCGAGTTATTGGCAGAGACCAAAAGCGGATGACATCTTCTTCGTCACCCGCGGCTGGCACTTTCCTCGTCAACCCTGCGGCTGCTGTGTGGAATAGTCTTTAAGTGCCATAGGGGAAAATAACCGAAGAGTAATTTATATTTTTCCTTATCATAGATATTTAAGCGGCTGGAAGCCGCTTCCACTATAGAGACTTTATGGCTTAACTATGCTTATTTGTAAACGCTTAGATACTTGATAGATACGGCGATTTGATTTTAATTGATACTTATGAGGACTTTGAGGGTGAAGGTAGCACTGATAAATTCCAACAGGTTTAAACATCCGTGGCCGGTCATTCCTTTCGGCCTTTGCTGCATTGCTGCGGCTCTTGAGAATGAAGGGCATGGCGTTCAGGTCCTGGACCTTTGCTTTTCACGGAATCCGGCTAATGATATTCACTCGACTATAGAAAATTTTCGACCTGATGTTGTCGGCATCAGCATCAGAAATATTGATAATGCAGGGGCATATAAAACGCAATTCCTGCTTCCCCAAGTCAATGAAGAGGTGATTACTCCCTGCAAGGAGGTCTTTTCAGGCCCCATTGTTATCGGAGGTCCGGCGGTTGGAATCAGCGGAATACAAATGCTGCATTTTTTCGATCTGCCATTTGCCATTTGCGGTGATGGAGAGGCGGCTATGGTGGAATTTGTCGGGCGATTGGCCAGGAAATTGCCCCTGGATGGTATAGGAGGACTGGTTCGGAGGGAAGGGGGAAAAATTGTCGAAGAAAATCCGCCCCTTCGAATTAAGGACCTCGATAAGCTGCCCTTTGTGAGGTTTCAGCGTTATATTGACCTGCGTCTGTATCGCAGGTATAACTCTCCGCTCCAGATCCAGACTAAGCGCGGCTGTGCCCTTCAATGCTCATACTGTACCTATAATCGGATCGAAGGCAGAGAGTACCGGTTACGTACTCCTCAGCAGGTGGCGGATGATATTGAAAGGATGGTCTCCGAAACCGGCATTAATCATATCGAGTTTACCGACAGCACCTTCAATATGCCCCTCGATCACGCCAAAGCGGTCCTTCGCGCTCTGATTGAGAAGGGCCTGGATCTTAATTGCCGGACTTTGGGGCTGAATCCCGGCGCTGTGGACGAAGAGCTGGTAGATCTGATGAAGAAGGCAGGGTTCCAGGATGTAGATCTTGGGATTGAGTCAGGCTGCGATGCAATGCTTCGAAGCCTCGGCAAAAGATTCACCAAAGATGCCATTTTGCAGGCAGGGAGGCTGCTGCATGAAAAAAACATTCCAATATGCTGGTGCCTGCTCCTCGGAGCTCCGGGAGAAACAGAGGAGACCCTGAGAGAAACATTCGAGACGATAACCAGAGCGTCCTCAGCCTGGGATCTGGTTGCTATCGGTGTAGGTATCCGGGTATATAACGGAGCACCAATAGCAGAACAAATGAAGCAGGAAAACCCTGCCTGCACTGCGGACGACTTTCTGAGCCCAGTCGGCTATTCACCGGAAACCTTAGACCTGATTACCATTAAAATGATAACTAAGCGATTTTTCTTCCGAAATCTTAATTTCGTGATTATTGATGAAGATGACCTTCTCCCTGATGCAGTTATGAAGGCAGTTTATGCGGTCAAGAGGCTGTTTGCACCCAGACAGCCGAACTGGAAGATGTACCTGCTGAAAAGAAGGTTACAAAAGTACACGGGCTCTAGTACTATTGCCAGCTTGATCTTCGACTTAAAGCACAGAAAGTTACTCTCCGAATTGAAGCAAAAGAGGAAAGAAGCAACAGCAGGGGGAGTTGACGACCTGGTCTGAGTATGGGATGAGGTGGCAGGGATGACCTGAACCGGAGATGAGATGATGATGGATGATTTAAGCCGTGGCCGCTTGAAACTGAGCCTGTGATAAACTGAGCCTGTGATGAACTGAGTCTGTGATGATCTGAGCTTGGGATGAACTGAGCTTGGGGCAGTGTAACCCCGGAAGCAGGATTGGATATTCCCGCGTAAATCCTTGTCATTCTTTTTGCCGAATATAACCTCAGTTAACAGTTTCTCTATTATAGGGAAATATAAGTGCCTGTATAGGAGCACCTGTCTTGGAACCTCTGTTGGAAAAGGGAGCCGTAAGGCTTAAGGACCTTCTCAGATGCGTACCCCGGAAGGGTGTGTCTTTCGTTTTGGGGCAGCCTCTTAGTAACAGTCAGCACTTTTATTAAGAAGATTAATACGTCAACAGAAGGAGTGGTTTATTATGAAGGGAAATAAAACCTTAATAATTATCGTTTTGACTGCGTTGGTATTTACCGGCCTTTTTTGGGTGTGTAGTACATGGTCATCGGCAAAGGCTGGAGAAGGGAAGGTGACGAGCCACCATGTTCAGGCTATGCTGGAAGCTCATCCCTACAAACAGACGGTAGAAAAATACGAGGATGAGCTCGTAACAGCTATTGATGAGACATCCAAATGCAGCCAGACATGTATTACCTGTGCTGATGCCTGCATAGGCGAGAAAAATACCATGCTCACCGCCTGTATTCGGCTGAACAACGACTGTGCGGATGTCTGTTGTACAACCAATAGATTACTCTCCCGTCTGACCGAGACGCCTATGAATGTTGTGCGCAGCCAGCTTCAGACGTGTGTGGTGGCATGCCAGGAGTGCGGCGCTGAATGCAATAAGCACGCCGATCAGTACGAACACTGCCGGATATGTGCCAATATTTGCTCCCACTGTGCACAGGCATGCACCGACCTGTTGGCTGCGATGCAATAATAAGCAACAGGCCATAAACAGCACAAATAAGTCAGGGACGTACCTATATGGCGGGGTTGGAATGGAAAACCCCGCCTATCGGTATTTTAAGACAAGATCAACTGCCAGGAGGTAAGAAGCGGAAAATGCGAGGGGAAAGGTTTGAACCATCATTCAGTATTTCGCATGCCTTACCCATCATCTCACCTTTCGCATCCTGCATCCCGCATCCCAAAAGCCCAAAAAACCGCTACACTCAACCCGCATCAAGCCACAGATATCAGCTTGCCTGAAGAGAGAAAGAAATTACCCCCAAGATGGTGAAGTGTTTTGGCTCCCTCCATATCGGCTTTCAGGTAGCCATCAAACTTATCTTCATCAACGGATGCTGAGACTACCCCTCCAATAAAAAGATTATGATCACCTACTGTCTGCCTGTTGTAGAGCTGACATTCGATATGGCCAATACATTCTTCGATCAGTGGAGATCTGATTAGATGAGCCTTGAGAGGCGTCAAGCCAGTCTGGTCAAATTTATCCATATCTCGGCCTGAGTGGGCTCCGCAGAATATCACCTTTTCCAGGAGACTAACGGGTGGCACGTTGATCGCAAACTCCTCCCCTTTTTCGATGAACTCCGATGAAAGGGAACTCTGGTTGATGGAGATAGCAATTAATAGGGGAGAAATACTGACCGGAGTTTGCCAGGCAACTGATATTATATCTGTTTTATCTTTATAGGTTGAAGTTACCAAGACAAGGGGACCGTGATTAATTAAACGAATAGCTTGTTCAATAGGCAGCTCTTTTTTCATCTGATATCTCCTCAAAAACAAGTTAGTTATATTTATGGCTATACCTTTATGTACAGTAATCATGCACGGTAATTACGTATAGTAGTTGCATAAATAGTACGTACAGTAATAGAGATTGAGTACGCTGCATCACCGTAAATGCGATCACCGTAAGTGCGGGGACAATTGAGGAATAATCCCGGGTTAAGGAATAAACCCGGCAATGTCAGACTTAATATACTCTTGCCCCGCTCCTAATCCCTATAGGGCCAATCGTATTGACTTAATAGGCACATCTCTCCTCCGGTGAGTTCCGGAGCAAACAGTTTCTCCCCCTTGCATATGATGGGAAGGTTTAGTGGAGGGCGATCTTTAGCGTTGCATGTTAAAAGGCTTTGCAATCCATACCCCGAAACCCGCAACTCTTTTTATCACCCCCACTGACCCCTCCCATCAAGGGGAAGGAATCCATGGGCGAAGCTTAAGTCAATAACATTGCCCTCTAGGGCAGCGGGGTCAGAAACCCCGCCTGTCGGGAACTAAGTCTTACATTCCGCATCTCAATGTCTCACGCTCTCCCTGGCCGTATAATGATGGCGGTCAGGTTAGTCGGATAACCCGCATGGAGTTTAACGGCTGAGAGTGTCTGGAGAAACCTGCCCCAAGACAGCAACTCTAAACAACTTGTTATCGGTCTTTCGTGGAAAAATAGCTACCAGTAACAAAATGGGCTTATTTCCTTTCCCATCAGTCCGTTCAATCCATGCTGATATTGGAGTGACTATCTGTGCAGAAGAAATCATAGAGTGGGTGTTTGCTGGATCTGAGAAATTCCATTGTCTTTGGAATATCACACTTATAGGTGTGATGCTCCACATTTCCTAATCGCTGGTGGTGGTACACACCCGAAGGACCGGTATCTTCCAAGAGAAACAAACGCTGATAATCACGGGCCGCAGTCGGAGGCATTGAAATAAGCATGGTGTTGATCTGATTCTCCTGACAATACCGAAAAACCGCTTTCCATAGCAACAGCTTGATTAATTTCGATTTCAAATGCTTGGAAAACGAGAAGCGGGTTACTTCGGCACATGGCTTTTCACTATCGGGAATAAGGGAATCGACCTCGACAAATTCATCGAGCTCTATCTTCCCATGCCTTCGATCGAGGATTCTCATTGTTCCTACTGCCTCGTTATATCCATCCTCAGCGAGAAGCAGTGTGACATTAGGTGCATAATCATACTTATCAATAATCTCCTCCTTCTTGTTGAAATACTTTTTGTGTCCTGCCCATCGAACATCAAAGACACGATTCAGACCTTCTTCTGTTTTGGCCTTACGAATAAAAATATTATCCATTTGGCTCACCACCTATTCACCTCCTTAAAATTTTATAGTTAATAAATCCGTGCAATGCTACCCTGCTTCGCCCGTGGGTTTGGATTTGTCGTAACTACCCAGGTTCATAGGGACAGAGACACAAAGGCACAAAGGTGTCTTCATTTTTGTTTGTGCCTCTACTTGAGTAGTTGCGATCTGTCTTTCTCTACAGCTTCAGCTTTATCAAAATTGATGCCAATTCCTCATTTGTTCAAAATCCTGCTTATATATTCAAAATTATACATAAAATAAGTATATTCATATCAAATAATCGATTATGGGCTTTTCCCCTGTGCGAAAAGTTGTCATAAATTTTATTTCACCTGCTCAAATTTTTATGTGTGCCATCAGGCAGTCTAAAAAAACCTCCACACCGAGTCTGGCAGGGTTCGCTGCTTAAAACTTCCATACCACTTACACATTGGGTAGAGCAGCAGGAGGCCGATCAGCCACCCAAAATACATGAGGATGATGCTGGTCTTGCCTGGAATGAGGAAGCCAATAAGATCATAGAGATAGAGGTGCACAACGTAAAAGAAGAGCGCTGTCTTTCCAAAGGTAAGGAGCGGGCTTGCCCATTTCACAATTCCTATGTCAAGCATGGCCAGCAGGTAGAGCAGGGTCAGGTTTAAGCCAAGGGTGAGCAAAATAAAGGCTATGCTGGGTGGATATTTGGTCACGTTCAGAAAGGTAATCCAATTAAAGTTATCAGCAAGAGGATGAAAGTCAATAGGTGCTCTTAAGTATCGCAGAGTTGCAAAGAGGAGCAGGAAGCTCAGGCCAAAAACAAGGGCACTGTTATAGGCACGCTTTCGATCTCGCAAAAGTTCTTTGCCAAAGATTATCCCCAAGCCGGTCAGACCAAGCCAGGGGATAACCGGATAGTATACCTGCAACAGGCCTGTATTGCCGGGTATGAGCAGGAGACAAACCAGAGGGGAATAGAGGATAGCCACCTTTTCGATAGGAGGGGTGAGAGCCTGCGTGGCAAGTATCGCTCCAAGGCTTGTACATATCAGCACAGTTGAGCCATATCTGAGGAGAAGCGCCCATATGATCATCGAGGCGCCAAGCCCGTAGAGCACCCCGGCATGAAAAAGCCAGAAGGGTTTCCCGCCTCCGGGTAGATTCGTTCCCATGACGGAGCTTCCAGATATCCAGGCTGCATTGATTACAACTACCTGGATGACGATAAGCAAAAGTCCCCGAAAGGCAAAATAGCGGGTAATCTTCTTCTCTGACCATCCTAAACCGCGGCGTGATTCTGCAAACAAGACCATGCTGACGCCCATCAGAAAGAAAAATCCGGGTGCAGCCAGGTGAGTGCTCCATCGCGTCAAAAAGGGCAAGGCAGCCATATGCTGGGGCAGGGAGATACCCCAAAACTCCTCCGGATGGATTTCAGCAATATAGTAACTGGCGTGATCCAGTGCCATTAAAACCATGATAAGACCCCTGAGTGCATCCAAAGGCAAAAGCCTTTTTTTTACAGGAGGGGCCGCACTTGCTTTTGAAGCTTCCCTCCCGGATTCAATGTTGGGCACTCGTGGTTTTTCACTCTGGGTATGATATTTTTCTGATCGCTGCTCTGATCGTTGCTCTGATCGCTGCATCGTATACCTCCACTTGAGATATCATCGGATTTTACCAAAAGAAGGGTATGAGGCCGGACGCTGATTTCCGGATGCCGGATGCTAACTCCTGGATTCTGCATCCTGAATCATTATCGTTATTTCCCTACCACCGAACCGATTAGTAAAGTTAAATTGCGGCTCAGGCTGAATTCACTAAGTACAGACAGCGGGAATTTCCCGACCAGTTGTAGTGGCGGACCGCCCGCGTATATAAGGGCAAGGGCAGGCACAGGGGCCTGCCCCTACGATGCTGGCCGCGTATTTACCTCGCGGTGTACTAAGATAAATCAGGGGGTAATTTGCTATGAAAGCAAAAAGAGGATTATTTCTGGCTGTTCCTTTGCTCCTGCTGAGCATCATAAGTTGTACCCACGCTATAAGCAAAGAGGCCAGGGATATGGCAGTTAATGATATTCCCTTTAGATGGATCGCTGAGAATCCTGAAAGGTATCGAGGGGCTTTTGTGATCTGGGGAGGGGAAGTTATCAATTCACAAAACCTTGGTGACGGGGCTTTGATCGAGATTTTGCAAAGACCGCTTAGGCGTTCGGAGGAACCGGATGAGACAAAAAATTCGAGTGGCCGGTTTCTGGTCTTGTATGATTCAGGCTTTCTCGACCCTGCCATTTTTTTTAAGGGAGTAAAAATCACTGTAGCGGGAATAGTAGAGGGACAGAGGGTGCTTCAGATGGGAGGGGTGGTTCAAATGGGAGAGGCGGGTTATGTTTATCCCTTGATTCTTGCCAGAGAGGTCCACATTTGGGAAAATGAAAGGAATAGTAATCAATATATCTATTCGTACTATTAAAGGAAGTTATCAGTTATCAGCACCAACTAATTTTTTTGTTTGGATAATTCAATCACTTGCTTGCTCAATTCCATAAGCATCTCCATCGTATGTCTACATAACTGGTATGTTAGGCAAGCAATTCACCATATGAAATCAACCGATAATTTTGCCCATTCAACCGAACACACCATACCCTATTTGATTTGTATCATGAAATGATAAGAATATATTGTTTTTAAATCCATTTAGTGGTATTATAAAAGCAGATGGATAACGACCCATTGGTAAGACTTCATTAAAGAGGTAGCCTACGGGTAATGCCCTTTGTGAAAAATTACCGAAAAGCTTAATGGCCGTCAGCATGATAGGCTTTGTGAAAAATCGAGCTGAGAAGGAAACTATTCAGTAAGGTTCCTTCTCGAAAAGGGAGGAAAACAGAGCTTACAGTACTGGCGGTCTTTTTGTTTCTGCCAGGAAAGCACGGGTAGAACAGGGTAAATAACTCTATTTGCCCTTGTCAGTACTTTTGTAATTTCTGC
>Ga0307378_10011089_pt1 | contig 11650 bp, 8 predicted proteins | sample UN1MG_FD_202238 | JGI IMG/M metagenome (GOLD analysis project Ga0307378, IMG submission 202238) | Soil microbial communities from Risofladan, Vaasa, Finland - UN-1 | ecosystem: Environmental > Terrestrial > Soil > Coastal area > Acid sulfate soil | place: Finland: Risofladan, Vaasa | collected...
TAATGATGGCAAGTTAGAACTCATTGCTAATTCATATAGGTCAGATGTACTTATCCTTTATAAATACGATGGTGATACACATAGTCCACTAAATTGGTCAAAATATGTTATTGATAACTCTGTAGGAGAGGGTAATCCAAAAACACCAGTCATAAAGTTTCTTAGTTCCATAGTAAAAGAAAAGTTGCTGGGAGGATATACAGGGGGTGCACATTATACCGCAATCTCTGACATGAATGGTGATAGCAGAGATGATTTAATAGTAGCTGGTGATTTGAAAAGATATGATATTGTTATATATGAAACTCCTAAAGATATAACCAAGGTATCTTTATGGGAAAAACATTTCGTTTATAAAAATGACTCACATAGAACATATCATGTCGAGACAGGTGATATTGATGGTGATGGAGAACAAGATATCGTTTTTACCACTAAAACAGATAATAGTGTTGGTTGGTTAAAAAATGATAGATCATCTAGTGAATGGTACTTGACTTGGGTAGATAATAATTGCATAAGATGTTTCAATGCGAGAGTTGCTGATATAGATAATGATGGTCAAAATGACATAATTGCCTCGGAAGATAATTCGACTAATGGGGGAAAATTACACTTTTATAGTTATTTAAATAATCCAACATTACAAGCGAACTGGATTAATCGTGTTATTGCAAACTTTCCAGTTGGTCATGGGGTTAGTATTTTTAAAATTATAGATATTGATAAAGATGGTGATTTAGATATTGTTACTGGCAACCATCAGGGAGAGATATATATATTGAAGAATCCATACTTAAACAATGGTGATCAAGTATGGAAGAAATATAGAATTAGCAATGGTACTATAAATAATCATAGTTTAAGGGAAATAGACATAGGGGATGTTGATGGGGATGGCGATATAGATGTCATAGCTGCAGATTGTAAAAAAGACATGGTATTTTGGTTAGAAAATGGGGGGATTACATTCTATGAAAATTGGGAAGAGCATGTTATTGATAAATCAAACCAATATTTGAGATGGTGCCATTCTGTTGAATTAGGAGATATTGATGGTGATGGAGATTTGGATGTAGTTGTGGCAGCTGCCGCTAGCAATGTTTTTATAATATATTTTAACAATATGAACACAAATAGTATAAACCCGTGAGTTATTAATGATAGATTAGAAGCTCTTTATAATAATGAATATTTTATTACATGATAGTGGCTTTAAGGATTTGTTAAAAGTTTTTGGGACTATTTCTATAAGTTTGATTATTGGTATCTTGATTATTTCTGGATATGGAGTTTTGGCTGGTGGGATATATATAGTTATATTATTTTTCTTATTTCTAAAAAACGCAGAAACTATTTTTTTATGTTGGTTTTTACTTTCTCCATTATTAGATATAGATTCATTGTCTTTTTTAATAATAAATAATCACCCAATTATTACTTTTGATAGGGCTGTTATTGGAATATTATTTTTATTTGTTTTGATAGAAGTAACAATTAGAAAAAAATCCTTACTAAGTATGAATAATCTTGAAAAAGCAATGATATTATTCTCCATAGTTATTATATATTCTATAATTAATAAAACGATTTTTAAGATAAGTGGAACAAGAGTATTTATTGACTCTTATTTGTGTCCTTTCACGATTTATTTTTTAGCCAAGAATTTAATAACGAGCGATAAAAGTTTTAATAAGTTTATTAACATTTTAGTAATTATAGGAAGTTATTTATCATTAATGGGTATTTATGAATATATCACAGGAAAAGATATTTTTTTTAGTCCAGAAGGCCTAGTTAGTATAGACGGATTCTTACATGTTAACGGTCCTTACACTATGGTTTCGACTTTTGGAGTTAATTTGGCATTTTGTTTTATGATTGTCCTTTATAAATTTGTTATTAGCAAAAATCTTGAGGAGAAAAATCTAAATAAATATTTTTATTTTCTGATGCTTCTTTCAACCTCTTTAGCAGTGTTTTTTTGTTTTTATAGAGGCATTTGGATTGCTTTATTATTGGGATTAGTGAGTTGGTTTATTATAAGAAGGAGTGGAGCGATAAAGTTATTCTATTTTACTTTAATATTAGCAATTCTTATAATACCTAATTTTAGTAAACTAGAGAGCACAAGATTATTCCGCGATAGAATATTAAATGTAAAAACAATAGAGAGTCGTTTTGACATATATAGCAGAGCCTATGATTCTTTTAAGAAAAGCCCTATTGATGGTGTTGGTTTTGAAAACTACCCTGAAACAGAACATAACTTTTATATATATATACTTTGCGAAACAGGAATCATTGGGGCTGTTTCTTTGGTGATACTAATTTTTATGATAATTTTTTATAATTACAAGTACTTAAGAACAGCTAAGTGTTTTTTTGACAAGGAGTTTTCAGCTGTTTCATTTTCTATCGTGATAATTTTTTTAATTACATGGACAAGTCAAAATTTAGGATACTATTCGCATATTAATACCATTTTTTATGCTATATTAGGTGTAATGATAAATAGACTATCTAAGCAATTAAGTGGTGAGCATATATAGAATAAATGTAAGCTAAATCAGAATAAAAGGCTATGAAGAAGGGGAATCATTATTAAATTATTATTTGTATTTGAAAGAATTTCTTCGTCAAATAAAATTGGAGGATACCTCATTCATAATGCAAAAACAATAAAAGCCATTAGAGATGCGGGGCATAAAGTTTTCAATCCTCTAGATATAGATACAAGTTTGGATGGACTTATTGATATAAAAGCAAAGCGAAATTTATACAGAAAGCTAAAAAAACATTGGCCAAAGCATATCGAGCAATTATTGCGTAATATCTATGATATCTATTTAGACAGGTTTTTGTATAAGAAAATGTTAATTAAATGCGTGGAGAAGCAAAATCCAGATATAATTTATGAAAGATTAACTTACTTTCATTGTGCATCAAGATGTGTGGCTAAGAGATATAATCTTCCCTATATTATTGAGATTCATACCCCTCTTTCTATTATACCTGTTCAGAGCTGGAAAAAATTAGCACAAAAAATATATTTAAATAATTCTAAATCGGCTGATGCAATAATTGTCATTTCTACAGTTCTAAAAAAAGAATTACATAATTATGGCATCCCCCCAAATAAAATTCATGTTATTCCGAATGCTGCTGATACAAACTTATTGAATAACATTGATAAGAATGTATGTGCTTTAAAAAAAAAATACGAATTGGAGAATAAAATAGTTATTGGATTTGTCGGTTCCATGGAAATATATCACGGTGTAGATTTTTTTATTGAAGCAGCTGGAATGTTATCTAAAAAATTTAATCATCTGAAATATATTCTAATAGGGCCTTTTCCAAAAAAACATGAAAAAGAACGCATACAAAACTTAATTAATATGAATAATTTATGCAATGAAGTTATTATAGTAGGAACTGTCCCTCATGATGAGGTGAATAATTATATTAGTGCTATAGATATTTGTGTTTTGCCAAGTCGTGATAATTGGTATGGATCGCCTATTAAGTTATTTGAATATGGCATTATGAAAAAGCCTATTGTCTCATCGCGATTTTTGCCAATAGAGGAAATTTTTGAAGGTAATAAGAACATATTGTTTTTTGAACCGGGGAATGTCGATGATTTTATAGATAAAATTATAAAATTAGTTGATGATCCAATTAAGCGAAAAAAGCTTGGTGAAGGAGCTTACCGTAAGGTTGTAAATTTTCATACTTGGGATAAAAATGCTGATAAGATAATTGAGATTTGTAATGATATAATTTTAAAAAGAGAGAAAAATTGGAAGCAAGAAAATGATAATAGGGATAGCAGGAGGATCGGGTTCTGGAAAAACTTCATTAGCTAATACAATTATTAATCTGATTGGCAAGGAGTGCGCAACCTTTATTCAATATGATTCTTACTATAGAGATAGAAGTCATATTCCCTTTGAGCAAAGAGGAAATATTAATTATGATTTACTTGAAGCGTTTGAAAGCGAATTATTAATATACCATCTAAATGAGCTTATAAAAGGAAGACGAATAAAAAAGCCAATATATGATTTTAAAACGCATGCTAGAAAAAATAAAATAGAAGTAATTTATCCTCATGATATTATTATCGTCGAAGGGATTTTAATATTTTGTGATAAGAAACTAAGAAATTTAATGGATTTGAAGATATTTCTTGATATAAAAGCTGATATTAGATTATACAGGAGAATTATGCGTGATGTAAAAGAAAGAAAGCGAAGTATAGATGCAATAATTAATCAATGGTTAACAACTGTAAAACCTATGTATGATAAGTTTGTTGCACCTACAAGAGAATATTCAGATATTATCTATAATAATGATCCGACAGATGATGAAATTGAATTTCTAATTGGGAAAATTAAAAAAAGTTTATGAATCAAAAAGTATTAACTATTTTCCTTGATGGTCTGAAATATAATTCATTAAAATATATGCCTTTTTTAAATTCATTTCGATATAAGGCAAGATTGAAAACTTTACTTGGATATTCTTTAACTTGTCATGCCACTATGTATACAGGAGTTTATCCTGATAAACACAATTATTGGTTTGTTTGGAAAAATTCACCTCATACTTCTCCTTTTAAAAAAATTGTGTTCCTTAAATATTTCCCTTTTTGTAATATCTTGCCCATTAAATTATTAATTCATAAGGTTATAACTTTTTTCAACAGGGATAACACATCTTTTTTTGGAATACCTAAAGTTGTACATTTGCCTGTTAAATATTGGAATTATATAGATGTAACTGAGAAGAAGAATTATTGTGAAGAAAAATATATAGAGAAATATCCCACAATATTCGATATTTTAAGGAAAGAAAAAATAGATTTTATAGTAATTGGGATGGATAAAAGTGAAAAAGAAGAATCAAAAATTGTCAGAAAATACAGCTTTACAAGTATTCCACAATGGAGCTACCTTTTTATGGGTGATATAGATCATTTTTCACACACGTATTTACAAGATTCGAAGGAAGGGCAAAGAAGATTAAAAAAACTTGATAAGTTGATTGAATTGAAATATCAGGAATTTTCAAAAAATATTAAAAATTTTCATTTCATTGTCTTTTCAGATCATGGTCATATTCCAGTACACCATAGGATAAATATTTATGATGTTTATAAAAAAAATAAAATTAATTTAAACGATTTCTTTCACATAATTGATGTAAATTTTTTAAGAATTTGGGTTAATAACAAGAGAGAAAAGAAGATTCTTGAAAATATATTAATAAATAATTTGAAAGGTTTTTTAATCAAAAGTCAGGAGTTAGAAAAATATCATTTACCTAAAAATAATAATGAATATGGTGACATCATATTTTATTTAGATGCCCCTTATATTTTTTCTAATACAATTTGGGGATATAGTAGGAAGATTATTTCTATGCATGGATATTTACCTGAATATGCTGATTCTAATGGAGTATTCATTAGTAATTTACCAATAAAGAAAAAGGATGTTAAGCTTATTGATATATTACCTTCACACTTGGAATTATTAAACGTGGATATCCCAGGTTATGTAGACGGTGAGAGTGTATGGAGTTAAAGATGGGTGAGTACACTGCTTTTAATAACGAAAGAGTAGATTTAAAAGTTAAAAAAGATTTGGAGTATATTGTTACAGAAATCCGTAAGAATATTAAAGCAATTTCTATAATTTTAACTGGTAGTTTTGGTCGTGGAGAGGGAACTGTTATTCAAGATAAGGGCAGATTATATTTTATGAGCGATTATGAAATCTGTGTTGTTTCTTCAAGGCTTAAAACGAGAGAAATATGCTCTGCATTATCAAGAAAAATAAGTAAAGAATTGGGTGTGGCGACTTCGATATCGCGGATTTCTCCAGAGCGATTAAAATACAATAGAAATATAAATATATCTAAAGGAGGTATTAATCCTTCAATCTTTATGTATGAACTTAAGGCTGGATCAAAAATTCTATATGGCCAAAATTTATTAAAAAAAAATATTTTAAAACCTCAAGATATTAGTTTGTGGGAAGGAATAAAACTTCTTTTGAATAGAATGGCAGAATATTTTACGCTATCATTATCTGATGATTCAAAATTACTCGTAAAAAGTAATTGGATGAATAAAATTTTATTAGCATGCGGCGATATTTTACTTTTACATTCAAGACAATATCATTATTCGTATCAAGAGAGAAAAAATAGATTAATATCTTTGTTGAATATAAAAAATTATCCTTTCTTAAATGAAAAAAAACTTGAATACATAATAAAATCATATAGTGCCAAATTAAACGGGAACTATAAGTGGTTACAAGAATTGAATTTGCAAAAGGTAAATCAATTAACTGAAGATGTTTTAAGATTTGCTCTCCGAAATGAAATGCATATTACTTTCTCTTCTTTTGGTCTTTTTCCACAGAGTTATTTAAATACGAAAAAGAATTTTTATAAATATTATATTATTAATTTTTATTATTTTAAAGGACCTTTAATAGAAAATTTTATTTATCTAGTCAAATTATTTAAATGGAGAATATTTCCGCATATTAAGATAGTGCATTATATAAATATTCCTTTCCATCATCTCATATATTCTGTAATTCCTCCTCTTTACTTTTTTGATTTATTATCAAGAGAGCATAAGAAATATATTGTGAATTTTGCAAATAAAATTATATTTCTTTTTAAAGGAAGATCTTCAAGAGATATACGAAAAATAAGGAGAGAGATTTCAAAAATATGGTTTAGAATATGTTATGGGAAGAATGTGTAGATATTATGAATAGGTTAATTAAACCTGTTATTTTTTGTCCTATAGATCCGCTAGGCTCGAGTATAGGAGGTATCCAGACATTTTTAAAAGGTTTTATCAAATATGCTCCAAAAGATTTCGATATTGAGTTTATTGGGATAAGTTCAGATTATAAAAAGCGCCCTTCTAATAAATGGTCAAAGTTAAGATTAGAAAATAGAGAGTTCAATTTTTTCCCTTTGTTTTTTAAAAAAAATGAAAATAAAAAAACTTTAATTCCTTTATCCATACGTTTTACATTAGCTTTAAAATTTTGTAATTTATCTCTTTCTAAAAGAATCCTCTTTTTCCATAGGATAGAACCTGCATTAGTATTCAAGAAAGCAAATAATCATAAAATAGGGGTTGTTCATAATGACATTAGGAAACAATTAGAAAAGGGAAGAAGTGAAGTATTATGGAGTAAATTTCCCTGGTTGTACTTTATGTTTGAAAAATTTATTTTTTCATTCCTAGACATTGTTTACACAGTAAGTAAAAATACATTGGATTTTTATCACAAAAAATATTCCGAACAAAAAGAGAAGTTCTTTTTTTTGCCAACATGGATAGATACAGAAATATTTTATCCGGCAATAAATAGATCGAAAAAAAAACTTAAACAAGATCTTGCAAAAAAAAATAAAAAGTTATCACCATCTAATAAATGGATAATTTTTGTAGGAAGGCTACAAAGACAAAAAGCTCCAATACGGTTGATTCAAACTTTTGCTCAATATCATCTAAAAGATAGAGAATGTCACCTTTTAATATTTGGAAAGGGAAACTTAGAACAAAAAATAAAAAAAAAAGTTGTAAAATTAGGACTTGTATCCTTTGTTCATTTTGTTGGTTATAAAAATCAGTCGGAGCTTGCAGAATTTTATAGAGCAGCTGATTGTATGTTGCTTACAAGTAATTTCGAGGGAATGCCCATGTGTGTTTCAGAGGCATTAGGAAGTGGCGTGCCTGTTGTATCAACAGATGTCGGTGAGGTAAATAGAGTAATAAAAAATGGCTTTTCAGGAGAAGTCGTTGAGAGCTTTTGTCCTAAAGATATAGCTCGAAGTTTAGAAAAAGTATTAAAAAATCCAAACGTTTATAGAAGCGAAAATTGTGTAAGTTGTATTTTAGAATATATTCCCGAAAAAGTATTGAAGCCAGTATATGAACTAATGAGAAAATTAAATTACGATTTAGATAAAAAGCAAGTATGAATATTTGCATCATTCGTCATGCCTACTTTCCTGATGATCCAACTGTTAGAAAAGAAGTATATACACTACTACAGGAAGGTTATAATGTTGATATTATATGTCTCCGAAAAAAAAGCCAGAATTTTATTGAAAATATTCGTGGTGCAAGAATTTATCGAGTTCCTCTTTCTCATATACGTGGAGGAATTTTACGTTATATAGCTGAGTATTTCTTATCTTTTTTAATGATGAGCTGTGTAATTCTACTACTTTATTTTCTTCGAAGATATAACTTTATTCAAGTAAATACAATGCCTGACTTTTTAGTATTTTCAACATTTTTACCGAAATTATTAGGTACAAAAATTTTGCTCCATTTGCATGAACCAACTCCCGAATTATGGATTACAAAATATGGAACAGACCGGCTAAAATGGTTATTATACATGCAAATAAAGATAGAACAATTAGCCATAAAATATGCGGACCGATGCTTCACAGTTACTGAATCGCTACGAAGTCGATTTGGCGAAAGAGGAGCAAATATTAAAAAAATTACTGTGATTCCAAATGTGTGTGAAGAGAACATCTTTTGTGGTAATAGAAACTTCCAAGGGCATTTATTAAAAGAGAAATTTCGTTTAGTGACACATGGACTTATAGAAAATCGATGCGGTCATGATCTTGTTATCAAGGCAATAAATGATCTCAGAGTTCAAATACCGAATTTACAATATGAAATAATTGGAGAAGGAGAGTACAAATCGAAACTAGTTAAGCTCATAAGAGAGCTAAAATGTGAAGACATTATTCATTTAGCAGGTTTTGTTGATACTAAGGAGCTGCTAAGAAGGCTTCGTTCTGCAGATATTGGTGTTGTGGCAATGAAAAAGTCTCCATATTCTGAATTGATCGATACGACAAAGATGTACGAATATATCGCTTTGCGAATACCCATGATCGTTTCTCGCCTTCCTGTTGTGGAGAACAATTTTGATGAATCTTGTGTAATGTTTTTCGAACCAGGCAATTATGAAGATTTGAAACGTTGCATCTTAAAACTCTACCTTGAGCCAGAAAAAAGGAATAAGCTTGCAGAAAATGCTTATTTTCGGTATGAAAAAATTCGCTGGGACAAAACGAAAGAAATATATTTAAACGCTTTTCAAGAACTGGTCTGAAATATAAAAGTATGAAGAGAAAATTATTCTTTATAAGAATTCTTACATTTTACTTGATATGTGGTTATTGTTTTGCAGCTGATGTTATATTTATCGATTTGTTTGGAGAAGAATCGACTGAAAAAATGCTTATAAAGTTTGCATGTAAATACTATGGATTGGATATAAAACCTCTTATTTTAGTAAAGCGCAAAGAATGTGAACATTTATCTCATTCATTTGATTATAACGACCCTCTTGCTATTATTATATCGGCTCATTCACTTTCAGCCATAGATAAAGGGGAATTATTGTCCATGCTTAAGGACAAAGAAGGTAATCATGTTCCTTTGCTCATTATTGGAATTAATTCGGATGTAGATTCTATGTTGCTCCAGAAGTGGTCAGGGGGAGCCATTAAAAAATGTATAAACTTTAATAATACTCAGGTGAGTAGATCTATCAGAATTTCGAATCTGAAGGATATTGTATTCCAGCTTGCAGGGCTTAAGATCTTGTCAATAACAAAGAGTATAAATTATTTTTTTTGCGATAATTCGAGAATCGAAAAATCAATTATTCAAATTTCGGATAACAATACTGAACATTATTTTCCAATTTTTATCAAGACAATAGTTGACGGGAAAGAAGTGTACATTCTAGCAAAGAATCAGCTTGTTAAAGCGCCTTCCAAATTAAGTAAAAGATATAATAATAAGACTACATTGAATTACAAGTCGATCATGCGAAATGATGAATACATTTTAGAACTTTTGCCTCTCATGATGTTTTTAAAATATACTTGTGGTGATTTCTGCTGGCATAGCCCTGTTCATTTTGCAAACCTCACAATTGATGATCCTTGGCTTACAGAGCCTTATGGCCATCTGAGTTACAGAAAACTCCTAAAAGAAATGGAAAGAGTTAATTTTCACACTTCCGTCGCTTTTATTCCCTGGAATTATGATCGAAGTAAACTAGATGTTGTAAGCTTATTTCATAATAATCCTGAAAGATTATCAATATGCATTCACGGTAACAATCATGATCATTATGAATTTTATAAATATGAAACTGGCCCAGGTGATCCGTGGCCGGCCAAACCTTTAAATGCCCAGGAAGCAAACATCAAACAAGCCCTTGCAAGAATGGAAAGATTCAGAAGCATGACCGGGATTTCTTATGATAAAGTTATGGTTTTTCCACATAGTATAGCACCGGTCAAGACTCTGGGATTATTAAAGAAATACAATTTTTTAGCAACAGTTAATGCAGAAAATGTTCCCCTAGGATCTTATGAACCAAAAGATTCATCATTTTTCTTAAGGCCAGTGACGTTAACTTTTGAAAATTTTTCCAGTTTGAAACGGTATTCACCTAATAGAACTCAGGTGGAGATCGCTATAGATTTATTTCTGGACAATCCGATTATATTTTATGCTCATCATGATTTTTTCCAGAATGGCATCGATGCATTTGATAAAACAGCTAATATGGTAAACGAAATTCAGCCTGATATAATATGGCAAAGTCTTGGATATATTGCTCAGCATCTTTATCTTGAAAAACTGAGAGATGATGGTAATTATGATGTATTAGCGTTTTTAAGTAACTTTATCATTGAAAGTACTTATCAGCATGATTTGACCTATTTTGTCCGAAAAGAAGAAGACTTCTCCATTCCAATCAAACAAGTTACAGTAGATGGACAACCGTTTTCTTATAAAAAATATGGAAACAATCTTATTCTCGAGGTTTTTGTTCCAGCAGGAGAGTCTCGGAATGTTGTCATTGAATATGAAAACAGTTTGGATATTTCATCTGTGGATGTTTCAAAGAATGATCCATGTATTAATCGACTTAGAAAGCTTTCAGATTTTCGTGATATAAAACTTTCAAAGAATGTATTCGGGCGTGTTTTCACTCGTGTTTACTATGATACTAGGCTTTATAAATTTGGTCTTATACGATTAGCAGTTATTTTGCTAATATTTTTTGTCTTAGTCATTATTATATCTTTTTTGAGCTGGCGTATTATACGATCCAGGAAGACTGGAATTAAGATCTGAATAATAAACTCTTTAAACTAAGTTTGAGATTCTTTCTTTTTAATAAATAATAGATTTCAGGTTTGGAAAAGGAATTTAAATTATATAGCGGGGGATAAAATGATAAAAATAGGTATCATTGGATACGGGTATTGGGGTCCGAACGTTGCAAGAAACTTTAATGCCTGCCAAGGCGCAGAATTAGTTTCAATTTGTGATTTGAATGAAAAACGCTTGAATCTTGCTAAATCGCATTATCCTTTTATTAAGGCTTATTCAGATCCCAAAGATTTGATAACTTCTAAAGATATTGATGCTGTGGCTGTAGTGACTCCGGTTTTCACCCATTATGAATTGGCAAAACTTGCCTTAGAGAATGGAAAACATACTTTTGTAGAAAAACCACTCACTTCTAATGCTGCACAAGCAGAA
>Ga0307378_10011090_pt1 | contig 11649 bp, 9 predicted proteins | sample UN1MG_FD_202238 | JGI IMG/M metagenome (GOLD analysis project Ga0307378, IMG submission 202238) | Soil microbial communities from Risofladan, Vaasa, Finland - UN-1 | ecosystem: Environmental > Terrestrial > Soil > Coastal area > Acid sulfate soil | place: Finland: Risofladan, Vaasa | collected...
TCTGATGGACTGTATGGTCTCATTCGGAAACCATATTGTCCATTCCCGTATGCTGTATTGTTATAAATATGGCTGGCAAATTCCCCTATCCCTTCATAGAAATTCTGATCGACACCATTTCCCCTATTCTGCACGGTTAAACAGTTAGTCAACACCCTTGATGCAATAGTAAGGTTGGTATTACCCGGTCCCAGCTTAAACCCCGTTCCGTCCCCTGCCACCTGAGTCCGTGCTTCATCAAGATAGCCATTCCAGAAACTCCAGCATCCATCAATATAAGTGTAACCATCGGTTGAATAATGATCCCAGCCGTCATCACTGCACAGCCATGCACGACAATTACGGAAAACATTACCTGTTGCAGTTGAGCCTCCGGTTCTTCCAAAACCATCAGCCCCACCATAGGGGTCGGGATAAGAATATGGATCCTTTAAATGATGAGCATCACTATTTAAAAAGAGATTATAATTTGATCCCGATCCTAAATCATAACCACGGAATGCCAAATGATCAGCTTCGTTAAATTCAATTAAGTTATGAGAAGACCCGGACAGACGAAAGCCATACGACAAAGTCCCTGAGTTACCATAAGGCTGTTGCGGTAATCCGGTAACACGCAAGCCTTTGATATGCAAATAGTTTGAGTTTTGAATAAATATAATGTAACTATACTGAGCTGTCTGAGTTATGTTATCAAGATTAAGAATAGGCGTTTCACCGGGATAGGCCATTATCTTAATAGTATCGTTAATAGTCCCGTTAATACCATCCCAGCGTACATGGACAGTTGTTGAACCATCCCCTGTTGTGCGGTATGTCCCGCCACGGATATAGACAATATCACCCGGAACAAGTGTTATATCACCTATCTTACTCCATGAAGCCCACGGATCGTCTATTGCACCAGTTCCACCATCATCCCCATCTGTTGCAACGAAATAAACGCCCTCTTCCATTTCTTCCTGAAATTCATAAGCCCCTATGTCAAAAAATGTATTGACGGGCCGGGGGTCTTCGGCATAATCTTCATCCAGCCCTGTATCAGTTCCCACATCAATAGCCGGTGATGATTCGTCTAATTCAAAATCGGTATCAAGTGCATAAGAACCTCCGGCATTTAAGAATACAGGATCAAGGCTTGCGGATACGTTTGGTGAGTGAGCATCATAGCCTAAAGCCTTCCATTGAGTAAATGTCTTTGGAGCGGCTTCAGTATAAAACGGGTAAGTAGATGATGAGTTCCAGTAAAGGTTATAATCACAATTAAGTGTTCCTGATATTGTGCCATAAGTATAAATGTAATAAAAACTTCCACTACTTGTTTTACCGCAAATATTATTCTTGATGTTTATAATAGAACCTGAAACTGAACTATTTATTTGAATAACATTATCAGGTGTACTGCCTGAAAGTAAACTATTATTATAAATATTTAATCTTCCTGCGGCGGGTAATGTCCCGGATACATATATAGGAACGCCGGGGGTGTTGCCTACATTAATAATATTATTCTCAAAATTAAATATACCTTGAATCCCGCTTCCTCTTATATTAGTTGGCGTCCAATCTTTTATGAAATTATTTTTTATCGTTACATCCTTAAAATAATTATTGCTTGAAGAAACAAAATATATCGCTGGGCCACATCCATTACAAGCTCCTTCAAACGAACTGACGGTTGGCCCGTTATAAAAATTGTTACCGGATATTTCCATATCATCAATACCATAGACATAAATTCCCGAATGTTTTACAGATGTCGGTCTTGTTGTGAAAAAGAATGTATTATCTCTTATATAAATATATTCAGGTAGGACATAATTGTAAGTTGGATTATAATATAATCTGATATTCGTAGTTGGATATGTAGGATTGGCTGGTTGTTCAAAAGTATTCCTGTCAATATATACATGATCCAGCATTGCATCGAATCCATAATTATCATAGGCAAAAATAGAAATAGCATCTTCCGTATTTTTAATGTAATTATCCTGAATATACAGGTAGCTACATCCATGTGTGCCGAGTGCTTCATGGTTGACAATATTCTCCACACGGTTATAATTCATCCAAACATAATGCGGGTACATATCAGAGCTTCCTGAAGCAGAAGCCTGTATCCCATAGGTATCTATCGGGTAACCTGTACGTGTACTGTTATGGATATAATTATAATATACTTTATAATCTGACCTTCCGGTTGCAACATTGCCTCCGAGCAACATTACACCTGCGTACCCAAAATCGTATATATGATTACTGTAATTTATTGCTGTCGCAGTTTCAGTTGCATCAATATCTCCAATAGTAATGTTATAAGCGTCACTACCCGTCCATATAGCAGCGAATGGAATATTATGTATAATACAATTTGTAATCGTCCAATCATGCGGAACAGCATCAGCCCCGGTACTCATTAATATTCCATAACCATTGCCAAACACTGAACTATTATGTGTTATTTCTAATCCATTAAACTTCACAAAACTTTTTCCACTGCCATATATAACAGCATAAACATTTGAAGATGATATATTTAATATCGGCGTTGCACCATCTCCATAAGAACTTGTCGTTATATAATTCCCAGCAGTTCCGCTTTGCGCTACTGTTAAATAATGAGCACCCACCGCAGTTGTCCAAGTATCTCCTTTGTTCATATAAATATTATCTCCCGGCTGCAATACCGTTAGTCCTGTCCAGGTATGCATCCACGGGTGATGCGCCCATGCCTGAGCGTCTGAGAATCCTGTATTGGAATCATCGCCTCCGGTCTTGACATAGTAATCAGTTGCCGAAAGAATCAGCGAGAAAAATAAAAATGGTATGAGTATAAATCTTCTCATTAGTTGTCATCTTCTTCAGTTAGTAAATCAAATATTAGTTTTACTGGATATGTCCCATTAAGTTCTCTTACCAAAATCTTATTTGGTTTAACTGTATTCTCGGACGAATCCCCGCATATTATTATAATATCATTGTTCATTTCTCATTAGTTATTTGATCTCCCAATTTCTATCCATGTACTATCATCTCCTATATAAAGTAATGTTATTGAATCATGATCTCCAAGTGTGATGGTTGCGTTTAAATCAAGCTTCCCATCTGCATCATCGTCATCTAATTTTAAAGTATTTGTATTACTTGATCCTATTATTGTAATTACCTGCCCATTAAGCCCGGCTGGTATTTGTAGGTCTGCTGTGATATCAATAGCAGAATCGCCATTATAAATCATTATTCTGGAAAGCATTGCAGCAGTTATACCGGTTTCAGCAACCACATTACCTGTACTTTTAGGCTTATGTACTACGTTGCCCTGTGTGTGTAACGAAGAAACAATATCACCCCCATTGATTATAAAATTATGATCACCTAAATCTGATATTTCCTCACCACCATAACCAAAACATCCTGAAAAATAATTTAATTCTGATACATCAGCAGTTGTTGATATTGCCAGCATGGGGTAAACGAAGTCGATACATTGAACATTTACAAACTGATTAAAAATAGTTTTACCAATTAGGTTTAGGGCATGAGTTGTCCATGTATTTGACTGTACAAGTATATTTGTAACAATATTGTATGAAATTTCATTTGAACTCGTATTCTGGGCTCTTAAAAATATCGCAGGAGACCAACAGATAATATCATCAACTATATTAGCATTAATCCACCCACTACCTGTAGTGACCCATTCAAATGCGTTTTTCAAATAATACATCTCAATATTTAAAAACCGATTTTTGGTAGCAGGATAATCTGAACTGCTTGATCTTAGATTGCAAAAATTCCAATCTCGGCCTTCACCTATTTTGCTGTAAAAATAACCACCCCGAACAGTACAACCTCGTAATGCTGTAGCTACCGGTTTATAAAATATCGGTCCAGCGTAATCATCCCTTGCACACACTCTTGCTTTTGCAATAAAATCATACGTCAAATACGATTTTAGGAGTATAGAATCAGTCAAATTATAATGTCCATTTCTTACCTGTATCACCGCCCCGGAATCCACAACAGCTACAACGGAATTAATGACACCGGCTAATTCACTGCCTGAATAAATAGTAGAATAACCCGTATTAAGTCCCGGATGAGCAAAGATTGTTCCGGCTATCAACTGAATATGATAGGTTGGTTGGGATACCGCATACTGATCTTGTAAATAAGTATAATAAGGAGTATACCCTCCTTCTTCTGCTGATAAAGAATCGGGAAGTGACACACCTGTTCCCGCAGTAGCGATCACACCATCAAAATAATCAACAACAGCCTGGTCTACTTCTGCTGCGGTATATAATGTCCCGGCAAAAGTCTCCAAAGCATCTACATTAGTATTTTGCTTTTGAAAAGCTGTTCTTATTGGATCTCCCGTCCCATCATTAGGAGCTGTACCGACATTAACTTTCTGTAATGTTAAACTTGGCGATCTGGTTGATTTTGTTTTATAAATAGGTTGCTTCTGACAACCCCAGATTGCTATTAATGTAAATAGTATAAATATTATCCTTTTCATATTGAATCTGCTGTTATTATTGTCGAATCTGCTGTTATAAGAGTTGAATCTGCCGTCATAGTTCCTTCCACGCCTTCACTTGGCGATATGCTTACACATTTATAAGCTTGTCTTGTTATTAAGTCATCTAAATACTGCATCACATATTCCCCGAATCATTATCATAATAACACCATGCTCCTGTACCTAAAACTATCCAATCTCCTGCATCTTGAACTTCAGGTATCGGAATGCCATCATTGTAATGCTTGACAATTAAGTTCTGTGCCATCAATACCTGTGTTCCTATCTTTACTGTCGGGTAGATATTATCGTCATAATCAACAACCATTCCGGGATCATCTGAATCATCTTTGATACATCGAATACTATATCCGAACTTTTCAGATACACCGATTCCTTCATATAAAATAACAGAATTGAATTGAGCATCAAATTCTGTTGATGCATCACCGCACCACCACCATGCCGATGTATTGATAGTTGCAAAATTCCCTGTTAAGGGATTCCTGTTACCTCCGGGTTTTGCATTAAAACCAACCTCATTTGTTGCGCCAGTATTTGGTGTATTCCAATGAGTTGTTCCTGTTTCCTTTAATTTTCCTCCTGCTACTAATTGCCCGCCAAGAAATGTATAGAATGTTGTCCATTCTGCCTCTGTCATAACGTGCCATCCGGCAGGTGCTATATCATGTGCTCCACCATCACCAGAAGCAGCATAATAATTATAAAGAAGTCCATATTCAATAGGTGTAAATTCAAAACCTGTCTCAACAGTATTGCTGAAATTACTTGTGTTGCCTTCCGCATCACACGCCTGTACCTTATACCAATATTTCACACCCGGAATAGCAGTTGTATCTATGTAATTCTCTAAATCGCCAATGGTATCAATCAAATCGAAATTAGTACCATCATCTGATCGCCAGATCATATAACAACTATTATTATCTGCATTATCTACCCAATCCAAAACGACATCCGGGGGCACAAGGGTGGCTGTCAAAAGAGTTGGAGCATTTATTGTGATGTGACACCACGTAAATATCTCACTTAATATATCAACAATATATCTCACGCACATAACATAAATAAGGACGTTAACGCAAGCAAATCAACTATGTGCGTTATACGTCCCATTTTAAACGATTTAATAACCTACCGAAAAACTCCCCGTTGTACCATCGGTCAGGACTTTCCACAGTCTCGCCGGATACCATTGTCCCAAATAAGCCGTTGATTGTACGGGTGTAATAGTGAACTGTGTCCCATCGGCAAGGACAACGCTATAAGTAGCCGCATCTGTCTCTATCGTGATAAAAAAGGTACCATCGGGATTCACTCTCGTATAACCAGGATTGACGGTGGATTCATCAAGATCAGGGAAATAATCCTCAGTCATTGCATCACCATCAACCGGTTGCGTCACAAGGTCGGGATCAGTGCCTACCACCTGGAGGTTAATAAGCCCTCCAAGAGCATCACTCAGGTGCGCCTGTACCACTGAACCACCCGATTGGTGCATATCGCCGCACTTTGGCTTTTTGAATGGTGTTACAATTATCTCACTCATCTCTCTGCCCCGTAATTAAAATATACCTTCAATCCGAGATTACCGCACTCATCAAGGGCAAAAGCGTTCTCCACGATAGCCCTCTCAGGGTCGAGATTCTGAATATCGCAATCCCAAAATGATACAAGATCATCGCAATACCCAAACTGAGGGATAAGATTTATCCTTGTCTGGGATATTTGATTACAATCAATAGTCACAAGTGTAGCTGCTAACATTTGCATTAAGCTCATTGGCGTAGCACCACACGCTGTACTATAATCCGTTCCACAAAAATATATTGCCATTAGTTCAAAATTTTAAATTGTTACGCCATTGGAGAAGCAATCCTGTAAGGTGCAAAGTAACTCTGCCATTTAAAAGTGCCTATGAAGGTCACCAATTCAGTACGAAGCCTCGGTATGACCTGATGGAACACAGCCGTTCCCTCAAGACCACTATCTGGCCCTCCGGTATAAAGAATCCCGTCTGATGTCTCAAACCAAAACTGATAATTGGTATTACATCCGGTCATTGCCATCCATGCATAATTGACATCATTGGTCTCGTCAATCGTAAAGTTAAGTGTGTATTGCCTTGAACTATAAGCCTTGCGATCTCCGGAAGTAGGAACCTCTACAACTTCTGGCTCCGGCATATCACCAATCCCGATCAGAGTTCTGATCATATCATCCCCAGTATCTGCAAGCCTATCCAACCATTCGTCAAGGTCTGTCAGATCAAACGCCAATAAATCCGCTGGCGCAACATACACCGCAGATACCTCCCCCCAGTGATACTCCGGTGCGCAGGTAGAGAACGAAACCGGCTGTTGCGGTGACGCACAATCTGTCGGACACGGAGGTAAATACAAAACTGACATAGCTTTCTCCTTTTTAATTAATAATTCGTAAAATAAGACCTATTAAACATCTATCATAAAACAATAAGTTACTATTAACAACATGCGAAGGCCGGAATACCCTCTCCAAGATCCAATATTATAGAAGCAGTGGCGTAATATTTATCCGTAAACGCCCATTCATGCTCTATATCAACACTTTCCACATTAAAGGCATCACCAACCTGATCTATATAGGTCACCACATCGTGTAATTTCAATCTTTGCAAAACATCAACCATATATTGTGGAATAACTCCTACTCTGATTGTATGAGTCTTATCCTGCCTTCTGAAAGTGGGAATGAATCTACCATCACCGTTTTCCTGTCCTTTTTCCGTATAGGGATAATCCTGCTCTATATTATCCGATTTAACCCATAGGGTCTGATAAAAATCATCTTCATAAAGCAAATCGCCGAGATTACAACAGTTAGAAAAAGATAATGTGACATAGCCACAGGCATATTGCGTATAAATAAGAATCTCTGATGTGGAAAAATCACAGGTACCCGTACATTGAATCCTTATAAAAACATCATCGGCCGGAGCGGTCACAATCAAGGTTAATTCATTAAGTCCGGCACTACTACCCACCACATTCGATATAACACCAGCAGTAGCCGATACAATAGAAAATTGAGGAGTGGTCGCCCCGGTGGTCGTAAGATAAAACATTATTGTTATAACCTGACCCTGATAAACACTTTCGTACGTGGTAGAATCGGCATAGGCATTGGCTCCTGCATCTACACATGATATAATGGTGTTTTTTAATATTGTAAATGTATCAAATGTATCAGTTACAAATGTATCTGTAAAAGGACAATAGACGCATTGGACCTTAAACCAGTCCGAATAATACACATGACCAGAATCCATTATTATTTTAAGACAATAATCACCTTCCGGTAATGCATAATTAAGAGTATCGCCTTTATAAATAAAATAATTATCTCCTGCATCAGAAGTATATAATGCCGGAAGTGCAACAAAATAACCAGTTATGTCAGTTGTTATATTTTCCGTGTTAATCAAATATATATCCGTAACCGTAGTGGCACCGTCACCGTCATCCATCCATTGAAAGGAGGGTAATCTGTGCTTTGGGCAGAAGATGGGTGCAAAAGTAACCACACCGTTAGCCAAACCCCTCTCATAACACTGATCTCTCCGGGCTTTATAAATAGGCAATGTTGTAAATACTGTTAACATAATACAGAACAATTAACTTCATTTGAATCTCCACTGCAACCGCTAATGTTGCAAGCTTTTATTTTGTAATAAAATGTAAATCCCCCTCTTACGCCTGCATCATAGTCGTAGTAATGAGTCCCGTTTTCGTTGGCAATAAATTCATATATGTCTTCCATTGATAAATTAGGTTTGCGATATACTTTGTAATATGTAGCACCGCCGGAAGCGTTCCAGCTAACATCGACAGGCTCACAGAAACCACTTTGTGATGCTCCTATTGCTATAGGTGGATCAGGGATTGCTGGGGGAACCATGCCACCGCAGTCTACATCAAAACACTCATTCCAGGTCTCATTTTCACAATATTTAAAATTCCATCCATCAAGTGAAGGATCGCTTATATTAAACCTGGCAGATGACGGCGGACCGACAAATGTAATAGGGTCTTCCTGGTAAGTATCTCCGGCTGGTATCATAATTTCCATACAGGCCAATGGGTCAGGATCATCGTCAAACCAAATCCAATAATAGGTATCATAAATATTAGGCTCAGAAAGATGAGAGGTAACAGTTGTCCAGCCAATATCAATACATACGTGTAGTGTTTTTGACCTTTCAGGCATCTCTACATCTTCGTTTGAATCCTCTCCGTAAAGAAGTTCAAAATCGATTTGACCATAAGGCTTGATTGATGCTTTGTCAATATATCCCTTCTGCCCCCCGAACCATGTCTCACCAAGTTCTGTTGTTATATAATTTTCCGGGTCATATTCTTCGGCACTACAGATAACAGCACTTACATTTTGTTTTTTTGTCTTGCGGACACTTATAAAATCAACATCAGTCTGCTGTATTTTGCCTTGCATCAGTACCCGGCCATGAAGGAAAAATGCTCTCAATAGGTAACTCCATGAGTTGACATAATTATAACTACCTATTGTATTTTGATAAGCAACACCATAACAAACATAATAATTACCACCTTGTAATTCATTAGCAAGTATCACAAATCCGTCATCATCAATATTACTCTCAAGACCAAGCCCTTCGGCATCTGCCATACACTCAACAATATAAGAAAGATCAGTTGTCACACGGGAAGTATATTCCCATGTCTCCTTAACACATGGTCCCTCATAAGTGATCCAGTGTTCGGTGTAATTACTATCTCCGGCCTCCATATTATTGAATTTCTCAAACTGGTACATATCCTCTTTGGTGTACGAATATTTGTTTGTATGGCTTGTCATCTCCCTGTTTCGCAGGTTAAGACCCTCCGTATTAGTCCAGTAATCATAATGTTCTATCCTGAGTGTAACCCCGTCATATTTCCAGTACAAATTATACATCTTCAAAATATGCATTAGCTCGTTAAAACTAAGCATGGCTATTGTAGCAGGATTGGCAGAGTTTGGACGTTTAATATCCGATTTTTGAGCAATAGTAAGATAACGATATTGATTAACACCTCCAATTACGATACTATCCTCACTACTTAAAAACCAGCTTGTAAGTGTTACAGCAGGGTAAATCTGTTGTGCCAGGTATTCAATCACATCAGTAAGCCAGCGATTACGGGTATATGCCTGATCAGTGGTGTTTGTGGTGACGGTTGTAGCAACCCCACTGATTATATTATATTCGATATCTCCTAAAACTTCCCAATCGGAATAATTATCTATTGCAAGAGGTGTTATTGTGAAGGTCTGACAATCGAGATCCCAGCTACCCATTGAAGTAGAGAAATAACCCTCCCAGTAGATATCGCTCTCAAGATAAATAGTAAGATCAATTCTGCCACAAGGATCTGTGGTTTCTATATCATAAAATAGATTAAAGTCGGCACAAAGTTTCTTACCCCCGAAAGTCAGTGCTCCTTCAAATTTGCGCCTGTAAAATATCTGATCTTTTTCCTGTTTATCCACAAGGGAACATTCCAGCCAGTTTAGCGGAAAAACCTCTGTTGTTATGGAGTTATATGTCACAAGAAAAGTATAGTTCATCCTATTATTCTTACTTTATTACCTGTACGGATTATCCTCTTATTACCGGAGAATGTTATTTGTGATTGCTTCAGAAATGATTCATTGAGCTTCTTTTGTTCCTTGATCAAATTATCGAGTCTTGAATTAGGACCCCTATTATCTATATTGACAGTATTGGCTATCGGCATGAAATCAGGCATCTCATTCTTGTTAAATGAGGAGACCATCTCATGGAAGAACTCACCATATTTCTGTGTGGCCGGACGGGAAAGCACACCCCATGCCTCACCGTGTTCTACCTCTGCATGGTCAAGAAACATCTCCCCGCCCTGTGAGTGCCTCTTGCCTTTTATAATACCTGTCTCATCACCAGAACCGCCTTCTGCAAACTTGGTGACCTGCGATGCCTGTGCTTTGGCTGCCACAAAAGCCCCGAACATAGTTGCTATCATAGCTATTGCCAGGGGGACACCCACAACAGGTATTTTGGACATTGTCTTAAATATCTCCGTTGAGGCAGTTATAAGATTGACGGTCTGAAGAATGGTATCATAAGCTCTTTGTTTCTTGATAGCCTTTTCCTCATCTGCTATGGCCTTATCCCTTAATTTTTTCAGACTATCAAGTTCCTTCCTCTTGGCATCTACGTTATTGGCATAACCCGCTTCGTATAGATCGGCTTCAATCTCTAATTCATGTTGGAGTTCCGATATCTGAGTATCAAGTAGCTCCCGTCTGCGTTCAGCCTCCTCAACCCTGTCTTCAAATATATCCCCAAGTATGGAAGTAATTCTGTCAACTCCATCTTTAAGGGCATTTATCGCATCCTCTTTATCTTCATCAGATAGTCCAAGTTTCTCCCATATAGTAAAATCAAATTCACCTTTTCCGGTTATATTTTTTATGGTCTCCCTTGCTTTATTTACATCTTTTACTATCAGACCGGATGTATTGGTTATGGTTGATAGTATAGCGGGTACGATAAATCTCTCCACATCTTTCTGAGAGATCACAACCTCTTCGGCCATCCCGGTATAAAATGCTTTTGTGACCTCCATCCCCAAAGTCTTAAACATTTTCTCCTGTTCTTCTGTAATGGCTCCGAACTTGGCAAGGTCTTTTTTGAGCTGATCAATCTCTTTTAATGACAGATCCCGTATAGCATCCAGTTGTTCCTGACCGGAAAGCATATTTATCCGTGCCTGATTATATTTATCAAGTAACTCCAATGATTTCTCCTGATATTTCTTCTGTCGTTCAAGTATCTCATCAGCCCAGGTCTCTTCCCATTCCTGAATTGCTTTATCCATATTCTCTCTTGCGGACTTATAATCATCAAAAAAACCTTTTAATAAAATAGATAACTGCATCTCAAGTCTCTTGGTCTCGGAATATGCCCGTCCCTCCAGATCAATTATCTGTGCTATCAGTTCGGCTTCCTGTTTTCTTAATTTATAAGAGTTAAAACGATTCTGCCTTTGAAGCTGAACAGC
>Ga0307378_10011092_pt1 | contig 11648 bp, 9 predicted proteins | sample UN1MG_FD_202238 | JGI IMG/M metagenome (GOLD analysis project Ga0307378, IMG submission 202238) | Soil microbial communities from Risofladan, Vaasa, Finland - UN-1 | ecosystem: Environmental > Terrestrial > Soil > Coastal area > Acid sulfate soil | place: Finland: Risofladan, Vaasa | collected...
ATTTCTATAAGCTATAGTAAAATCTGAACCTGAGCCAGCATGAACTGATTCGCATTGCCAAGAAATTGATTTAATATGAATTGTACTTAAACCATTGTTTTTTATGTAAATCTTAATAGGTATTTTTTCACCTTTATTAATTTCATAATTGCCAGATGTTGAATTGTAACAAAGTAATTCAATACTTAAGATTTCAATAGGTGTCTCTAGAATTTCTTCATCATAAATATATATACTTGGATCTTCAGAGGAGTATTTTCTAACATAGAAATTATCAATATAATATTTATGATACGAACCTGTGGTATAAGTATAAAAACTAAAGTAATCTGCACCATCTATAAATGTATGATAATTCCCTGAACCATCAGTATTATGAGTTTCATCATCTATTGCCACAGAATGATCGTTATTCCAAATATTATATTTCATTTTATGCCATGTATTATAGGAATGATATAATGGGGAATTATAGCTTTTATAAGGTGGATCGTAGTATTGTAATTGATTACTATAAAACCAAGTATATGGAAGTACATTCCCATCATCATAAGCTAAGAAGTACCCAGAACCAATTTCAACATTCCAATCAAAGCAAATGGTTACTGTTCCTACATCAATCCATCTATTAGCAAAAATAGTTCTTACACCACCAGGATTGTCAAGATACATTTTCATTCCACCACGTTCTGTATCAACAATTGCATGAGGCAAAGCATAATTACCAACTGATTCCCAACCTCGATTGTATCTTGGTTCTTCATTTTGCGAATAATCGTTAAAATCATCAAATGCTATAAAAGTTGTTAAACCATCACTTGATGATTCAATTTCCGGATTTGTATTCCCGTAATATAAATAAATGAAATCATTTCCAAGGGCTTCTAGCACAGGCATCATTACCCAAATTTTATTGGTTTGTCCCACTTGATCATTCCAAGTTTCAATCCAAAAATTAAGCTCAGCAACTGGATCTGCAGCTACAATTCGTATATCTTTTCCATCACTTTGTACTTTCCCTATATAGTCATCAGAAGTTAATTCTAATAATACTTGAAAGTTATATATTATCTCATCTAAATTGTTTGTAATTTTTATTTCTCGTCTATATTGCCAATTAGAATCCCACCAATTTTGACTTGGTGACGCTTCAACAAATTTAATGTTATCATCCATTGTGGATGACATTGGTATTAATGGACTAAAAATAATAATTGTTAAAAAAAGGATAACATAAGTCTTTTTTTCATTTATCATTCTATATCCTCCTTAATATTGTGTAATTTCTAAAATAACATCTTACAACCTAATTTCAAAACCATGAACTAAGTATAAGATAAGGAATTATTTTTTGTATACATTATTTAAATACTAATTTTGAGAAATAGCTATTTAAAAAACAAAAAAATATATTTTAAAAGAATCTAAATCGAAAAAAATGCTTTTTAAATTACTTTCACTTTTGTGAATTTTTTACTTTCATAAATTTAACAAAAAGGAAGAAAAAATTAATCTATTTTCCATTGTTCTAGCTCGAAATCGTAAGCATCAACATAATCTGTATTTAAGACTTGTAATTTTCGAATATAATTCATTTGAAGGATTTCAAAATCAAGATTGCTTTCTTTCATTAATTTTTCAATCATTTTTCGAATCAAACTATCATATTTTACATACGGAAAAATGAGTACTACTCGTTCCATTAAATCCATTCTCAGCATTTCCCCTAAATTCTCCAAAGTTTTGATTATTTTTTCCTTTAATTCTTTGTTAGATTTTTCAGCTATTTCAATGTACAATCCTATTTTGACTAAGTAATGCTCTTGGAAATATAAGCAGTAATCAAATAATCCTAATCTTCTACATCGAACATCTATTTGGCTTATGTGGTACAAAACTTCTGTTGTATTTGATATATCCAATCCTTTTTTCTCAAGTAATTCGTATATTGTTTCTATTGGTCTAAATCGATAGTATGTTTTCCCTAAATGGTGATGCAATAAGGTTGAGATATATAGCAGTAGGTCTTTATGATATACTTCCTTTTTCTCTTTATGAAAATCGGTTATATCATACTTTTCATCAAATGCTGTTAGTGTGTAATTTTCCAATTCATTTGGTTTCGTCAATAATGCTTGATATGTTTCTTCTGTTGGTTCCATTTTTTTTGTTGTAATTGTCCAAGTGATTCTTTTTCTTCGTATTTGTTTTATGAAATAGTCTTTTATTAGATCTTTTCTTTTCAAGCGCTCGAGATATTCTGCTATTTGTTCATATGTTATTAATGGGCTTTCCATCCAACCAATTAGTAATGTTTTCTCTTGTATTTCACATTCTCTAATAAAACGAACATACCTATTTGCTAGTAATTTTTCAATAAGTTTTTCCCTTGTTTCTTTGTCTTTGAAATTTACTCGAAAGAAGTAAGGATATAATCTTAGCATCATAAAATTAATTTTTGGATACCAATAGATATCATATTTATCCATTATTTGTTGATAATCTCTATTTACTGTGTTGTGACTTCTCCCTAATTTCTTACTTAGATTTAGAGCAGAACCATCTTCATATGTACCTTGTCCTAGAGCTTTAATTACCTTATAATGCCTTTTCTTTTCAATATATATTGGCAGTAAATCTGATTCCTCTTCTGGAAGATGAGCTTTTAACCAATACATTATATCCCATGCTAATTTCTCAATAGGTTTTTCTTCTACTAATGCATCTTTTACCCGTTCTATGAATACTGGATATAGTTTATTTGAGTTAAGGTTTTGTTGATGACAATTTGTGAAGAAAAACACCCAATACTTTGACTGCAGTATGTCATTTTCTTCATAAGCATCTGCTCTTCTTCTTATTGTTATCATTGGCGAACTATTAAACGGTATTTTTTTCTGTTCACAGAACCATAATAATGCTAAGATTTGCATTATAATATCTGTTAATCGTTCGTATGGATTTTCAACTGTAATATCTTGTTTAAATATTTCACGAAATCCTTCTCTGATCAATAGAAACTCAGTCAAATATTCCTTTTCTTTAGTTGATTGAGCTTGTAACCACTTTGCTAAAATTAGATTTCCTTTTTCATCATAAATAATCCCAAATTTTTTCCCAAGTTCAGGTATTTCATATGCTGATTCTTTTCCTTGAAAAAGAACTTTAAAATTAATTTTTGATGTCTCGCAATCAAGGTATTTACAGATTTTTTTATTTACTTCAATAAATTGCTTAGTAATTTCCATTCTATTCCCAATCTAACCCAACATATCCTTACTTGTTATTCATTAATTCACAGATTATTAATTTTCTCTTTAGAATTGTTTTTTATATTTATACAAGAATATAATGTGATATTTTTCTCTTATATTTGCAAAAAGTGATTTAGTTCGAATCCGCGAGGGTCCACCAATTAATCTCTAAAGATGATTCTTAAAATTGCTAACACCTATTGCTCATGTTTTTCCTTCCGCTAAGATTTTTTCTATTTTCTTCCAAACTTCTAAATATCCTTTCATTTCAGAACACTAGATGATTGCTCCTAATATTCACACTTCAGAGTTGATTTCGATACCAGAAGCCACAAGCTCAGAAATGTGGTATCATGTTACAAAAAGCATAGATTTATTAAAGAAGTCTATAAATCCTGATGGTTTTAATATTGGGATTAATCATGGAAAAGTTGCAGGAGCTGGTTTAGAATCTCATGTACATATACACATTATACCTCGTTGGAGTGGTGATACAAATTTTATACCCATACTCTCAGATACACGTATAATATCACAGGCTTTAAAAGAAACATTTGAAGTTCTAAAGAAAATTTCTAATAAAATCTTTGAATAGTAATGAAACTTATAGGAGTCAAAAAAGAAAACTATGGCAATTGATAATTTTTATGGAGAATTAGCAGCTATAGCTGGAGCTATTTGTTTTGATATTGTTGGTTATAATACCAAAAATATTGACTAATTATTGTCAAGTGTTTACAGAGACATATGATGAGTAATTGTAGAACATTGATGTTTTGAAATCCACTAAAAAATAGAATATCTAAAAAAGATTATCACATGCATATTCAATAAATTATACCTCTATGTAGTAGTTTTAGTGAATTAGCAGTGATTCTTAAATTTCAAATAGATTCTCTTTGCAAGAATAGCAATGCTATAGATTGATAGAATCTCAAATATATTAACAATGATTGGTAAGTTGCTAGTTGCAGTAGTTAAATTATAAGATAAAATCTTAATACCATAAATATCAAGAGCTAAATAGAGATATTGCTCATCGATATCACAGCACCACATTTCAATGACATCAAATTGACCGATTTTTTGGGGATTGCTAGGATCAGAAATGTATAGTGCAGTTAAGCATGTCCCGCGCTCAGAAATGACCGCTATTGTATTAAAAACATCAATATCCATAATATCATTAGTGGTATAATATTCACCTATGATAGTGAAGCTAGTCAAATTGCTAGCATTAAGAATTCTGAAATAGTTAAAATCACCAACATAGATTATATCACCTATCTTCATAAAATCTAAAGGAGACATTAGTTCATTATAATGGTAAATTTCTGTAACAGCTTCAGGATTGGATATATTGTAGATTTTTAATCCATTATTGTAGCTTGTTGTATAACACAAGTCATTTTCAATATAGAATCTTTGGAAGAAGCTTAAACCATCTGAAACAGCTGAAATTTTAGTTGGTGTTGTGGGATCTGTTATATTGATAAATAATATCTTTACATAACCAAGAGAAGCATGAAATTCATTGGCAACTAGGAGAGTTTCAGTAGCACATACACCAGTAATATGTCCATCTCCCTCAGGAAAGTATTGTGCGATTTCTTGCAAATTTGAAGGATTTGTAATATTGTATATTTTAATTCCATACAATGAATCTGCAAGAAAGAAAAGATCATCATAAATATCAAAATGATGACTATAAAACTCTTCTTGAAAACCATCTAATAAAACTGGTTGTTCTTTATCAGTGATATCATAAGATTTCGGACCTTTTGGTACAGATAAAGTAAAAAGGGTATCTCCAATTTTTTCACATTGCCCAAAGCTGTCTTGACTTGAAATTATATGTGATTGTTCTTCAAAAGAAATATTAACAGTTGGATTAGCATCCACTTCAATAAAGTATAAACTAAATAATATCAAACAAATGAAATTGAATATAATGAATAGTTGATTCAATTGGTTATATTTTACCAAATAAAAACCACCATTGAATATGTTAGTTACACTTTCAAGAAGTATTTAATATTTAACACCAGTATGAGAATTAATTCTCCAATTTATTTCAGTAAGTCGATTCTCTACGAATTACTAAAAAACATTTATATCTTGATAAGCACGGTAAAAATAGAAAATCTCTTAAACTTGTCACTTTTATATTGAATGGATTATACCTCTAAGTGATATTTATGGTGAATTAGCAGCAATTGCTGGTGCAGTTTGTTTTGAAATTATTAAAGATAATATAATCAAAATCGTTTCTGTATAATAAAGTATTATTGGAATTATTGTAAAAGTCGTTATTAAACTTTTAAAATCTATCAGTCGTTTTCATAGCATTTTGACATCATGTCGGGAGAATGAGTAAGATTGATCGAAATGGGAATAAAAAAGTGTATATATGGATGAAATATTGCAAATTATCATCTAAATTATTTGTAAGAAACTTTCAGATGTAAAACTACGATTTTTTAGAATCATGATTAATTTATTTTCTTTCCATTTCCCTTTCATTTAAACCCCTTCCATTGAGAATTTGTGGCACACATTTTTCAATCCTTGACTCCCGAGTTTTGGATTGTTTAGGAGCAGAAAAATAAAGGATGTATGCTCTTTGCTGTCCCAGCGTCAATGCATCAAAAGCAGTTTTCAAGGCAGGGATTTCATCTAATTTATTTAAATTATAGCAATCATTTAATTTTCCTAATCTATGGAGTGAATCCATATGACTCAATAATTACTTCTATCATTTCTACTCTTCTTTATCATATGAATTCTTGCTACGAAAAGTTCCGAGGGATCTTCTCTCTAAAGTGAAAGTAATAATATTTTTATTTTCATTTCATCCATTGAGTTGTTTTAACACCACTCCAACGTTTAATGTCTCCTTTTCTCATAGCTCTAAAATCAGGAATTAAACGTAGAGCAAGGATAATTACACACCCCCAACCATGAACCATAACAGCCCATGAGCTCCAATAGATATTTGGAACCGAGAAAATAAAAAAGAATGTATCAAGTAAAGCAACAGATATGGTTGCAAGTAAACCAGCTAAATAGCTGTATCGGATAATAGCTAGAAACAATAGAATAGATAACACCCAGACAAGGTTTCCATAGGGATTTAGAACAATATAAGCTCCTAATAATACAGAAAATCCCTTGCCACCTTTAAATTTCATCCAAGGCATCCATAAATGACCTGCAAATGCTCCAATACCTGCTAGAGCAACACATAATATGGATAAATCATCTGTACCCATTGCGTCTGTAGGCGCTAAAAAGAATCTTGTGAGAAAAACTGCAAGAAATCCTTTTGTAACATCAAGTGTACCTACAAGGATAGCCCAGAAATATCCAACAGTTCTAATAGTGTTTCGTGTGCTAACAGAACCAGAACCTTCTTCACGAACATCTTTACCAGCAACTAATCTGACAACAATCCAAGCAAAAGGCAAGGATCCGAAAAAGTATCCCATAATTGGAGCAATAAAATATTGGTACATCTAAATCTCCTCTTTTTTAATTTCTGATAGATGTTGCCTGATAACTTTGATCATTTCTGCTGAATGTGTTTTTTTGTTGGTTTCAAGATCAATATAAGTTGAATTTTTCATTCTCTTATGAATTCTCATTGATATCTCTCTCTCATGCATTTTGTCCTTCTCCATACCAACAATATAACTCCTAGTCTCTATTTTTTCATACATATCAATAAAATCAATCCAAGCATTAGCATATCCTGTAGCTCGCCACTTTTTAATTTCTGCTTCTTCTAGAGCACGGATATATTTTGCTGCTTGTTCAGGATCCTCGCTTTTCTTTTTTCGAATCCACCATAGCCATAATGGTTTTGTTACTATAAGAAAACAGTTTGGTACTAGATACATGTAGATTCTTGATCCCTTAGGCATTTCAAATTTATGAACCGGACCTACAAAGTAAGCAAGAAAAGGGTCAAACTTTTTACTACCAAGTCCATGAGCGGAATTTATTGTTCCAAATGAAGAACATAAGAGTACCATTTTCTTCTGATCAATTTGTAGTTCTTCAATTATCTCTTTAATGTCGGATGAAAAACGATCTACATCAAATTTAGCTTTTTTAACAACAATACTTGAACCTTTTTCCCTTGTTTCAATATACACTACATCAAAATCTTTCATTGCTTCAAGTAAAACTTCATCCCATCCTGGAACAACAGTATTCCAACCTGCAACTAACACAAGAGTAAATTCATTATGTTCTTCTCTAGGGGCTTTTGATAACAAAACTCTAATTTGAGAACCATCTGAAACTGTTATATAGCGTTCCTCTGCATATTCTTCATATTCAGCTTTAAGGAACTTCTTGTAAGCCTCTTCTTCAGTTAGTGTCATATCATAGAAAAAAAAGAAGATTAGTTAATAATTATTATGCCTTTACTTAATTTGTTGATTATTATTGATTCAGATTATGTAAAATGTGATAGGACGCGATCACAATTAGATTTTAATTCTATAACTCTTCAGCTGTTGGTCCAATCCAAGCTAATCCAAGTAATCCTGGACCTAGATGAACACTTGATGCTGGACCTGTTTCCCAAATTACTATTTCTAAATCCTTGTTAGATACTTTTTGAAGATAATCCTTTAATTCTGTTGCTTTTTCCATGTTTGATGAATGCATGATTACAAATGTTTCGTTTTCTGGTAGAAAATTAACAATTTTTTCTCCTAGATTTTTTAGATAATTCATTTTTGCTTTCTCACCACGGACTTTTCCATGGGATGCAACCACACCATTTTCTATTGTTAAACATGGCTTGAATTGAAATAATTCGCCCATTAGATGTTGTAAACTAGCAATTCTTCCAGATCTTTTCAAAAATTCCAATGTACCAAGAAAAGCTTCGAATCGAGCATTAGGTATTAGAGTATTAGATAGATTATTCAAAATCTCTTCAATGCATAGACCATTTTCTGTCATTCTTGCTACTTTCAAAACAATTAATCCAAAAGGATGAATTGAATTTCTTGTATCTACAACAGTTACTTTACCATTTGTCATCTCTTTTGCATATTTTACTGCATTTTCCCATAATCCACTTAGGTCTTTAGAGGCTGTAAGAAAAATTGCTTCTTCGTATTTTTCGAGTACTTTGACAAATACTTCTTTGAATCTCTTGGGTGGTGGAAGACCAGTAGTAGGAACTGCGTTTTCCGTTACTATTTTTTCAAAGATTTGTTCTGTAGTAAGATCAACATATGGTATTCTTATCTCATCGTCAAAAATAACATTAACAGATATTATAGCTATATCATATTTTTCAATAGTTGAAATTGGAATATCACATGACGAATCAGCTATAAGACCTAACTTCTTCTTAGTTTTTTCACCCATTTTTTTCACCTTTCTATTCTTTTTATTGCTAATTTATGTAGCTCTATATAATTTTTTGTAGAATAGTTAAAAATGATTCATCTGTTAATTGAATTAGATTATATCTCATACTAGAGGATTTTCAAATTATCAATACAAATGTCTATTTAAGCTTATTAAGAAAATCAATGCGCTTTTCTCTGATAGCTTCTGCATCGAATCCAATCCACACAAGATGTCCACCAAATACTTTGAATATTTCAGCTTGATGTATAGAACTAATTGAAAACTCTGCATGTTCCCATTTTACATCATTATCTTACTCACTATGAATAATTAGCATCGGGCAAAGGATTTTACTCATCTCCAATACTGAAAGGTCCTTGGTTCGAATCCGCGCGGGTCCACCATTATGTTTTTCTAATCAATTCTATTTTCAATATTTTTGTACAGAAAAGAATATCCATATAAATTGTTTAAAAAAAGATAGTGTAATAGGTTATAACCTATTATTTCTTCTTCTTCTTGTATATAATTGTGACACAGACAAAAGCAAGTGTAATTGTCGATGAAATTATTATCGCATCGTAGCTGGCACTTACAGTTGGAGTATTTGGTGTAAAATTGGTCCAAGTTTTATTGCTGGTATGATAAAGCCAATAATCGTTATACAAATAAGAGGCGAATCCTTTTGTACCACTAAATAGGAATATGCAATCTAATTCTTCATGGTAAACCATGCTTGACATGAATCTAGAACCTGGTTCACCAGAATTTATTGTTTGAGTCCAATTTTGTGTTATCAGATTGTAAGTAGCAAAATGTCCAATTGCACTATCTGGATAACCATCATTTCTTCCACTAAAGATATAGAATTCATTTCTTTCTTGAGCAATGGCATAGGAGTACCAGTATCTTTTGGTTGGCATTTGGGTGGTTGTTATTTGAGACCATGTCATATCACTTGTATTAAATTGCCATGTTTCATCAGTATAAGTAGTAGTTCTTCCTCCAAACATCAATCCCACTTCATCTTGGGCATTATAGACCATATGATGACCATATCTTGATCCAGGATTTGTGGTAATAATTTCTGACCATGAGTTATTACTAGTAAAGAAAATCCAAGTATCAGAGAGAAGCGTATCATTTTCTGCATAACCTCCATACATCACACATCCATCAATTATTGGATCATAATAAAAACTCGAATCACTTCTTGTTTCTGGTTTTACAACTAGAGAATGTTCAGTCCAGTTTTGTGTATCTAAACTAAATGTCCATACATCTGCTAACATATCGTAATTATCAGTTTTAAAACCACCATAAAGAACCAATTGGTTATTGTTTGAATCATATACAAAACCAGAATTCTCTGTTGATGGTGGACCAAAATCATTCGCTATCTCAGTCCATAATCTTGATGATAGATTAAAACGCCAAAGAGATTTTAGTAGTACACCTGATTGATAACCATAATCTCCACCATAAAGATAGATAGATCCATCGGTTGGAATATAGACTAAATTGTGACCATATCTTGGTTTTGGAAAATAATCGGATTCAGTTTCTGATTTTGAAATTAGTACACTTGGAATAAAAATTAATCCCATGATAATAGCTAATACAAAAAATCTTGGAAAAGCTGATTTACTTTTATTAAAAATCAAAGTTCAATCTCCATTAAGTTCAATAATCAACTATGGATGTAAATATAAGGAGATTATTATTAGTCTAGGAAGAATATCTATGTTATTGATTCTGCCATAGGTGTCTGAATCCGCGAGGGTCCACCAATTCAATTTTAGTTAATATTCTTAAGAAACTTTTCAGCATCACTCAATAATGAAACAATTGGTAATGTGTAACTCTGATTAGTTAATTTAGCTTCTAATTCATGAGTAAGTTTTTTTGTTGCTTTCTGTATTTTCTAAGATCTGTCGATTCTAATAGAAAAGTAAGATTTCTTTGAATATCTTCAAGAAGCTATTTTATTTCTTCATAAGCTGAGAAGAGACTACTTTTATTCCATTTTATTTCTAGCAATTAAGTAAAAACGCATAAATCAAAACTAACCGGATTTACTATTTTTTACAAATAACCATCTTTTATGGATTTAAAAAAAAAGAAAAAGGACAAGTATCTTGTCCAATCATTTAACAATTGATTTTCTTTCAAACTCTTAAATTAAGTGGTTATTTTATAGAAGCGATCCCAATTACTGTTAATCCACCAATCACAACTATCGCATAGAATGTGAGTAGAAACCGGATTATATAAATGAAGTCCTAAGAAATATAGATATTCATGTAGGTAATCCCAAATAGGAGGCCATTGCAAACGAATATCAAAAGCATTTACACAGCATTCTGAATCATGACTTTCTCCAGATCGACAACCAAACAAATGGGATAGTTGATGTTCTACGCAACCATCTATATTTTCTTTCCAATAAAGGGGATGAGTAGAACGTCCAGCTTTGAAGAAAGTATAAGAATTAGCTATTGATACACCCATAGTGTCATGAGATCTTGCAGCACCCATAATAAGAAAATCAAATCCACAATTAAATGGATTTGTATAAGATGAATCTCGCCAACCGCTTGTGCCTAAAATATTTAGTAGTGAAGAGGCATAATTTCTACCTCTTAGATTTATCTCAGTTTCATCTATTAATCCATCTTCTATTTCCCAACTGTTTTCATCCCAGCATATAATGAAATCAAATGTTACTGGAACATTAGTTGGATCTCTGAATGCAAAAAATCCTGCTTTTCTATTACCATATCCTTCTTCGAAATAATCTCGAGGATTTTCAGTGCCGAAAGTTTCACCAGGTCCCGCAGAATTCCATAGATAGTAAAGAAATACAGCGTGTGGGCCATCCATTTTTGCTTTTGGAATTACATAATATGTATTGATTATTGGTATATAGTGAGCTGTTGGCGCATTACTAGCAGAAACACTAATTTTATTTAATATCCATTCACCAAGGTTCATAGCACCATTAGGGTATCCTTGAAA
>Ga0307378_10011093_pt1 | contig 11647 bp, 8 predicted proteins | sample UN1MG_FD_202238 | JGI IMG/M metagenome (GOLD analysis project Ga0307378, IMG submission 202238) | Soil microbial communities from Risofladan, Vaasa, Finland - UN-1 | ecosystem: Environmental > Terrestrial > Soil > Coastal area > Acid sulfate soil | place: Finland: Risofladan, Vaasa | collected...
GCCTGCGGCCTGTCAGCCTGCCCCCGTGCAGCCATCAATCGCTCAGGTTCTTGAAGTACAGCTCGAGCAGGTTTTTGTAGGTTTCGGGGAAGTCTTCCTTCATGATCTGGTTGAATTCCTCGCGGGCGCGGGGAGGAAGGTTTCCCCACTCGATGCCCTTCTGGCCGGGGGGCGTGGCTCCGGGGGACGCGGCGGCTCCGCTGCCGGTGTTCTGCTGCGAACGCTGGGCCGGGCTGGTGCTGTTCTGCTGCTGTGCCTGCGTGTTCTCGGGCTTCATCTGCTGTTGCTGTTGTTGATCCTGCTGTTGCTGCTGATCCTGGTTTTGCTGATCCTGCTGCTGTTGCTGTTGCTTGGCGATCTCGATGAGTTTCTCGAGCAGGCGAATGGCGTTCACCTGGCCCTGCTGGGCGGGTGGTCCGGTGATTCCCTGCTTGAGCTTCACCTGGGCGCCGACCATCTCGTCGGCAACGGCATGGAGCGGGTTGGGCTCCTCGGGCTTGGCGTTGGCGTCCTTCTGCTTGAGGGCGTCGATGTCGTTCTTCGAGATGGATGCTGGGGGCGGCGGCTCGCCGGCGAATGCGGCGGCGGATACCGCGACCACGATGATGCACAGCGAAATCCTGTTCATTGCGTCTGCTCTCCTTCCGGTAGTGGTGCAGGAACCGGCTGGGGGCCGGGCTGCTGCTCCTGTTGTTGTTGCTGCTGCCGCTGTTCCTTCTCGGCTTCCTTGCGGGCTTCGTCGAGCTTGCGGGCGAAATCGCGAGCAGCCTTCGACACGTCTTCCTGCTTCTCGCCGAGCCGTTCGACGCGCTTGCGCAGCAGCACAGGGTTCATGCGGTTGAGTATCTTTTCTTCTTCGTACGATTTCGTAGTCTCGAAGATGTTCACTTCGAGAGTTCGAAGCATCTTGAGCTGTGCGAGCGGGGGCACGAGCGGCGGGTTCTTGCCGCCTCCTCCGCCACCACCGCCGCCTCCGCCGGACCGGCGCGACTTCTCGTATTCCTGCTTGAGCGACTCGACGAGCTCGGCGAGCGTGTGCTCGATGTCCTTCTGAACCTGCTGCGTAGCCCAGTCGGTCTGCTGCTGGGTGAGCCGCCTGGCGGAGTCGTCCATGTCCTTCGAGACGTCGGTGACGGCGAAGGTGAAGACGGCCCCCTCCTCCTTCTGAAGCATCTCGAGGACCTTGTCGGCGTCGGTTTTCAGGGCGCCTTGCTTGCGGGCGGTATCCTGGAGCTTCACCTGGGGCTCGTGGAGGAGCTTGCCTTCCTTTTGGGCGGCTTCGTCGATCTGGAGTGTTTCGGCGTTCACTTCGCGTTGCTTTCCGAGCATCTCGACGAGTGCCTTGCCGATCTCGAACAGCTTCTTCTCGCGTTCCTTCTTGGCGAGCATGACCTGTGCCTGGTCGAGCTTCTTCCTGGCTTCTTCGAGCTTCTGGAGGGCTTCGCCCTGCTCGCCGGCCGCAGAATCGCGATCGTTCTCGTTGATCTTGTCCTGGGCGTTCTGCATGTTCTGCTTGGCGTCGGAGGAGCCGGAAGCGGCGTCCTGCATGCGCTGCGAGAGGTCCTTGTCGAGGCCCTTGCTCTGTTCGGCCAACTGGTCGAGCTTGCGGCTGAGCTCGTCGGTCTGGTTCTTGATGCGCTCCTGTTCCTTGGCGAGGTTTTCGGGCTTGCGGTCTTCGGCGGCCTGGCGGAGGGCATCGCGAGCGTTCTTCAGATGCTCGAGTGCGGCCATCTGCTGGAGCTGTGCGGTGCCGGGCTGGCTGCGATTGATCGTCTCGGAAGCCTGCTTCATGGTTTCGGCGGCTTTGTTGACGTCGGCCGCGGCTTCTTCGGGCTTGCCTTTCATCTTGGCGAGCTGCTTGCCGAGCGCTTCAGATTCCTTCGAGAGGGCCTCCTGGCGCTTGCCGAGCTCGGCGAGCTTGCCCTGCTCGGTCTGCTTTCCGGTCTGGTCGTGGATGGCCTCCTGTTCCCGGATGATCCTGTCGAGCTGCTGAGCGGCGGCTTCGAGGGATTTCTCGCCGGATGGATCGGTGGCCTTGCGCTCGGCCTGCTGGTCCTGGATGATCCTGTCGAGCTGCTTGGCGGCGGCCTCCATCTCCTGCTTGAGCTGGTTGGTGTCGGCGATCTGCTTGCGCTTGGCCTCGTTGAGGTTCTGGACGAGCTTCTGGAGGTCGGCGTAGGCTTTTTCCTGCGGGGGGACGGCAGACGCCGCGTTCATGCGGCCGAGCCTGTCCGAGGCGTCCTTCATGGTGCGGGCGATCTGGTCGGATGCGGCCTGCTCGAGGGCGTGCTGGACGGCCTGTGCGGCGGCGGGATCCTTGCCGGCGGTGTTCTTGACGAAGTTGCCCATCGCGGATTCCAGGCTCTTCATCTCCTCCTGGTTGGCGGCCTGATCGCGCTCGAGGCCCTTGAGTGCGGCCTTGTCTTCTTCGGTGATCTCTTCGGGCTTCTGGCCGAGCGTGCGCACGCTGACGGCGCGTGACCGCTCGTTGATGCTCTTCTGCTTGAGGACGAGCCGCCCGGCCTGGCGGATCAGCTCGTCGAGGTCTTCGGTGCGGCTGAGGCGCTTGAGGAGCGAATCAAGCTCGGCGAGGATTTCGGCCTGCGTGCCGGACGCGTGCAGCAGGTTGTCGAGCGGGGCGGCTTTCTGTGCATCGGAGAGCTTGGCGGCGGCCGCGGGCATCTGCTTCGTGCCGAGTGCGTCCATGCTTTGCTTGAACGAATTCAGCCGCTCGGCGTCTTCGGGTGATCCGAGCTTGTTTTCGGCCATTTCCTTGGCGACGTCGGCAAACTGCTCGCCGATGGATGTGCTGCGCTTGCCGAGCTCGCGCTGCGATTCGGATGCGATGGCGAGCTGGCGGGCGTCGTCCGCGCTGAGCTTGCGCGATGCCTGTAGCTTCTCGGCAAGGCGGTCGCTCTCGGCCTTCAGGCTGTCTTCGATTTTCTGGACGTCCTCGATGTCCTTGCGAATCTGCGCCATTCGTGCGTCGAGCTTGGCGGCGAGCTTCGCCTGGCTGATGATGGTGAGGTAGAATGGATCGGAGCGGCCGACGCCGGGCCCGGAGACGTCGTTGAAATCTTCGGCTTCCACCCACGCGGAGATGATGTCGCCCTCCTTGGGGGCGATGCGGGAGAGGTCGAGGGTGGTGCGATTTTCGACGCGGACGGATTTCGGCTGTGTGTCGGCGAAGACTTCGGTGTGTGGTTCGCCCTGATCGCCGTTCCTGAGGACAAGGCGGGTTTCGCGGATGCCGCCGAAGTCGCGTTCGTCGGTGCTTTCGGCGATGATCTCGATAGCGGCGTTGGCGGTAACTTCGCGGTTGCCCTTGGGCTGGATGACGCGCACGGCGGGCGGATTGTCGACGATCACGCGCAGGCGGTAGGTGACGGGTGCGCTGTCGGCGAGTCCGTCGAGATCGGTGACTTCGATGCGATAGTTGGTGGGTCCGTGTCGCAATTCAAGCTCGGCGGCGAGTTGCGAGCTTGTCGGCCGTGCGGAGCCGCCGTCTGCCGGCAACGGCGTGACTTTCATTGGGATGGATTTCTTGTTGTCGAAGACGATGCGGGCGCCGTCGGGCTTGATGGGCTTGTTGGTTTTCGCGGCGATGCGGACCTTTGTGCCCGCGACGCCGGTGATGTCGCCCTGGCCGCTGGTTTGCTTGTAGCCGGCCTGGCCGGTGTACTGGGGGAACTCGTACTCGACGTCGATGGTTTCCACGCCGGGGCGGTCGATCACCTTCACCTTGAAGATGTCGGTGACGTGGTCGCCGCCTTCGAGGTAGAAGGAGAAATCTTCGGAGACGGACGGGATGTAGACGCGGAACTGGCGGTCGGAGACGCGCGTGAGCTTGCGGGTGCGCGTGCCGGTGGTGTGGGCGCGATAGTGGAGCGTGACGCGAGCGGGGACGGTTCCATCGCATCGTGCGGTGACGGCGACGTCGTCGCCTTTCGCCACGGAGCTGGCCTTGTCGCGCCCGACGATGACGATGGTGGTCTTGCGGGGCCATTCGACGCTGGAGAATGGATGGACCATCCGGGCGGCGAAGATCCTGACGAGTTGGGGCTGGAAGGCGGAATAGGCGGCGGCGAGGGCAGTGCAGGCGATGCCGGCGAGGAGCAGGCGCTTGAGCTGCGTGCGGCGAAGCACGCTGGTGAAGTCGCGGGGGTCCGCGGCGGCGTTGGCGTCGTCGATCACACGCTGCACGAGATCGCTGGAGGTGAACAGGGTGGCGTTGGCGCTGCCTAACTGCCGTGCGAGCTGTACGGCGCTGATGAGGCGGTCCTTGAAGTCGGGGTGACGTTTTTCAACGAGCAGGGCGAGGGAGTCGTCGTCGAGCTTCACGCCCAGCGGGCGGACGATGTACTGGTATACCGCGGCGAGCGTGATGCCGGCGCAGGAGACGATCACGGAGATGCGGGTGACCGGTGGCAGGTGGGCGTACCAGTCGAGAATGAACGCCGCCCCGGCCGCGCCCAGCATGATGAGCAGCACCCGCAGCAGGCCGATGGCGATGATCATCCGCCGCAGGGTTGCCCGCAGGGACGACAGTTTCTGTGAGATGATGTCTGGAGGCATTCTTACCTCTGAATCAGAGGGACAAGTTCGCCGCTACAAGTCTAACACACGGGCGCACGGATTGCAACCAGAAAAGGGAAGGCTGCAGCGGACAGGCTGCAGGGTACGGGATCGCAGGCAGCGTGTTCCGTGTGCTATCATTTTAGACGCTCGAAATCCCCCGAAGTTCGAATGTTGCCGAGGGCACCTTGTACCACTTTTTCGCGCAGGATTCCGGCGCTCAATGGACCCGATGGACTGAATGGACTGAATGGACTCAGTGGGCTGTGGCGGATGCGGGGCTGCCCGAACATTGTGCACGCATGGCCCGCCCATGCTTGATTTTCAGGCAAGGGCTGGTTACAATGGATGGAAATGTGGGTTCCTTTCACCTGTAGCCTGCAGCCTGTGGCCTGTTGCCCATAGCCCAAAGCCTATTCCCATGAATCGCGAACAACTCGACCTTGAAATTCTGAACGCGATCAGCCGCAAGATCGGCAGTACGCTGGACCTTGCGGAGGTTTTCAACGCGACGATGGCGATCCTTGCCCAGCGGCTGCACATGAAGCGGGGCACGCTGGTGCTGGTTGACGGCCCGGAGATGCGGATCGTGGCCGCACACGGGCTGACGCAGGAGGAGATCAGCCGCGGCCGCTACGCCATCGGCGAGGGAATCACCGGGCGCGTGGTCGACAGCGGCATGCCGATCGTGGTGGCCGACATCCGCAGCGATCCGCTGTTCCTGAACCGCACGGGCGCCCGCAGCGGCGAGCCGGGGCCGATCTCGTTCATCTGCGTGCCCCTGAAATACGGCAATACCATGATCGGAGCGCTCAGCGCCGACAAGGACTACAGCGATGCGGAGACGCTGAACCGCGACAAGAACCTCCTGATGATCGTGGCAACGTTCATCGCGCAGGCGGTGAAGACGCACGAGATGATGCAGCGCGAGAAGGCTGAGCTGGTCCAGGAAAACATCTTCCTCCGCCAGGAGCTGCAGGGGAAGTACCAGTTCGATAATATTGTCGGCTCGAGCTCGGCGATGCGGAAGGTGTTTGAGATAATCGCGCTGGTGGCGCGCAGCCGGGCGTCGGTGCTGATCCGGGGCGAGACGGGCACCGGGAAGGAACTGGTGGCGCGGGCGATTCACTACAACAGCCCCCGCCGTACCATGCCGATCGTGAAGGTGAGCTGCACCGCACTCACGGAGTCGCTGCTGGAATCGGAGCTGTTCGGCCACGTGAAGGGCGCGTTCACCGGTGCGTTCGAGGACAAGAAGGGCCGGTTCGAGCTGGCCCACGGCGGCACGCTGTTCCTCGACGAGATCGGCAACATGAACGAAACGGTGCAGGTGAAGCTGCTGCGGGTGCTGCAGGAGCGGCAGTTCGAGCGCGTGGGCGGCACGCAAACGATCAGCGTGGACGTCCGCCTCATCGCCGCCACCAACAGCAACTTGGAGGAGGAGATCAGGAAGGGCACGTTCCGGGAAGACCTGTATTACAGGCTGAACGTGGTGCCGATCTGCATGCCGTCGCTGCGGGAGCGCCGGGAAGACATTCCGCTGCTGATCCGGCATTTCATCGAGAAATACGCCAAGGAAAACGAGAAGGAAATCACGGGCATCACCAGCGAAGCGGTGGAGCTGCTGATGAACTACCAGTGGCCGGGGAACGTGCGCGAGCTGGAGGGCTGCATCGAGATGGCGATCGTGATGTGCGGGGGGAAGAAACTGACGGCCGACCTGCTGCCGGCGAAGCTGCGCACCGGTGCCGCCACGCAGTCGGTTCCGACCGAGAAGGCGGTGGAGCTGGCAGTGAACTCGCTGATGTGGCAGCAGATTCCTCCGGCCGGGCAGTACGGCTACCTGGTGCCGATGGTGGAGAAGGCCTTGATCCAGCGAGCGATCCGGGAATCGGAGGGCGTGAAGCTTCGAGCTGCCCAACTTCTGGGCATCAACCGCAATACCCTGCACAAGAAGCTGACCGATCTGGGGATCGATAGTTAAGCCGCCAGCGGGTGCGATGGCGGTCTGAGCTGATCGATCGTCCTGCCTTAAGCCGGGCTTATCCGGCGCATCCTGCCATGCCCACAGATTAAGCACTACTGCCACAAGAACAGGACATGTTCGTACGTGCGTTGGCGGGGCGGGCTTGCGAGCGTAACCTGTTGGAAATAAACACGTTACGAGGATGTTCCATAGTTTGGCACGGTTTTTGCACGGGAAGAGGAGCGACAACGAAAGAACGGAAGAACGGAAGAAAGAAGAGAAGTTAGGAGGACAAAGAGGGCAGTTGAGAAGTCAAGTAGGTCAGGAGGGACACGAAGAAGAGAAGACAGCGGTGCCGGTTGAGTGGGCGTGGTGGGATCATCAGCCCCAAGCCGCAAGCCCCAGGCCGCAAGCCGCAAGCTCACACCGCGGGCGCAACATGGCAGGCGTCGAGTCCGTCTTTCCCGGGCAGTTTGCCATGAACTCCGTGGAGATCAACGGCACGTGCGTCATGTCCGTGGGCCTGAGCACGATTGAGCAGGGCGACTATGAGATCCTGGCGTCGCACGATCCGCTGAAAAACGAGTATCGCAAGATCGTCATCAAGGACGACCTGATCGTGGGGGCGATCTTCGTGAACGCGATCGACCGCGCGGGGATCGTCACCGGCCTGATCAAGGACCGGATCAACGTGAGGAACTTCAAGGACGCCTTGAGCAGCAACGATTTCGGGTACATCAGTCTTCCGCGCGACCTGCGGAAGTCGCGCCTCGAGACGCTGGGAGCAAAGCAATGAGGATCGACGCGAAAGGGCTTGACCACCGCGAGCTGAACCAGCTCATCCGCACGAGCATCGACGGCGGCGAGCGGAAATTCTGGCTTGGCAATGTGATCGGGCAGCGCTACATCGCCGCCGGCATCACTACGCCGATTTCCATCACCATCGAGGGCGTGCCGGGCAACGACCTCGGCGCGTTCATGGACGGCCCCTCGATCAGGGTGGAAGGCAACGGCCAGGACGCCGTGGGCAACACGATGAACGCGGGTACGATCGTGATCCACGGCGACTCGCGCGACATCACCGGGCATTCGATGCGCGGCGGGCGGATATTCGTCCGCGGAGACGTCGGCTATCGGGCCGGCATTCACATGAAGTCGTACGAGCAGCAGTTTCCCGTGATCGTGGTGGGAGGGCGGGCGGGCGACTTCGCCGGCGAATACATGGCGGGGGGCGTACTGGTGATCCTGAACCTGCTGGAGCCGAAGGGCCTGCCGGTGGGCAACCTGGCCGCCACGGGCATGCACGGCGGCACCATCTACCTGCGGGGCAAGCCCGACGAGCGCTCGCTCGGCCGCGAGGCAAGGGTGCTGCCGCTGGACGAGAAGGACCACGAGCTGCTGGGCAAGCTGGTGGGCGAGTTCTCGAAGTATTTCCCCGAATCGGCCCTGGAGTATCGCGGCGATCAGTTCATTAAGCTGATGGCGCTGTCGCATCGGCCGTACGGGAGATTGTACGCGTATTGATGGCAAACGATGAACGATGAATCTGGCTATCCGGTTCACTCCAGTAGCCACTACATGTTGTGCCTCGTGTTTAGCCCCCTTCAGGGGGCTTGCCGGCGGCTCCAGCCGCCGGTAATAGCACCGTCCTTCAGGGCGGTGGCCTATCGGCGCCAAACCAGCACACCGCCCTGAAGGACGGTGCTAACACCCGGCTCGGAAGCCGGGAAAGCCCCGTGAACGGGGCTGGGGAAGAAAGCACTCCTCCCATGGAGTCGAAACACTACCGGTTGTGGCCACTTGAGTGAACCGGATAGCCAGAATGTTCGATGTTCCTTCATCCCTTCTTCTCTTCATCTCATCATCTCCTCATCCCTTCATCCCTTCATCCCCTCACGCTTCCGGCGGTACGGCTTCGAGCAGCATCTGGGCGAGCTTGACGTTCGTGAGGCCTTCGGCCTGGGCGTTGAAGTTGAGGGCGACGCGGTGGCGCAGCACGCTGATGGCCACGGCCCGGGCGCCGTCGATGGAGGCGTGGGTGTGGCCGTGAATGACGGCCCAGGCCTTCGCACCGAGTGCGAGGTACTGGGCGGCCCGGGGGCCGGCGCCCCAGCTCAGGAAGTCCTTCACGAACTTCGGCGAGTCGGGGTTGCCCGGCCGCGTGGCAGCGCTCAGTTTCACGATGTACTTCACCACCGGCTGGGCAACCGGCACCGTGCGGATGATCCGCTGGATGTTCATGATCTCATCGCGGTCCATCACGGGGTCCACGCTGGGCGCGGTCTCTCCGGTTGTCTGCACCACGATCTGCTCGAGCTCTTCGTCCGTGGGATAATCGACGAACGTGTTGAACATGAAGCGGTCGAGCTGTGCTTCGGGGAGCGGGTAGGTGCCTTCCTGCTCGAGGGGGTTCTGCGTGGCCATGACGAGGAATGGGCGGTCGAGCTTCATCGTTTCGCGGCCGGCGCTGACTTCGCGCTCCTGCATGGCTTGCAGCAGGGCAGCCTGCGTCTTCGGCGGCGTGCGGTTGATCTCGTCGGCGAGGATCAGGTTGGTGAAGACCGGCCCGGGCACGAACCGGAAGAGGCGCTTGCCCGTGGCCGGGTCCTCTTCCACCACCATCGAGCCGGTGATGTCGCCGGGGAGCAGGTCGGGCGTGAACTGGATTCGCTTGAAGTCCAGCCGCAGCACCTTTGCGAGCGTCGAGATGAGCAGCGTCTTGGCCAGGCCCGGCACACCGATCAGCAGGATGTGCGAGTCGCAGAACAGGGACATCAGCACGTCGTCGATCACGGCTCGCTGGCCGACGATCACCTTGCCCACTTCGGAGAGGATCTTGTCGTGAGCTTCCTTGCACCGCTTGATCGCAGCAACGTCCGCATGAACCGTGGCCGTTTCTTTCATTCGTGGAACTCCCGTTCTTGCACATCCCGGCTGGATTTGCCCAGTGGGATCGCCTGTGGATCACGATGCTATCAACCTTGTCATATTCTACCGCGCAGGTCGACGGAATGCCAGCGCTTAGCTGTAACGTAATGTAAAGGGGAGTAAGGAACTGTGAGGGGAAGAGGAGAGGAAGAGAAGATAAGAAGATAAGAAGTCAAGAAGTCAAGAAGATAAGAAGGAAGAAAGGAAGAAAAGAAGAAGGAAAGATGAAGGGATGAAGGGATGAACGGAAAGAAGAAGAACGAACATCGAACACTGAACATCGAACATCCAACATCGAACATCGAAGGGAGAAGGCTTCGTCCACTGGGTGAGTTTGGCGCGGAGGCGGCGGTGCGCCTTGCGAGCGTAGAACAGGGAACAGGGAGAGAGGGGCGTGCATGGCCGTCGGGTAGGCCGTGAACGCGGGCGGCCGGCTGCGGGTTTGCAGTATCTGTTTTTTCACAATCGATCATGGTGAACTCGAACACCGGGATGGCAAGCGGTTCGCTCGTTGCAGCCGCCGCTTTCCCGAGGGCTAATCACGCCTGAGCTCATCGGCGACGACGTCCTGGAAAACAAGAAGAGCCTGAACATCGCCCTGCTGGGCGCCCTCAGCAAGCACATGCAGATTCCCGAAGCCGACTGGCACGAGGCCGTGAAAGCCAGCCTGCCCGAGAAGCTGCATGAGGTGAATATCAGGGCGTTCGCTGCCGGAAAGGCGGCCGTGAAGTGATAGAAAAGCTGAGAAGAAGAGGATTCCTGCCATGACCGAACACCACCACGACCAGGCGCCGGCGTTCCATCCGGCGAGTGCGCCCGACTACCTGCCGCTGCCGCAACTGCGCGACCTCCAGCACCAGCGCCTCAAGGCGATCGTGACGCGGGCCTACGACCGCGTGGACCTCTTCCGCAAGCGAATGGACGAGCGGGGCGTGAAGCCGGGGGATCTGAAGTCGCTCGACGACGTGTCCCGGCTGCCGTTCACCGTGAAGACAGACCTTCGCGACACGTATCCGTTCGGGCTGTTCGCCAGCCCGATGCGCGAAGTCGTGCGGCTGCACGCGTCCAGCGGCACCACCGGCAAGCCGATCGTGGTGGCCTACACGCAGAACGACATCAACGTGTGGAGCAGCGTGATGATGCGCAGCTTCGCCGCCTGCGGGCTGCACGCGGGCGACATCATCCAGAACGCCTACGGATACGGGCTGTTCACCGGCGGCTTGGGCGCTCATTACGGCGCCGAAGCGCTCGGGGCGACCGTTATCCCCATCTCCGGCGGCAATACCGACCGCCAGATCATGGTCATGAAGGATTTCGGCGTCACCGCCATCTGCTGCACGCCCAGCTATTTCATCCATCTCATCGAGCGGGCAGCAGAGATGGGCGTGGAGATGAAGAAGCTTCCGCTTCGGGCGGGCGTGTTTGGCGCGGAACCGTGGACCGAAGGCATGCGCAAGCACATCGAGGCCAACAGCAGCGTGAAGGCGTTCGACATCTACGGCCTCTCCGAGATCATCGGGCCGGGCGTGGGCATCGAGTGCCGGCACCAGGCGGGCCTGCACATCTTCGAAGACCACTTCCTGGTGGAGATCGTGGACCCCGAGACCGACAAGCCGATGCCCGACGGCTCCGAGGGCGAGCTGGTGCTCACCACGCTCAGCAAGAACGCGATGCCGATCATCCGGTACCGCACGCACGACATCACGGCGATCGTGCCGGAGCCGTGCACGTGCGGCCGCACGATCCGCCGCATCCGCCGGATCGGCCGGCGCAGCGACGATATGTTCATCATCCGCGGCGTGAACGTCTTCCCCTCGCAGATCGAGACTGCCCTGCTCGCGGTCGAAGGCACCGCGCCGCATTACCTCATCGAGGTCGATCGGCCCGGCACGCTCGACACGGTGTCGGTGAAGGTGGAAATCCGCCCGCAGGATTTCTCCGACAAGATGGCGGCGAGGCAGCAACTGCACGACCGGATCGACCGCGAGATCCAGTCGATCACCGGCATCCGGATGAACGTTGAGCTTGTCGAGCCGCAGACGCTCGAGAGGTCGGCGGGCAAGGCGAAGCGGGTGATTGATCATCGTGTGAAGAAGGGCTGAAAGCCCGTACGTGTTTAGCGTGTCTTCCCACCACCGGGTTCATCCCGGTGGAAGGAATGATCCGCAGCCAGATGCA
>Ga0307378_10011096_pt1 | contig 11646 bp, 10 predicted proteins | sample UN1MG_FD_202238 | JGI IMG/M metagenome (GOLD analysis project Ga0307378, IMG submission 202238) | Soil microbial communities from Risofladan, Vaasa, Finland - UN-1 | ecosystem: Environmental > Terrestrial > Soil > Coastal area > Acid sulfate soil | place: Finland: Risofladan, Vaasa | collected...
AGGCCCGTGCCGCCGCGCGCACCCGGTTGCTGGACGCTGGTGCGCCTGCCCGCCGTGATGAATACTGGAAATACACCGATCCGGCGCGACTGACCGCACCCATCGCAGTGGTCGAGGCGACTGATGCCCGACCCGATGTTGAAAGCCAGTTCGGCGAAGTTCATCCGCGCCGCGCCCGCTTCGTCAACGGCCATTTCAGGCCCGACCTGTCGGGCGATCTGGCTCAAGAGGGTCTGGTTGTGAACACGCTGTCGCAGGTCTTGCAGCAGGACATCATTTTTGCCCGAGATTTGTTTGGTAAACTCGAGGCGGCGGGCCAGGAGAAGGTCGCTCGCCCGCTGGCCGCGCTCAATACCGCCTGCGCCACCGAGGGGCTGGTGCTACATGTCACCGGCAAAGTCGCCGAACCGCTACACCTGCGCCACGACCAGATCGGCGAGGGTGCGAGCCTGATGCACCATCTGATCCGGGTAGAGAGCGGCGGCTCACTGCTGCTGCTGGAATCCGGCACAGTCACCAACAAGGTTCTGGAGATCGACGTCGCCGACGGCGGCAGCTTCCAGCATGTGTTGATCCAGGAGGGGCCACGCGCCTGCGCCGCCAACCATATCTTCGCCCGGCTGGGAGCGGAGGCGCTGTTCAAGACTTTCACCCTGACCGCCGATGGCGAGATGACCCGCAACGAGGTGGTGATGGAGTTCACTGGCGACAATTCTGTCGGCCACATCGCCGGGGCGGTGCTGGCCAATGGTGCCAGCCATATCGACAACACAGTTTTCGTGACCCACGGCGCCGAGCATTGTGAAAGCCGTCAGGTCTTCAAGCACGTGCTGACCGATAAGGCCCACGGCATCTTCCAGGGCAAGATATTCGTCCGCAAGGGGGCGCAAAAGACCGACGGCTACCAGATCAGCCAAGCGGTATTGCTGGCCGACGGCGCCGAGTTCTCGGCCAAGCCCGAGCTTGAGATCTATGCCGACGACGTGAAGTGCAGTCACGGCTCGACCACCGGTAAGCTCGACGAGACGGCGATGTTCTACCTGCGCTCGCGCGGTGTGCCCTACGCTGAAGCCGAGGCCATGCTGGTCGCCGCCTTCGCCGAGGAGGCCTTCACCGAGATCGATAACGAGGCCCTGGCCGAGGCCATGCGCGCCCATGTGGCACGCTGGATGGCGGGGCGGGGCGAGGGCGTCCAGTAATGGGAGCGGAGCGAGGGCGTCCAGCAATGGATCAGGCGCTTCCAACCGGCGGCGTCCTCTGGCGTGTACTTGGTGCCTGGGCCGATCCGCGCGGGTCGATGCGCACCGAGCTGGATCGTGCTCCGAGTGAAGGGCGGTTGTTGTTTTACATAATGTTCGCGGGTCTGTTCCGGTTTGTCGGGGCCGCGATGGCACTGGCCTATGGCCCGATGGCGCTGATGATCCCTGACGACCAGTTCCGGGGTCGCATCGCGGCGGCGTTTGTGGCCATATTCTTCTTTCTGACAATCCTCTCATACGCGGTCGCGGCAACCGGCGGCGCGCTGGCGCGCTTGATGGGTGGCACTGGCAGTTGGTACGACAGTCGGGCCGCGTTGTTCTGGGCCGCACTGGTCGCGGCACCGGCGGTTCTGGGCGCGAAGTTGCTATCCCTGGTTCTGGTCGGCCTTCCCGCACTGATCGTTGGATCAGTCGAGATGCTAGGCGGAGTAGCCTTCGCCTGGACCACCGCCTATTGTTTTGCCGAAGCGCATGGTTTTGCCAGCGTGTGGAAGGTTTTTGCCGTGATCGCCGGGTTGGCTATCGCCGTGGTCGGCACCATCTATCGTCTTGGTCAGATCGTATGAAATATCCTTATCGGCAGTGCCTGATCGCTATCCGCCCCCGCAGCTTGGAATCTGGAAAATGACTTCAATGACCCACGCGAGCGATGACAATCTGGCGCGTCGCGATATCTTCGAGATGGTCGGAGGCGGAGCATGATCGGCGCCCTGGTTCAGAATGTCGTCGGTGGCTTTCTGCAGCCTCGGACCTCGGTTCGCCGGATCATTGATGGCGGCCATGGCTTTGATGCCGCACTGTTGATGGCTCTGCTCGCGCTTCTCGTGCGGGAGATGTTCATTGTCCTATTTTCAGGCGTGCAGACGGATGCCAGCGGCCTCCAACTTGGGGCTCATGTGCTGGCGCTCATCGAGGGGTTAGTATCGTTTGCGGTGCTGTCAGCGGTTGTTTACGGGGCCGGACGGATGTTCCGTGGAACCGGCACCTGGAGGGAGACCTTGCTCGCGATGGCCTGGTATCTTTTGGTCACCAGTGTCCTCGTGCCTCTGGCGCTGCCGGCCTTGGTCCACCTTACCGACGCGGTGAAAGCCGCTGACGGTGGTCCAGTCGGGGCCGTTGATATTCCCGGCAATTTGTTGACGATGTTCGCGGTCGCCTCTGGGATCATGCTGTGGCTGTTCGCCTGTTATGTCGCCGAACTCCATCGTTTTGCCCGGACCTGGAATGTGGTGGCAGTGATGCTGGGCCTGTCCGTAGCGTTTTCCTTCATTTTGATGGCGCTGGTGCCGTCTCCCTGACCACGTATCGGGAATTCCTGCCATGTATGACGTTGAGAAGATCCGTGCCGATTTCCCGATCCTGTCGCGCCAGGTGAACGGCGTCGATCTGGTGTATCTGGACAACGGCGCTTCGGCGCAGAAGCCGAAAGCGGTTATCGACGCGGTCAGCCACGCCTATTCCCAGGAATACGCCAACGTCCACAGGGGTCTGCATTTTCTTTCGAATCTGGCGACCGAGAACTACGAGGCGGTGCGGGGCAAGATCGCGCGTTTCCTAGGGGCTGTGTCCGAGGAGGAGATCATTCTGATCTCGAACACCACGATGGGGCTGAACGTCGTCTCCTACGGCTGGGCGGTGCCGCGGATCGAGCCGGGCGACGAGATCATCCTGTCGGTCATGGAACACCACGCCAATATCGTACCCTGGCACTTCCTGCGCGAGCGGCAGGGGGCGGTCCTGAAGTGGGTCGATGTCGATGTCAACGGCGACTTGGACCCGCAGGCGGTGATCGACGCGATTACGCCGCGCACCAAGCTGATCGCAGTGACCCATATGTCCAATGTGCTCGGCACCGTGGTCGACGTGCGGACCATTTGCGAGGCGGCCCGGGCGCGCGGTGTCGTCACCGTGATCGATGGCAGCCAGGCGGCGGTTCACATGCCGGTGAATGTAACCGAGATCGGTTGCGATTTCTATGTTGTCACCAGCCACAAGCTGTATGGCCCGACCGGCTCTGGCGCCCTTTTCGCCCGGCGCGAGCGGCAGGCCGAGATGCGTCCATTCATGGGCGGCGGCGACATGATCCGCGAGGTGAAGAAAGAAGCCATCTCCTACGCTGACGGCCCGATGAGGTTCGAGGCCGGCACTCCGAATATCGTCCAGGCCATCGGCTTCGGCGCTGCGCTGGATTACCTGACGGCGCTCGGCATGGAGAATATTGCCGCCCATGAGCGGGATCTGCGCGACTACACCCGGGACCGGCTCAACGGATTGAACTGGCTGCAGGTCTTTGGGAAGTCCAAGGGCAAGGGGGCGATCTTCTCGTTCACGCTGGACGGCGGCGCCCACCCGCACGACATCTCGACGGTGATAGACCGCAAGGGAGTGGCCGTGCGGGCGGGTCACCACTGCGCCCAACCGCTGATGACACATCTGGGGGTCACGGCAACCTGCCGGGCCTCGTTCGGCCTCTACAACACCCGCGCCGAGGTCGATAAACTGGTCGAGGCGCTGGAATTGTGCCACGACCTTTTCGGGTAGGCCGCGCCGCCTCACTCCTCCGGCCGCAACACCATCACCCCCACCGCCCCCGCCGCCGCGTCGTCGTCGCTCATCGACATCGGAATCATATCGCCGCGCGCCCACGGGCCAGCCAGGTGATCGTAGTAGCGTGAGAACGGATGCCCGCTTTGCCCGGTGGCGATCATCATTACCGATCCGTCCAGATCGGCAAAGTCGTAAACGACGCGCAGACCGGCTGCATGGACATTGGCAAATGGATCCGGGTCGCGCCCCGTGCTCTGCCCGCGAAGCAGTGTGAAGTTGCCCCCAGAGGTTTCGTTCTCGATGTTAAAGAACGGCGCCAGTGCGTTGACGAACCCCAGCGGTGTATGCTTGTGGACCGCCACATGCGCCGCGCCCCATCGCCAGCCTGCCACGTTGGCACCGTATTTGCGCGCCAGCGAGGCGAGCGCGTCGTCCAACGCCAACGCCGCCATCTCCGGGCAGCCTTCGATCTCGGGGGTTTTGTCGACATCGCACCAGGAACCGGCGCCATCGATGTTGCGGAACACCCGTTCGACGAACAGCGGCCGCGGCCCCTCGACATCGTCCAGCAGCGGCCCGAGCTCGTCGGCCGCCAGCCGTCGGGTCAGCATCCGCATCCATTCCGAGAAAATCAGTGGCTCCGGGCTATGCTGGTTCATGTCGCCATTCCAGCGCGCCAGCATCTCCACCACTTGCCGTCGCCGATCATCGTCGCCTCCTCCAGCCTCCTTCCGCCACCACAGATCGCGGGCGATCAACGGCAAGATCGAGCGGGCCATCTCCGAGACGCCATCATTTTGCAACGCAACGAACCCCTCGCGCGAATGGTAGGCTCGCTCCGACAGTTCCTTGTCCAACCGTTGGATGCGGTAGGGATAGTCCCAGTCGAAGCTGATATGATTTGGATAGGGCGCAACGGTGATCCGGTTGTTGGCATTTGCAACCGCCCCCGAGGCTGGCCGGATCACCCGAGGATTGAGGATCGGGGGCCGGATACCGAGCCAATCGTTCACTTCCAGCCAGCCGGGCGAGGGGATCCGGCCCTGGCTCGGGCTATCGGCATTGCGTGCCGGGATCGCTCCGGCGACGATCATCGCCACCCCGGTCCGGTCAGCCAGAATGACGTTTTCGACCGGCGCCAGCACCATCTTCGAGGCGTCGATTGCCTGGGCAATGTTCCCGGCGAGCATCAGGTGCAGGACCGCGCTCATGGTTTGGTCTTGGGGTGCCAACGCGGTCCAGCGCAAGGCTGCGACATGCCCGTCTGGTGTTACCGCCGAGGCATTGAACTCATCGCCATCCAGAACCGGTCCATGCCGGGTCTGGCGTACCAGTTCGGACAGCGCTCCAGTACCGTCGATCTCGATGCGGATTTGCCGAGTTGTGAACGCCTGCCAGCCGTCTGGCGTAAGATATTGCGTGGGATCATCTGGATTGACCTTCTCGATGTATAGATCCTGGTCATCGACGCCGGTCGTCGTCAGGCCCCAGCCGAGATCGCGATTGTGACCGACCAAAATGGCAGGCACACCCGGCAAAGTGCCGCCGATCGCAGAAATGCCGGGGCCGGCGACGTCCATCAGGTACCAGACTGCTGGCGCCGACAGCCACAAATGCGGGTCGTTGGCCAACAATGGCTTACCGCCAGAGCTGCGCGAGCCATCAACTGCCCAGGCATTTGATGCCCCGACCATTTCCGGTCGCGGCGCACCAAAAAGGTCCATCATCGGGTCATCGCGGGTTCGCTGCGCCGCGGCAAAACGCGCACCTGGAAACAGTTGGGGGAACAGGTTCGAAAACCGCCGCGGCGTCGTTACCGCAGGGTTCGGGTCGTTCGGCAGGATGTCGATCACCTTTTCGGCGGGCAGGTTCACCAGGAACTTGCCGCGCAATACCTCGTGTCTGGCGCTGGCCGTCAGGCGCAGCGCCATCATCTTCAGGATCGCCAGCGAATCCGCCGGGGTCCAGGGCGACAGCCCGGTGCCGAACATAAAAAACTCCGGGGTGCCACGCCCGAGCGACTGGGCATTGATGTGGCTGATCCAGGCGTTGACACCCTCTGAATAGGCCAACAGTGCCGCCTGGGTTTGCGGGGTCTGGAATTGCAGGGATCGGCTCGCCAGGCCATAGAGATCGAGGGTCTTTACCAGCCGATCCACCTCGACCGTGCGCGCCCCGAACAATGCTGAAAGCGCGCCTTGCGCGGCACGGCGGTTCAGTTCCATCTGCCACAGCCGGTCCTGAGCGTGCGTCAGCCCCATGGCGAAGTACGCGTCGTGATCGGTCGTTGCCCGGATATGTGGCACCGCATTGGCGTCCCGCGTGATCCGGATTTCGCCTTCGATTTTCGGGAGCGCCAGCTCGAGCCCATAATCCGGCAGCGAACGCAAAACCAGATACCACCCCAGTGCGGTGCCGATCGCCAACCCGATCATGGCGGCGGTGAAGATGCGCAGCAGCCAGCGCAGGATCACTCTCATTCCGGTCTTGTCCTTCCGTCCTTCGGCCCGCCTTTCGGCCTTGACCCGGGGTGCCCCGGCCCCACACTGTGTCACCGATCCCCGGCCCGTTTCTTCCAGATGCGGCGTCCGGGTTCAACAGCAAGAAACCATAGCGCATAATCGAGGGAGACGGAGAGTGGCAAAGGTATCGTTTTTGGGTCTTGGGGTGATGGGATATCCGATGGCGGGTCATCTCGCGGCCAAGGGCCACGAGGTAACTGTCTATAACCGGACGGCAGCAAAAGCCCAGGCATGGGCCGCGAAACACGGCGGCAAGGCGACGGCGACCCCACGCGAAGCTGCCAAGGGCTCCGAACTGGTGATGTGCTGCGTTGGTAATGACGACGATCTGCGGAGTGTCGTGCTTGGCGACGACGGCGCGCTGGCGGGTATGGCCTCCGGCACCGTCTTCGTTGACCATACCACCGCCAGTGCCATCGTCGCGCGCGAGCTTCACGCCGCCGCTGGCGCGGTTGGCGTCGGCTTCGTCGACGCGCCGGTGTCGGGGGGGCAAGCCGGAGCCGAGAACGGGGTGCTGACCATCATGTGCGGCGGCGATCAGGCCGACTACGACCGCGCCGCGCCGGTGATCGAGGCCTATGCCCGCGCCCAACGGCTGCTGGGTGGTTCGGGAGCCGGTCAGCTGACAAAGATGGTCAACCAGATATGCATTGCCGGGTTGGTGCAGGGTCTGGCTGAGGGGCTGAACTTCGCGGTCAAAGCCGGGCTCGACGCCAGGGCTGTGGTCGATGTGATCTCGAAGGGTGCTGCGGGCTCCTGGCAGATGGAGAACCGCTACAAAACGATGCTGGACGACCATTTCGAACACGGATTCGCTGTCGACTGGATGCGTAAGGACCTCGGCATTTGCCTGGACGAGGCCAAGGGCAACGGTGCCCGGCTGCCGGTGACTGCACTGGTCGACCAGTTCTACGGCGAGGTGCAGGACATGGGTGGGAGCAGGTGGGACACCTCGTCGTTGCTGCGGCGCCTTCGCCCCTGATGCTGGCGGCGCTGCCACCGATGCTGGCGGCTCTGCCGCTGCCGGATGGGATCGTCTCGCGGCAGATCCAAACTGACGCCGGGCTGAACATGCATGTGCTCGAGGCCGGCGCACCGGACCGGCCTCTGATCCTGTTGCTGCATGGGTTTCCCGAACTGGCCTTCAGTTGGCGCCGGGTGATGCCGGCGCTCGCGGCGGCGGGATACTGGGTCATAGCCCCCGATCAGCGCGGCTATGGCCGGACCACCGGCTGGCTGGCCGAGTATGACGGCGATCTGTCGGGTTTCAGTCCGCCATGCCTGGTGCGCGACGTGCTGGCGTTGGTCCGGGCGCTGGGGCGCGAGACGGTTGATTGCCTGGTCGGCCATGACTTTGGCAGCCATGTCGCGGCCTGGTCGGCGCTGATCAGGGGCGACGTATTTCGCCGCGCCGTGCTGATGAGCGCTCCCTTCGACGGACCCCCCGGCATAGCGGTGGCGCCGGACCCGGTGCAGGGCGATTTGGCCGCCTTGGCGCCCCCCCGCAAGCATTACCAATGGTACTACTCGACCCGCCAGGCCGAGGCGGACATGCTGAATGCTCCACAGGGATTGCATGCGTTCCTGCGCGCCTATTTCCACATGAAAAGCGCCGATTCGCCTGCCAACCGACCATATCCATTGGCGGCTTGGACGGCGGCGGAACTGGCGAAGCTGCCGGAGTATTATGTCATGGACCTGGGCGTCGACATGGCCGCCTCGGTTGCCCCAGCGATGCCATCGCAGGCCGAGATCACCGCCTGCCAATGGCTGCCGGAGCAGGCGCTGGCGGTTTATGCCGCCGAATTCGCCCGCACTGGATTGCAGGGCGCCCTGCAATGGTACCGCTGTAGCACCGACCCGCGATTTGCCCGCGACCTGTCGGTCTATGCCGGACGCCAGATCGAGGTGCCGGCATGTTTCATCTCAGGCGCCAGCGATTGGGGCGCCCACCAGAAACCGGGCGCGTTCGAGCGGATGGAGGCCAGCGCCTGTGCCGACTATCAGGGCAGTTGCCTGGTCGAAGGCGCAGGCCACTGGGTGCAGCAGGAGCAGCCCGAAGCAGTGGTGGCGCGGGTTTTGGAGTTTCTCGGTTGACGATAGATTTGGGTTTGGGTCGGCGTTATATCGCCGGGCATGCGATCGGGCGCTGGTAGGACGGGGTTCACCCCGCCAAATTAGCGGCCAAGGATGGCGGGGTGAACCCCGCCCTACGCCGGAATGCGTGAAATCCACCACCGTTGCACTGTGCACCGTTTCGCCGGTGGCCGAGCGGAGGGTGAGATCCCCGCATCAGGGGACTTCCCCCCCGGCCTCCGGCACGCTATGAGCGGCCAGCCAGCCAGCAGCCCGGAGCCGCCGCCATGCCTTACACATCCTTCGATCGCTCGATCAAGATCGCTCCCTCGATCCTCGCCGCCGATTTTGCCGATTTCGGGCGTGAGTGCGAGGCCGTTGAGGCTCAGGGGGGCGACTGGGTCCATGTCGATGTGATGGATGGTCACTTCGTGCCAAACATCACCTTCGGGCCGCAGATGTGCGCGGCGATCCGGCCGCATATCAAGGGGGTTATGGATGTCCATTTGATGATCGCCCCGGTCGATGCCTACCTGGAAGCCTTTGCCAAGGCCGGTGCCGATATCATCACCATCCATGCCGAGGCCGGGCCGCATCTGGATCGTTCGCTGCAATATATCCGCGCGCTCGGGGCCAAGGCCGGGGTCGCGTTGAATCCGGCAACGCCGCCAGAGGTCGTCGAATATGTTCTTGATCGCATTGATCTTGTTTGCGTTATGACGGTCAATCCCGGCTTTGGTGGCCAAAGCTTCATCGAGAGCGGGCTGATCAAGATCGCCCGGCTGCGCGAGATGATTGGTGATCGCGAAATCCATATCGAGATCGATGGCGGGGTGACCGTTGACACCGCCGGCAATTGTGCCGCAATGGGTGCCGACGTGCTGGTCGCGGGCTCGGCCATCTTCAAGGGCGGCTCGGTGGCCAAGCCGCAGGCCTACGGCACCAATATTCGCGCCATCCGCGAGGCGGCTAAGTCGGCCCTGTAATTCGCGGCGCGCTGCGTCAGCGAGTGATTGGCGAGTATTTGGCCCCCTCGAGGCTGACGCCGATCATCAGGCCGTCCTCGGCGAAGACCACGCCGATCACTGGTTTCTCAAAAGTGGATGAGTCTATCCCGGCATTCAGGCCGGCGTCCGGAAAGGTGACCTCGGCGTCGGCGCCAATCTCCCAGCCGTCGGCGCGGCGAAACTTGGCCAAGGCCTCGTCGGTCATGAAAAAGAGCACGTGACTGGTCGACTGCACACCGATCTGGAGGCCTATCGACGCTGCGCCAACGGAGAAGTATCCGCCATGTTTTTCATACCCTTGGCCCGGATCGTTCAGCAGCAAAGCGCCCTCGCCATAGGCGCCGCCGAGGATGAAGCCGCCCTTGACTACGTTGGGCATCACCAGCATTCCTTTAGCCCGGTCGGCGAGGTCGCGAGCGCTGGGAATGTCGCCCCACAACTGCTCCAACGCGACCCTGACCCGAGTGTTGATGGTTTCGGCGTCGGCTGCTTGGGCTGGCAGGCCTAGCACGGTTGCGGCGGCGACTGCGGCGAGTGTTGTGAGCGCGTGGCGGCGGGTGATGTTCATATCTCGACCTCTCGGTTATTTTCCCTGCATATGCCGGGTTCATTCATGCAATATGGACGCTCTCGGGCGGTGGTCCAATACTATAATAGCAAAAGATCGGGAAGCGAGGGGATTTGATGAGCGTGATGGAAATCGACAATTCAGTCAATGTGTTAGGTGAGCAGCTAACAACCTGCTCGACCAATCCGGTGACCGGGTTCTTCCGAAACGGTTGCTGCGACACGTCGAGCGCCGATCAGGGAAGTCATACGGTTTGTGTGGTGTTAACGGCAGAATTCCTTGCGTTTTCAAAGTCCTGTGGAAATGATCTCTCGACACCTCGGCCGGAGTTTGGCTTCGATGGGTTGAAACCAGGCGACCAGTGGTGCCTGTGCGCAGCGCGATTCCTTGAGGCCTATGAGGCCGGGCATCCGCCGCGGGTCAAACTGACCGCGACTCACAAGCGGGCACTCGAAATCGTGCCGCTGGATTATCTGCGCGAGCATGCGCTGGAGCGGAACTAGGCGCATCCCGGCGGAGTGAAACGCAGCGACAGGCAGGACATGCCGCCGTCGAGCTTGGCCGCCTCGGTGTTCGGAATTTCACGGAGATCATAGCCTGCTTTGGCCAGCTTTTCCGCCATGCGGGGAAAGCCCGCCGGGGCCAGCACGACGTCGTTAAAGCGGATCGAGTTGGCGGCGGCTTCCTCGCCATCACCGGTCAGGATCACCCGGTAGTCCGCAAAGCAACCGGCGGCGGCGAGGCGGGGGGTGGCGAGGATGGTCTCTTCGTCCAACAGCGAACAGTCGGTCTTGAAATGCAGAACGCCAGGCGGCGTTTGCAGCTCGCGGACGGTATGGCCCCAGGGGGCAACCAGGCGGCTTAGCTCGGCGATTCCGATGGCATCGGTGCGGGCGGAGCGGCCAGCCAGAATTTCGCGCTCGGTGACCAGGATGTCGCCGCCTTCGATGAAGCCGCGCTCGATGGTGGCCCTCTCGCGGTAGAATTGCGCGAGCGTTGGCGCCATGGCAGCCGCCTCGCCAAGGCGCGAGGGGGCGCCGGGGCGCAGGATGACGGCGCCTTCGGGCAGGCAAAGTGCTGTGTCCTCGACGAAGACACCGTCGGGAAAGGTGTCGAGGGCGGGGAGCTCGTGCACCTCGGCGCCGGTCGCCCGCAGGGTGGTGATATAGGCGGCGTGGTGGGCATGGAACAGATCGAGGTCGGGGGCGCCGGTATCGACGTCGCGCAGACCCTGGGTGATTGTGGATCCCGGCGCGCGGGTGATAGCGTGGGTAAAACGGTAGGATCGGGCGGAAGTTAGGGCAGACATCGGGGTGGCTCCGTCAGAAAGGGGACGGGGCAGGGATTAACGAGCCTGTGGTGGAGTGTCGAGGGGGTGAGCGGCCAATCGTGTCCGCCCTGCTGGGGCGTCACTCCGCTCCGAATATTTCGTAGAGCGGTGCGGCGATCACGACCTTATTCCCGATCTGCCTTACATCGCCGATTGGCACGGCGGCGGCGGGAGTGTTCAAAGCGGCGAGGAAGGCAAGCAGGGCCAGCGGCTGCTGGAGGCTGGCGCCCGTCTGCACGCCCACAATATCGCCGGCTTCGTTCATGTTTGGGTTGAGGCGGTAAACAATTTTGCCTTTGGCTGCCTTCATCATGAACAAGAGCGCGTCGATTTGCAG
>Ga0307378_10011098_pt1 | contig 11644 bp, 10 predicted proteins | sample UN1MG_FD_202238 | JGI IMG/M metagenome (GOLD analysis project Ga0307378, IMG submission 202238) | Soil microbial communities from Risofladan, Vaasa, Finland - UN-1 | ecosystem: Environmental > Terrestrial > Soil > Coastal area > Acid sulfate soil | place: Finland: Risofladan, Vaasa | collected...
CGGCCTGCTTCGCAGGCCTCGCAATGACAGAGGCTACGGGCTGCGAATCGGCCCAATATCCCCGCCTTGGCGGAATGAGTGTGAATGATATCCGGCTGCAACTGCCGAAGCAGCTTCTTAATCTGGATGTAGCTGACCGCATCGTTAAAAGGATTAATTGCCCGGCGAAGCCTGTCGATAATCACGACCTTGTAGCCCTGCCCCTGTGCCTGGTTGAAAAGCTCGCCCTCCGGCCCCAGCGCCGGCCCGGTCACCAGCGTGACATCATGCCCCCGCTGCGCCAGAACCTTGCAGGTAATGAGCGTATTCTCCTGCGCACCACCTAAAATTAATCGAGTTATAATGTGAACGATTTTCAATATTGGATCCACATTAGACATAAACCTGCGGGCGGAGCGAGCCGGCCGGCTGCGGTTCGGTTTTTTGCTTCGAGAATTTCATTCATCTTTTCGGGCTTCCATCTGCCCACACCGACTTCGACAAGAGTGCCGACGATATTTCTGACCATATTATACAGGAAACCGTCGCCTTCGACATTAACATATATCCACTTGTCCTCGGCTGTGACATCACAGCGGAAAATTGTCCGGACGGAACTTTCCCGCCGGTCGGCGGCGGAGGCAAAGGATTTGAAATCCTTGGTTCCAACGAGCAATTGGGCTGCCTGATTCATCGCCGGGACATTAAGTTTCTTCGATAAGTGCCAGCACTGATTCAGCCGGAGCACTGGCCGATATCGACCGGTGTAAATCGTATAGCGGTAGAGCTTGCTTTTGACACTGCCGAACAAGTCGAATCCCCGTGGTGCTTCTTCGGCGGATGTCACCACTATTTCGTGAGGGAGCCGGTTGTTAATTGCATAGGTAAAGTTCTCCGTGGGGATGGGCGAGTCGATCTCAAACAGGGCGACCTGCCCCAGGGCGCTAACGCCGGCATCGGTCCGGCTGGCGCCGTGGACGTAAGTTCTGACTCCGACGAGATTCGAAAGGGCTTCGACAAGCTCACCCTGGATGGTTCTCTTGCCCGGTTGTATTTGCCAGCCACGATACCGGCTGCCATCGTACTGCACGGTGAGTTTTATCTTGCGAATAGCCATGCCGGCTATTAAAGCAATTTTTCAGCGATTTGAACAGCGTTAAGAGCGGCACCTTTTCGCAACTGGTCGCCGGCCACCCAGATATTTATGCCGCGGTTCTCAGGGATTGATTCATCCTGGCGGATTCGCCCGACCAGAATATCATCTTTGCCGGAAGCGTCGATCGGCATCGGGAAGCGGTTATGTTCGCGGTCGTCCAATACTGTCACGCCCATAGCGGTGCTCAAAAGGTCTCTTACCTGGTCCGGAGTAATCGGATCGGCAAACTCCAGGTTAATGCTCTCGCAGTGTGCCCGGAACACGGGAATACGAATGCACGTACAGGTCACTGCAATCTCGGGACAGTCGAATATCTTCCTGGTCTCGTTGATCATTTTGACCTCTTCCAGATTATATCCGTTCGGCCCGAGCTCAGAATTATGGCTGAAGGCGTTGAAGGCAATCTGATACGGGAACGCCTCGCAGGTCGGCTCTTTACCGGCCAGAATTTCTCGCGTCTGCTCCTCAAGCTCAACCATCGCCGAGCGGCCGGCTCCGCTGGCGGCCTGGTACGTGCTTACGACCATGCGCTTGACAGGATTTGCCTTATGCAGCGGCCAGACCGGCACAATCCCGATAATCGTCGAGCAGTTAGGATTCGCGATGATACCCTTATTCTCCGCGATTGCCTGCGGATTGATTTCCGGAATCACCAGCGGAACCTCCGGATCCATTCGATAGGCCGAAGAGTTATCCACTACAACTGCACCGGCCTCGACCGCAGGCGGAGCAAATTCTTTGCTGCGACCCGCTCCGGCACTGAATAAAGCAATATCAATCCGGTTGAAACTATTCTTCGTCAATTCCTCAACGATGTAAGTTTTACCCTTAAATTCGATTTTCTTGCCGGCCGACCGAATGCTCGCAAGCATCTTCAAAGAATCGAAAGGAAAATCCCGCTCTTCGAGAATTTTTAGAAATTCCTGACCGACCGCGCCGGTCACTCCTGCTATCGCAAGATTACAGCCCATAGCTACAAGCTCCCAAAATTTTGTACCCAAACTTAAGGGCAGCCGAACCGGACTGCCCATCAAACTTCTCGGAAAACCACTATCGGCACATTATAGCATCTCTACCAGCAAAATACAACATTCTTGTCAACATTTTTCGCCATTCAATATTCAGCTACGAGTCTTGTCCGGCGATGTTCGCTGCCATGCCGCCGCCATGACCGAAGCCGTGATAATGCAGATAAACACGAAAATCGCCGCCGGCATGGCTGTTTTTTCGCCAAAATGTTTCAACGCCAGAACCGTCCCCAGACCGGCGTTCTGCATCCCAATCTCGATCGCAAGCGTCCGCCTCCTGGGCACCTCCATCCGAAAAGCCGACCCGACGCCATAACCTGCCAGCATCCCATAAATATTCAAAATGACCCCAGCCGCCACGATAACCGCCGTTACCTGCGCGAGGTATGACTTGTTAAGAGCTATTACCAACGAGCAGATAAATATGATGAACGTTACCGATATCGCCGGAAAGACAGGCAGAATCTTCTCGACCTTGCTTTTGAAATAATGCCGCACTCCGAATCCTACAAACAACGGCACAATCACCATCTTTATAACACTGGCGACCATATCCAGGAATGGAATTTCCAGCATCGACCCCGCTAATAGAAATGTCAACCCCGGCGTCAATACCGGACACAACAGCGTCGAGACCGTCGTAAGTGAAACAGAATACGCCGTATCCGCCTTGGCGATGTAACTCATCACATTGCTCGCCATAGCCCCCGGCGCCGAACCGGTCAGTATCAATCCAACCGCAATCTCCGGCGGCAGATTAAACAGCTTCGCCAGAAGAAACGCCCCTACCGGCATAAGACTGAACTGCGCCGCCGACCCGACTAAAACGATAACCGGTTTTTGCGCGATTCGCTTAAAATCCTCGACCTGCAGCACTACCCCGATCCCGAACATAGTCAGCGCAAAGAACCAGTCCATGTAGCCCTTCAAAGCCACAAACGGCCCCGGCCAAAAATACGCCGCCACCCCAAACAAAACCACCCAAACCGCAAAATATTTCGTATAAAAGGACAGTATCTTCTTCAACATGCCAAAAGTATAAATCTCCAATATTTCGGTGACAATCTCAAAAACATTCATACCAACTTTGCTGGTGGTTGACTTTGTATTTAGCCCCCCAGACTTATTTGGTAGTTTCTTATCTCCCTCCATAGCAGAGTGTTTCTCTTCTATCTAATGCCGTTTACCATATGCAATTGCACCTTATCTTTTTATAATCCATCTTCAGAGCGTCCCACATTTCTACCGTTTCTTTGCACAAAGCCATTTCATTGAAACTATATTTATTTTTGAGTTGATTAATTATTGTAGAATACATGGCATATCTCATTTTAAAATCAATTTTTTTACCCCAACTAGAGGATTCTCCAATGTACTTGACCCAACTCTTATCTGTACACCCGTTAATAGTGCTTTGAAGACCTCGCAAAGAACCCAAGGTTATTCTTTCAGGGATGAAGCTATCAAATAATATATCAAGTAATTGCATGTATTCTTCTTGCCAGTTTTCTATAGGAACCATAGGATCTATTCTGATCCTAACCTCATATCCCGCCTCAAAAAGTTTTCTCGCAGCCTCAATTCTTTTCAACACTGATGGTGCTTTTTCCCACCTTTTAGCAACAGCTATAGCATTCAAACTGAAACTAATTATTGCTTGATTATGCGGCTCAATTTCCAAAAGATTGTTCACATTTGAAGATTTCGTCAAAAATAAAACTTTATGGAGTTCCTGTGTTTCAAACATAGGAATAATGAACTTTGAAAAAGGTAATTCAACATTCTCGTGCATTAATGAATCAGCAATTTCGCCTGCATTTAGAATCTCGGGAATTTTCACTTCTTCCAGAAATTTTCTAGTATGCAGTTCTATTTTTTCATACGGCTTGACTACTGGAGATGTTCCATTAGGTTGAAACCTGAAAGTTCCTTTGAGATAACACCAGGCACAATCGTAGGGACAGCCATAAGCCCATTTTAACTCAAGAAAATGCGGGCATACAACATCTGTCCTCCATTTGGGTAATGGCGTTTTGTCAAACCTTGTAATAATCGAACCATCGTTAACCCGCCCAACCATAGTTTCTTTTCTACCATCAATTTGCTTATATTCTTTACAATGAATTTTAATTCTGCCAATTTTTCCTGGCCTTGAAACAGCTAAACTCATTTTGATTGGATTACCTTTCAGGAAAATTATTCTGTCGTTGCCACTTAATCCCCTCGCTGTCTTAGATGTGACCCTTTTTATTTTCACTCTGTCCTCTTTCTCAAGTTCCTTTAACGCTTGCCTATAGTGCTTATCAGTGTAAGGTGGCTCGGAATACCATGGGTGACATACTTTTTCTAAAACCTCGCCATAGGTGAGGCTTTCATCTCTAAATTTCTCCATTAGGTATTTCTTCAACTCCCCTATATCACGAACATCGAATAATCTCATTTGAGATCGCTCAGAAATATCATCAGGACCTAAGTAAGCAAAAGAACCAAGTGCACTTTGGTTAAACATGATGCCTTTCATTATATAATGTCCTTTCAAGTTATTTGTTGCGTGCAGTAAATAATATAAAGTCTGTACCTTCGCAGATGTGCACACTTTGAAAGGCCAGCTATATTTCACATTTGCTACCCTATGCAACTGTTCTCTGTATAGGTTTATCAACCCAATCTCTCGATTCGCTGCAGAATCTATAATTCCCTTCCACTGGTCAGTCCCAAAGAGTTCATTAAAAGTATCTTCGAGTTTAGGCATTTTGATAAACCGTGCTAAATCTCGCACCATGAAAGTAAAGAACACTTCTGTTTTTGGGTTGGATAAAATCTGTTCTATAATTCTGAATGGAATGCCACTAAATCCGAAAGGGTCTACGAAGAAGAAAGAAGGAACAAGAACACCTTTTTCTTTTCCCAAATACTCAAAGATTCCATCGATGACGTTGGCAAATTCGTCATTCTCCTTCATCACCTTTATTTTTCGCCGATTCTTGATATTCGGTATTTCTTGCTTTAATACCTTCTCAAGGTTCTGAAAATTACCCTTGTCTCTCTCGATGAGGTTGCATATGAATTCACCATAATATTTACCGAGTTCGTCAGCTGTCTGCAAGGCAATGATCGGTGATCCCAGCCCCACAATCTCACCTGTCTTCTCATCTGTATACTCCGCCCGGCCAGCAAATCCATCGAAATAACAAATCCTCGGATTGTATCTCCCAAGAATGGGTATCCACGCTTTAAGATACTTTTCAAGCAGAATATGTTTTACCCTCGTATGCTCTCTATACTCCCACTTCTCCGGTGCTGAATTCCTAATCATATCGATTACTCTTTATCCCAACACTCCATATCTTAACTGTTCTTTACTTCGACTGCCATTAGTATGCTACAACTCTCCGATTTATCCCAATTGAAGCCGCATGAGACCAAACATTTTCTTCTTTGCTTGTTCGAACAGTAAAATGGATTTCTTGAGACGTCGACAGTCGTCGCCTAACCAAGCTAGAATTACTTCTGTTTTTTTCGATAGATAATCCGGTAATTCATGTGCTTCATGCTCTTCATGCTCGTAGAAGCTAAACGAAGGATTAGTATTGCCCACTTTGGTTAGCATTTCCGATATAGCCCCTGCCGCAAGGTCTGCTACTGCTGCAAAATCCTCCTCTAATCTATCTCCCTCGTCTAATCTCGTAGTCCCTACTCCCAATTCGCCAAGATTATGTTTTACGTACATACTAGTAAACGCGGAGATCAATCTGGCAACGTCAGATGACCGCATAGGATTCGCCAGAATTTCATCTTCGTCGGATATCCAATAAATATTTTGATTGGGTTTTGCAAGTCCCGCAATTACAATGCTAATAAAATGTACAATTCTGAACATGTTCTCAAGGCTTTTGGCACTCCAGTTCCCCTTAAGCACCCCTTTATTTTGTACCGACTCGAATACTTTTTTATCAATATAAAAATTCTTAATCTCCTTCCGGATCCCGATGCTCAAGCACAATCCTTCTATCTCATCCGAGGCTTCTAAAAATGGTACCAAAGCTTTAAGACGATTAACATCATTTAGCTTCTTGAAGCTCATCCTCCGACCATCCGCCATGAATGTACTACGAACACTACGACGGAAACATTCCCAACGCACAGAATTGTCTAAATCAGCGACCAATATCGATATTACGAAATACTTACTTTTACTATCATACCCACTATAGTCTGAAGTCACGTATAGGGTTGAACCACTCAATTCAGGAAGTGTAGATTCTGACAGTATCCTATTAAACGTCCCCATCCAAGTAATGTCTTTCTCTTCTATATTATTCCATCGTGAATTAGCCATAATGATCCAATCACAATTACAAAACCCATAAAGCATTTCTCCTAAACTATCCAGAATTACAATTTCAGTCAAGCTAAGATGTCTTTGTAGTCGGCGCAGAATTTTTTTCGTTTGCATGGGGGGCAGTGGGTGCCTCTCCAGATGTTGTCGAATTGCTCCATTACTTTTCCGACTATTGCCACATCGTCGGTAATAATGCCGGACTCGAAGTTTCTTTTGTGCTCGCTCTTTGCGCCCATGCCGGCACCGGTTAGATTTGCGCTGCCTGTGTAGACGAAAGCCCCGTCAATGACCACGGCTTTGAGATGAACTCTCGGGCACAAAATCCGTTCCATGCCGGCGATCAAATTCGGGTATTTATCGAAATCCCTTCGAAAAGCCGGCCCCGGCTCTTTGGCGTGCAGCAGTCTGATCTCTACCTGTCTTTTTATCAAATCGGAAAGGATCTCAAGAAAAGGCACCATCCCGCCGCCCTTATCCACGTGAAGGTCCTTCAAATCGGACGTTGCTATCCAGAGAAACTTGCGGGCCTTGCCAATTCGCCCGCAAATCACCTTTTCGTATATATCCCTGTCTGTAATGAATTCAAGCATTCCTATCGAATCCGAACCTTAACCGTCCATGCGATCTCATTTTACTGGCGAACTAAGCGTTACGCAATGCGAGATTCGAAATCCGGAAAAAAGCTATTGAATTGGGGCATTATTATCGGCACTGCCGAATCAATGATCGAGATGCACTTTAAAACGAAAGGAATGAATACAAAATAGGAAGGGGAAGATATTCGTGAAAAAATCTTGAGGACTGTTTTCGTTTGATTTATTGCTGCTTTTTATGGTTTCTCTGTGGGCTGTTTATTAATCTCCTGCTCCTGCTGTTCTCCGGATTTTTCCTCCTTCTTGGCCTGGGGCTCTTTCTCCTGCTGCTTCTGAGGCTCCTTTTTTTCGTTTTTTTCGCGTTGGATTGCGTCGTATATTTCTCTTCGATGAACCGGTATACACTTTGGAGCCGTTATACCAAGACGAACCTTATCTCCGCGAACATCAACGATTATAATCTCGACGTCGTCGCCGATCATAATTGACTCATCTCTTTGTCTGCTTAGAACCAACATTGCTAACTCCTTTTGTCGGCTGGTCTTATCATATTATATATTACGAAAATTCCAGTCAACTGTTCGTCCTTGTGCTCCTCAAATATATTTATATACTCTTGTTTCATAAATACTTAGCTTAAAACCGCATCAATCAACAAATCTATGACACAAATATATTTCGGCTAATTTCGAGACCAAAAACAACCACTTTTATCTTTTTTTGGTTAATTAAGTCTGAATTTAACGATTTAGAAGTATATATGCTTTGAGTACAAGCACTTACGTAAAATAAAAGACATGAAAAAAGATATGTCAATTTTGCCGGATTCGGTCCGTTTTGCTACTTTATCTCATGCTTTCGCCAGTATTCATAGCGAATAGCCATCCAGTAGCCGGCAATCGAACCCAATGTGCCGAAAGCTACCATCTGCACCGGGAGTACGGAAATAACCGAATTAGAGAAAAAGGCTGCGGGCCAGTTTTGAACCAGATACGGCACTTCTCTGGCATAAACAGTGGCCATAAAAGCAGTTACGAAAGCACTGGCGATTGAGGGCAAAATATAGCTGACATTAAAAAATTTCTTTGCGACGAACGCAGCACACCCAAACGAGACTAACACGGCAAAAACAACCTGACCGACAGCCGGTTGGGCGATGACCGAACCAAGGGTGTTGTCTAATACTCTAACATCCTGAGCGACTATCCTGATACAAAATTGAGCTATGAAACCTGAGCAGACCAGAGCAAGAATTGCATTCAAGTATTTACCCGGTCCCGATTTAGACTTCTCCTGTGTCTGCTTCAGTTTTTTACTCGAACAGATTTTCCGGCCTAACAGCACACCAGCAAAGCCGGCAGCAACAACAACCAGCCAGAAAAACGGCTCCCATTTGAGCGATGCAACAAGTGTCATACGCTGGTCGGCAGTTGGATTTAATTGAATCAGGCCCGCCATGCTTCCGGAGCGTACGGCCCAAATAGCCAGGCCGGACGGGACCGCCAGAATTCCGATTTCCCGTCCGAACGGCCAGGAAACAAAATAGCCGATAAAGCCGGCTGCAAATGCTAAAATCACCAAAATTACTGCGTCCCTGAAACCCATAGCCGCAACCCCGCTAAATGGTTCTGCCATCGGCCAGGCTAAAATACCTATCAACAGCACGCCGATAGTTGCCGCAGCGGCGATTCTTAACTTCATTGGCCAGGATAATTCCATAATTCAACTTCCTTAATTTTGCCGACGATAAAGTACCATCAAAACTAAAGCAGGTCAATAACATATTCATCGTGTCTCTATCCTATTCGGCGTTTCGCAGACCAAGATTAATTTTTGAGCTTGACTGTCCGGCATTTTTCATCAACAATCAAACGCGGCATTAAATAACTGCCAAAGAGTGTTGAGATATAGTCAAACAAGACGATAGAAAGAGAAGGGGTAAGAGTACCTGAGCTTGGGATTCTGACCGACGATGCCATGGAAACGGTATGACCTCGCGTGAAAGACGGGGCTAAATATTATTGGGATTATTACGGGCGAGGTGAACTTTGAGACAGTCAGATATCGAAAGCTGCGACATCTTCCGAACGGAATCGCAGACGGCCCTCGACAGCCACGACAAGGACATTGCAGTAGATTCCGACAGGATGTTGGACCTGGCGGGCGCAAGATTTCACTTCATCGGTGCGGGCGGTATCGGGATGAGCGGGCTGGCGCAGCTCCTGATGAAAAACAAGGCGTTTGTAGCCGGATCGGACCAGATGCCGGGCGAAGTTGTAGACAGTCTTTGCCGGATGGGTGCTGACATAAAAATTGGCCATCATACCGAGAACCTCAGCCCCGAAACCGACGCCGTTGTTATCTCGGCGGCGATAAGAGATGATAATCCGGAATTGAAGGAGGCCCGCGAGCGAGGATATAAAGTCTACAAGTACGCCGACATGCTGGGGGAGCTGATGAACCGCTATGAGGGCATAGCAATCAGCGGCACTCACGGCAAAAGCACGACAAGCGGGTGGCTCATCCACCTGCTAAAACAAGCCGGCATGGATACGAACTTTATCGTTGGAGCAAAAATCAGTCAGTTGGACAGCTCTTCAGGGGTCGCAGACAGCAAGTACTTCGTGGCCGAGGCCTGTGAATACGACAGGAGCTTCCTGAACCTCAAGCCTAAAATCGCCTGCATACTCAATATCGAGCAGGACCACCTGGATTACTACAAGGATGAAGATGAGATAGTCGAGGCGTTTGGCGAATTCGCGCTCGGCACGAAACCCGGCGGCACAGTCATTGCCAACGGCCAGGATGCGAATGCAGCAAAGATTGTCAAGCAACTTCGGGCAGATTTGCAATGCGAGACCTTCGGGCTTGAGAAAAATTGCAATTTCTACGCCGAGAATATCGCGCTGAACGACGGGCTCTATGCATTCGATGTTTATTACAACAACAAACTGCTGGGAGGCACGAGAATCTCGCTGCCCGGCAAGCACAATATCCTGAACGCACTGGCGGTCATTGCTATGGCGATCAAAATCGGGCTGGAGCCCGAACGTGCACTTGGATTGCTGCCGGGCTTTACAGGCATCGATCGCCGGCTAATGCTAAAGGGGCAATTCAACGGCGTCACCGTTCTCGACGACTATGCCCACCATCCGACGGAAATCAGGGCATCGCTCGCGGCAATACGCCAGAGGTATCAGTTGAAGCACATCTGGTGTGTTTTTCAGCCGCATCAGTACAGCAGAACGAGATTTTTGCTTGATGATTTTGCGGAAAGCTTTAAGCTTGCCGATATGACAATTGTGCCGGAAATTTATTTTGTCCGGGATTCGCAGGCGACAAAAAAAGAGGTTAACGCGCAGATGCTGGTAGAGAAAATGCAGGCGAATGGAACGAATGCGCTGTTTATCGAGGAATTCGGAGCGATTTGCGATTATCTAAAGCGCAACGTCAGTCCCGGCGAACTGGTAGTCACTATGGGCGCAGGTGATATTTGGAAGGTGGCAGATGAGTATTTTCAGTGGATTAGAAGAAATTGTTGAAACAGATTATCCGTTGGCCAGGCGGACATGGTACGGACTCGGCGGACCGGCTGATTATTTTATCAGCCCCCGAACTACCGAGCAGCTCAAGGAAGTTGTCAAACGGTGCAACGAGAATGAGATCCGAATCTACGTAATGGGCTTCGGTTCAAATCTTCTTATCGGCGACGACGGTCTGCGGGCAGCAGTGATCAAGCTCGGTGCTGAGCAGTTTGCACAAATTAAGTATGATGCCCAGGAGGTGACCGCCGGAGCTGGAGCGGAATTGAGCAAGCTGGTTCTAACGTGTGTGGAAAAAGGGCTCTCAGGCATCGAAGCTCTAACGGGGATACCAGGCTCGGTGGGCGGAGCCGTGAAGATGAATGCGGGCGGTAATTTCGGAGACTTAGGCGCAGCAGTGGAATCTGTTACGCTGATGGATAGTGCCGGTAAAGTCTTTGAAAAGAGCAAACCGGAACTGGCATTTGACTACCGCAAAACCAACATTACCGCAAAATTTGTTCTGAACGCCCGGCTCAAACTCAACTCCGCCGATCCGGAGCAAATTATGCGGACGGTCAAAGAAATCTGGATTTATAAAAAGAATAATCAGCCGCTGAACACTAAAAATTCCGGCTGCATATTCAAGAATCCATCAGGTGCTTCAGCCGGCGCTTTAATCGACAGGGCCGACCTAAAAGGACTTCAGATTGGCGGAGCCGTAGTCAGCGAGAAACACGCCAATTTTATAATCGCCGAAGCCGGATGCAGCAGTCGCGATGTTATGAGGCTAATAGAGGCCATAAAACAGAGAGTCAAAGAACAGTTCAACGTCGAACTGGAACTCGAAATCGAAATCTGGGATTAGGAAAAAAGCCACAGAGAACACAGAGATAAGGTAGAAAATATGGAACGACCGGCACCGTGATTGTAAAAGTCGTCATGAGCCGATAAAGCTAATGCGACAAGGTGGTACGTGACCACCGATAATCGCGGATTATCACCTTGCGGTAACATAGCCGCAT
>Ga0307378_10011099_pt1 | contig 11644 bp, 14 predicted proteins | sample UN1MG_FD_202238 | JGI IMG/M metagenome (GOLD analysis project Ga0307378, IMG submission 202238) | Soil microbial communities from Risofladan, Vaasa, Finland - UN-1 | ecosystem: Environmental > Terrestrial > Soil > Coastal area > Acid sulfate soil | place: Finland: Risofladan, Vaasa | collected...
TATACAAGATATGTTGGTGAACAACATGTCAAAGAAGATTGCAATAATTATATCCCATCTGCAAAAGAATGGATTGTTCACATGAATAAAAATGAAAAACCAGATTGGATGAGAAAAACTTTAAAAATAGAAGACTAATGACAGAAGATGAATTTTATGAGTGGATATACAATTTAGAATTGCAAACACTTACAGATGAACTTAAAGAAGACATAGTTGAAAAAGTTCAAGATCTAATTGATACTTTAAAAATTGAGGACTAATGAAAAATAATAGACATGTGTGGGAAGGATGGACAGTTCAAGACTTTATAAATGAACTAGAAATAACATTCCCTTATCAAACATTTGAAACAAAAGATCAGGTGAAACAATGGTGTAAGTCTGAACAACCTTACTATAAGAAACACATTCCTGAAGTAGCAAAACATTTTATACAAAAAACAAAACTATGAGAACATTTTATGACTATAGAGGTATGAGAAGAGAAGATGCTCAAAAGTATCCTGTACAAGGTAGAGTAATATTAAAAAGTAAAAAGTATTGGTTGTGTTGGATTTATAAAGATAATCACTGGGTAGAAGGACAAAAACTAAAGAAAGGATTTATTGTAGCTCCTAGAACCATTTACTTGTACAATATTTATATTGCTAAATCTTTTTGGGATGCTTTAAGCTATCTTATTAAAGAAAGTTTTAAGAAAACCCTTTAAATAGAAGACTAATGGAATTAAAAATTGAAGAGGTAAAAAACCTTATTAAAATGTTGTCTTCAGAAGATAATAGTAATCATGAAGTAGTTTTTGAAATATTAAATAAATTAGATTTTGAAAAGAACTTAGGTGAAATACTAATAATCATTAAAAAGGCTGCATTCTCAGATAGTTTATGGATACTGAATTGTAAAGATATAACAACAAAACTTTCAGCCATGGATGTATTTAATAAAAAAGAAACTTCTTATAGTTTTTGTTTAACTTTTCCTGAGCTGTTAGAAGTGTTGATGGTAAATAATTGTTCATCAGGTAGTAAAAAGTTATATAAAGAAGTGTTAAATGATTATGTTAATAAATTTCTTAAAGATTTAGGATATGACATGAACCATGTAAATGTTGAAGTAACTCTTAAAAATATAGAATTAATAACTACATAATAATTATATTATGAAAATAAAAACATCTGATATAAAAAGGATTATTGAAATGCTAGATTCACCTGATGAGGATAATCAAATACTAGGGTTAAGCTTACTTAATACAGTACATTTTCACACATACAGAGGAGAATTAATATTATTACAAAAGTTTTGTAATCCCTCTAATGATAGTTGGAAGATACATGCTCCAGAAGCATATGAGTATATTAAGGATTTAAAAATAGAATATAACTCTAAGAATAGACCAAATTTAAACATATCTATAATTTCTATTTCTGATCTTTCCGGAATTTTTAGAATGTTAAAGTGTAATGAAAGAGTTAGAAGGTTACATGAAAAACTTTTTACTAAGCATGTTTATGAACGTTTAGAAAGAACAATTACACCTGAAGAAGGTGTTGAAATAACTGTAAATATTAAAATAAAAAGTTATGAGTAAAGATGAAATTTTAGCTAAGTCTTGTAAAGATCTTATGCTTAGAGAACCTTTTTGGGGATTTTTTCTAATAATGCTAAATAAAGTATGGAGAAAAGATTTGCCTACAGCAGGTGTTAGTAAGCAAGGATTAAATTATCAGTTAGCTATAAATGAAGAGTTTTTTATGAGTCTTAGTCCTGATCATAGACAAGGTCTTGTACAACATGAATGCATGCACATATCTTTCTTTCATTTAGGTCAATGGTTTAAGTTTCAGAATAAATTAATTGCTAACATTGCTATGGATATTGAAATTAATCAAATGATTAATAGTCAGTATCTACCTGATGGTGCACAATTACCTTCTACTTATCCGGAGTTAAACTTACAACCAAATGCAGGAACTAAGTATTACTATGATGAACTTATGAAAGCTGAGCAAAAGAAACAGCAAACAGGTTCATCAGGATGTCCTGCATTTGATGATATTAGTGAGCAAATGAAAGGTCAAGCCCAAGGTAGCTCTGGTAATCAATTACCTGATCATAGCACATGGGAAGAGTTTGAAGGTGTAGGAGAAGCTGAGGAAAGAGTAATGAAATCACAGTTAGATAGAATCATTAAACAATCTGCAGATTTAACTGCAAAGAAAAGAGGTACCGTACCTGGTTGTATTAAAGACTATTTAATAGAGCTTGCTAATGTAGAACCTCCTAAATTTGATTGGAAAGGTTACATTAGAAGATTTGTAGGTACCAGTAGTAAAGTGTATGTAAAGAAAACAAGAAGAAAAGAGAATGTTAAGTTTGAAGATGCCGCAGGTATTAAAGTTAAACGCAAACAGAATCTTTTACTTGCTATAGATACATCAGGCTCCGTATCTGATAATGAATTAGAAGAGTTTATGAATGAGATACATCATATCTATAAAACAGGTGTAGATGTAACCATTATTCAATGTGATACTCATATCAGGAGTATTGAAGAATACAAAGGTGATTTTAAAATAGCTGTTCATGGGCGTGGTGGTACTTATTTTGATCCGGTATTAGAATACTTCAATGAACAAAGACAAAGATTTAATAGTCTTATCTATTTCACAGATGGTGAATGTAATGCATATGTAAAACCACGAAACCCTGTACTATGGGTGTTATCTGAACGTTCTCAAATTAATAATGACTTACCTGGAAAGGTTATAAAACTAGATTTATAAAATGAAACAAATTGAATTAAATGCTGAAGAGCTTAAGAGTGTATTAACACATCTTATCAAAAACAACATAGAGATACAACAAGAAGGTAAAAAACCTATAGCAGTAAATGTTGAAGGTGAGTCAGGAATTGGTAAAACTTCAGCTATAATGGAATTAGCTGCTGAATTAGATATGGATTTTGTTAAGTTAAACTTATCAGAGTTAGAAGAAGTTGGTGAGCTTGCAGGCTTTCCAGTAAAAGAGTTTAGTGTAACTAAAGAAGGTGTTGAAAAATATGTTTCGGAAAATATGCTACCCTTATATGCAAAGGCTAAATGGGCCCCTACAGGTAAACATAGAATGGGTTATGCTCAACCGCAATGGATTGCTAATAAAAGTAAACCAGTTATACTATTGTTAGATGATTTCAGTAGAGCTAATCATATGTTTATGCAAGCTATAATGGAATTGTGTGACAGACAAGAGTTTGTTTCTTGGAAACTTCCTAAAGGTTCTACTATTATTCTCAGCTCTAATCCTGATAACGGATCCTATAATGTTACTACATTAGATACAGCTCAGCAATCTAGATTTATGAATCTATACATGAGATTTGATATTGATGTGTGGGCTAGATGGGCTGAAAAAGATGAAGTAGATACTCGTTGTGTTAACTTCCTGTTGATGAATCCAGAATTAGTAACTGAACGTTATAATTCTAGAGCTTACATTACATTCTTTAATTCTATCAAAACAGTTAAAGACTTTGAAAAAGAGCTGGCATTGATACAGATGTTAGGTGAAGGCGCTATTGGACCAGAAGGTTCTACTATGTTTACTTCATTTATTAACAACAAGCTTGATAAGATTATTTCTCCAAAAGAAATACTTACTCATACTAATGAATCTTATGTAGTAGGCGAACTTAATAGCTGTGTTAATGTAGCAGGTACTTACAGAGCTGACATCAGTAGTGTTATAGCTACTCGTGTAGTTAATTATGCTCTTAATCTTGCTGATAAAGGTCCTATAAGTAATGACATAATTACCAGACTGATTAAGCTTACTACAACATGCGAAGCTTTTAATGATGATTTAAAATATTATCTGATTAAAGAATTAATTGCAGGAAACAAGATAAAATTTAGTAAAATGCTGAATAATACCCTTGTAGCTAAGATGGCTATGAGATAATCCGGTTCCCTGTAATAATATCATTAAATAAACATAAAGGAGAGGTAAAACTCTCCTTTTTAAATACATTATTATGAGTATTATAATAAAAAAGAATGTTATACACGTAGGTTGGGAAAATAGTAAGTTAGTTATGAACTTTTATGATTTGTTTGATAAAAGTAAATTAGAAAAATCTTTTAAAGACTTTAATCCAAAAAATGATGCTAAAATATTTATTACTAAACGTGTAAATTTACCTAGAGTTAAGCTGAGAGAATATGTCAAAAACAAGAATATAGGGCTAACAACTAAATTAGAAAACGCTGATATTGTAATAACATCTCCTTCAGCTATTTTAGATACATACACTGAAAATAAATATTTTAATTTTGTGAATGTTGAACAAATTGTTCAGTTCAAACACTTATTTTTTGATCCTTCTTTTTTAGATGATTATCCTTATAGTTTTGTTAGTATTCATTGGCATGCATTACAAGCATTGAATAATCTTGTAGATGAAAACATAGAAACTAAATCTAAACATATATATAACATAACAGATTTAGATAGTTTAGAGGAATTCAAAAATAAAACTTTATGTTATCCTGATTCATTAGTAAGCTCTGTTCAAGAAGATGGTGTTATAATTGACCACGACTACTACAAACAACTAGATAATATGATTAATAGTACTGATGATGATAATTTAGTCTTAGCTATGGAGCTCATGTCTAATAGTTATTATGATAAAAGTGCAGCTTATTTACTTATATTGTTTTATCAATACCAACATAAGTTTGAGTATTCTTCTAAAAAGAATCATGTAAACTTCAAAGGTTTATTAGATTACTTTGGTATGAGTACTAGATCTATACATATGCCCTTTAACCAAATTATTAATGAACTTATTGCTAAAAAAGTTCTTACAAAGGAAAACATGGATATAATTACTGAATTAGTTATTAAACCTAATAGTTCTACTGTTATAGGTAATAATTACAATAATAGTTTAATTAGACCAAGTGTTTTAGTAATGGACGATCCAGACTTTGTAGAAGCTTTTGGTAGTACATACACCATAAATCTTTAAAGTAATGATTGAAGTAATAGATCCTAACTCTCAGGAAATGAGAGATTTTTATGATAAGAAATTTTATTTCAGTTATTCTGGATTAAATAAACTTTTGTTTTCTCCTAAAGCTTTTTATAAGCATTATATCTTAGATGATAGAGAAGAGAAAACAGATACCCACTTAGTAGAAGGTAGCTTATTACACTGCCTTTTACTAGAACCTGAAAAATTTGATGAGAAATTTATTATGTCTCCTAGTAAGTTACCTGTTGGTAATAACTTAGACATAGTACTTAAAACTTTTCAAGTTTACTCTGAACAAGATGATGAAACTTTAAACTTATCTGATTTTAGTCAACAAATTCTTAGTATCTTAGTATCTATAAATCTGCATCAGTCTCTTAAAACAGATGAGCAAAGAATAGATAAAGTACTTACTCAAGAAAATAAAGACTATTTTGATTTTCTAAAAGCTAGAGGTAATCGGGCTATCATAGATTCAGCTACTAAAATTAAAGCAGATGAGTCTATTGAATACCTTAAAGCTGATGAACAGGTTATGAATTTGATGTGTCTAAATAGTCCAAGTACCTTTAATGAACTAGAACTTAAAATGGATATGCAGGGTGTCTCTTTTGGTTTAAAAGGTATAGTGGATAATGTTGTGATAGATGAAGAATCTAAAACTATCTTTGTAAATGATTTAAAGACAACCAGTAAACCATTATTGAAGTTTAAGGACACTCTAGAGTTTTATAGATATGATTTGCAAGCCGCAATCTATTATACTTTAGCTAGGCAATATGTCAAAGAACAGTTTCCTGAACTAACCAATTTTAAAGTTGTGTTTACTTTTATAGTAATTGATTCGTTTAATTTAGTTTATCCTTATCAAGTTAGCCAAGGTACTATGAAGGATTGGTTACGCAACCTTTCACATGCACTTACAGCTGCACGATTTCATTATGATAACAAACAATATGGTTTACCTTATGAGCTTGCAAGTTATAATTTAACCTTGTAAACTTTTATTATGATAGATGCGCTTTATACAGATTATTTTCAAAAATCCAGGATGTTTTTGTATCCGCTCCTGGAAATAAGAAGAGGTGCTACTACTGTTCCTGTTGATACTTATGTACAATGGGACGGTAAGTATACTTCTGAGGATACAAAATTTATATGCCGTTACCAAAAAAGAGAAGATAAAGAGTTTACTCTTTTTGAGAAAAATATGTTAGTAAAACATAACAGGTTGATTGAAAAAATAGAACTGAATGATGAACTAATATACACATTTGACTTTTCTGATTACAAAGATGATTTTATCCATTTTATAAACGGCACTTATAGTAAAATGGATAGTAACACAAAGCGCAAAATTTTAACTTTTTTTGATAAGTATAGTAGTAATTACGTGTACATGGAAAGTTACTTATATCCTGGGAAATATTTCAGCCTCTATGCCAAGTTATTAGGTGTAGATAAAGAATTATTAATGGGTGTAGGTGAGCTCTGTAATAAACCTGACATTGAAAAAGAAACATTACAATTAAATGTTTTGCAAAAGAAAACAATAATACATTAACTTTGTCACAAATATTAAAAATCAAAACATTATGAAAACATCAGAAAATTCTATGATGCTTATCCACACCACTTGGAGTGACCACAAAACCTTTAGGCTAATTCCTATTACAAAAGAAGCACCTTTTATTGAGTGCATCTTTGATAGAAGTTCTAAAGTTCTAGTAGTTATTTCTAAGGACACTAAGACAGCGTTGCATATGTTACCTACACTAGATGAAGGTGGTGCACCTGTACAAGTTCTTAAAGGTCCTAGTGCTGGTAAGATGAAGCAGGAGCGTAGACAATTAGAAGTGTTTATGGAGTATTATGTAGAGAATATTGAAGACGTAGAGCTTTTAATTACTTCTTTATGTATTAACCCATCTTTTGATTGGAAACAATACTTAGAAGATTTACCAAAAGAAGAAAGTAAGTAATGAGAAGAGATTGGGTACATGACTATGAAACATTGAAAAATTGTTTTGCAGCTGTATTTATAGATGCCCGATCTGATCATAAAGAGGTATTTGTTATTCATGAATTACGCAATGACATTCAAGAAATGGTAGCCTTTCTTGAACAAAATGTGTTAATGCATGAATGGCATATATCTTATAATGGTTTAGGTTTTGACTCTCAAATCACTGAATTTATACTTAGAAATGCTACTGAATTAACTTTTATGACAGGTGCAGAAGCCGCTAATCAAATTTATCAAGTAGCTCAAGATGTAATAAATAGACAAGATAGAGGTGAATGGTTACAATATAGTCCTAAAGATCTTCAAATAAGACAAGTGGATGTATTTAAACTAAATCACTGGGATAATCCTGCTAAGCGTTCAAGTTTGAAATGGATTCAATATTCTATGGATTGGCATAATATATTAGATATGCCTATTCCTCATGGTAAGGATATCAACACTATTGAAGAAATAGATATGATCATTACTTATTGTGTAAATGATGTTGAATCTACTAAAGCTATAATGAAGCTTAGTAAGAAACAGATATCTCTACGAAATACTTTGAGTAAAGAGTATAATATTGATTTGTACAGTGCGTCTGAGCCCAAAATTTCTAAAGAGTTATTCTTACATTTTCTAAGTAAAGAGTTAGGAGCATCTAAATATGAGCTCAAACAATTAAGAACATTTAGACAAGAAATTGTTGTAAAAGACATTCTTTTAGAGTATCTAAATTTTGAAACAGCAACGTTTCAAAAACTTAAAAGAAAGTTTTCTGAGGTCATTATTGACCCTGAAAAAACAAAAGATGGATTTAAGTATTCATTGAGATACAAAGGTGCAAAAACTGATTTTGGTTTAGGTGGTATTCATGGAGCTAATGAAAAAGGTATCTATAAATCTGATGATAAGATGATAATAATGTCTAGTGATGTAACTAGTTTTTATCCTAATCTTGCTATTAGAAATGGATGGTCTCCTGCTCATTTACCTAAGAAAGAATTTTGCACACTATATGAATGGTTTTTTGATGAAAGAAAAAAGATCAGCAAAAAAGATATAAGAAACTACGTGTATAAGATTATATTAAATAGTACTTATGGTTTAAGTAATGATAAGAACTGTTTTCTATATGATCCGGAATTTACCATGAGAATCACCATTAACGGTCAGCTTTCACTAGCACTGTTATATGAAATGATCATGGAAAGAATTCCTGGTGCTATACCTATAATGCAGAACACAGATGGTTTAGAAACAAAAATACCTAGGGAATATGAAGAGTTGTATTATGAAATATGTAAAGAATGGGAACAATTAACCAATTTACAATTAGAACATGATACTTATTCTAAAATTATCCTACGTGATGTTAATAACTACATTGCAGTTCATAATTATAAAGAAGTAGATAAAGAAGTATATGATGAGATAAAAACTGAAAATCCGCATTACCTCTATAAAGAGGAAGGTGGTAAGTACTATTATGGTGCAACAAAATGTAAAGGTAGTTTTGATTATTATGATATCCCTCTTCATAAAAACAAGAGTTTTAAAGTAATACCTGAAGCTATCTATAATTATTTTGTACATGGCATAGAGCCAGCCACATATTTAAAAACTAAGGTCAATATATTTGACTATTGTGCGGGGAAAAAGATTAACGGGAATTGGTCATATAATGCTTTACATCTCAAAGGTTCTGAATTAGTACTAGAACCTTTACAAAAAACTATTAGATACTATGTCAGCAAAAGTGGAGTAAAGTTAATCAAACATAATTACTCAGATGATAGAAAATCACAAGTAGAAGCAGGACCGTGGTTACAATCAATACATATCAAACATGTAGAGAAACCGTTTGATCAGTATAACGTTGATCTTCAGTTTTATCTAAGCAAGATAAATAAAGAGATAAATAAATTATCTCCAACAGTACAACAAGAATCATTAAATTTTTAATAATTATGCCAGCAAAAATTGGTTTAGTAGCTCAAAGCTATCTAGAAGGTGTTGCCTTGCCGCAACATGGAAGTACTTATACAGTTATCAGTCACAAGTTTGTGATTGATACTGTAAAAGAAGAATTAAATAATCATGGTTTCTTTATTGAAGAAGAATCCTACAGAGCAACTAGTGATGGAGCTATTGCTACTGGTATGTATAAGTTAACTCATATGGAGGATCCTGAGTTATCAATGGCCTTTGCTTGGACTAATAGTTACAACAAGATGGTCAAATTTAAAGCAGTTGTAGGTGCAGTTTCTAATGTAAATGGAGCTTTTATGATCTTAGGTGATCAAGGTTCATGGGTTAGAAAACACACAGGTACTGCAGATCTTGAAGCTAAAGGTCAAATTATTGCTCAAATTAAAAATGCAGGCTCTTATTACAGTCAGTTATTATCTGATAAAAAAGAGATGCAAGAAGTAGTTTTGACTAAAAGAAGTCAAGCTAAACTCTTAGGTTTATTGTTTGCTGATTATGGTATTCTAGAGTCCACTACAGCTAATATAGTTAAGTCACAGATGATCAAGCCAGGATTCTTTTATAGTGGTGGTTCAGACACTTTATGGGCATTCTATAATCATTTAATCTTTTCTATTCAAGATAGTCATCCTAGAACATGGTTAGAAGAACAAAGAATGTCTCATTACATTGTAACTAATGAATTCGAGTTACTAGCACCAGTTGCTGTATCAGCACCTTTAGCTCTAATTACAGTTGAAGAAGAAGAAGATCAACCAGAGCTTGAGACAAATTCTATGCAAATAGACCTTGAAGAAAGCATTGTTGAAATAGAAGCTACTGAAATAAGCGCTTCTGAAGATGAAGGAATTTCAGCACCTTTAGAAGAAGCTACTGAAGATGAAGTTTCTCAAGAGCTATATGGTGTTAATAACACAAATGTAGAGACTAATTTTTCTTTGGATATAGATGAAGAAGAAGAAGAGGAACATGAGGAGAATCCTGAAGAGGAGGAAGAAGTTTCTTTAATTGAAGATGAAACAGAAGATGATTTTCCATTTGCTTCTGTAGAAGAAGATGATGATGATGAAGAAGGTGATTTAGATTTCTTATAATATAGTGGGGATTAAGTTCCCCACTTTTTTTAACTTTGCAATATGAAAGAACAACTAACAAAATTAAAAGAGTTTCATGATGCATTTGGACATCCTGTAGCTAATACTCCTACATTATCTGTAAATCATAAGCTTAGATATGAACTAATGGCTGAAGAAAATTTAGAGTATTATGATGCAGTTGAAGCTGGAGATTTAGTAGAAACAGCAGATGCATTAGCAGATCAACTATATATACTATGTGGAACAATAGTTGCTCATGGTATGCAACATATAATTGAAAAAGTATTTGCAGAAGTGCATGACAGTAATATGAGTAAATTAGGAACTGATGGTAAACCTATCTATAGAGAAGATGGTAAAATCATGAAAGGTCCTGATTACAGAAAACCTGACATAGGTCAGTTTTTATAAAGAACTTAAGTCGTCATAAGCTTAAGGTTTAGTTGATAGAAAAAAGGGAGGCAGAAATGCTTCCCTTTTTTTTTCTAGTTACCTTTTACTTAAGATTTTGAAACATTTCAGCAAGTCTAATAGCATGTTTAGGATCATAAGTTTTACCCTTAACACCAAATAGTGAAAATATGTGATTCCATAGTTTATAGTTACCTTCTTCTTGCCAAGGATATGGTCCAACATCAGATTTATATCTAGCTTTATCATTACCCGTGGCCATTCTACCTAAGTCATACAATATTTTTGCATATAATTCTACAGTAGGTCCTGTAGCAATAGTTACTTTATCTGTGTAACTTAAGAATTGAGATGCTCCTAGATAAGGAGTAAATGCTTCATTTTCTTGATTAACCATTATTAGTTGATAAAGCATGTGATTACCTAACCATCCAAAAGTACCATATTTTTTTTCTCTTTTTGCTAGTTTTTTGAATCTATCTTCATCACCCATATCATAACCAAATAACATAGTTATAGCCATAGATACTAATGCTATTTGAGCTCCTTCAGCAAGTAGCTTCCTCCAAGCTACTTTTTCTTCAGTAGTCATGTGGGGATAATACTTTCCGCCTGTTTTTATTAATTTAATCATAGCTGTTACACCTGCTATAGTATAACCTCTAGTCATTTCAGACATTTCAAAATCATAAACATGTCCAAACTTATTATCTTTATCCATGTCCGCTTGGTATCTATTTAGAAACATACCTGTAGCAAACTTTTTGTAGAAAGTAAATAATCTATAACCTAAAATTTTATTACCTTGAGGATTATCCATCTCACCTACTAAACCATTTAGTCTTTTTCCAACACCTTGTACTTGGAATTTAAACTCACTGAATAGTTCATTATTAGAAATACTTATTAAGGAGCCTGGGCTAAATTCTTCTCCTTCTTTTAAATTATTTTTTTCTCTTAATCTTTTTGCAGGTATATTAAATTTCTTAGCTATAGATTCTACAGTATCAGATTCACTAACTAAATGATCAACAGGTTGATTACCATACTCTGGATTAATACCGTCTTTTAATACTAATTGACCTTCACTATTCTT
>Ga0307378_10011100_pt1 | contig 11644 bp, 5 predicted proteins | sample UN1MG_FD_202238 | JGI IMG/M metagenome (GOLD analysis project Ga0307378, IMG submission 202238) | Soil microbial communities from Risofladan, Vaasa, Finland - UN-1 | ecosystem: Environmental > Terrestrial > Soil > Coastal area > Acid sulfate soil | place: Finland: Risofladan, Vaasa | collected...
GCCTCGTGAACGCCCGATTCCCCGGCGCTGCCAAGGGCACCCAGGACCCTGGCGCCATCATCCTCGATGTGCCCAAGGAATACGTGAACAATAAGGCGCGGTTCCTGGACCTCGTGGGCGCCACCTACCTCCGCGAGACGCCCGACGCCCGCGACCAGCGCGTGAACCTGCTCCTCAAGTCGCTCCAGAGCGGCCAGGACATGGACCGCGTGGCACTATGCCTGGAGGCGTTCGGCGGGACCGTCACGCCGCAACTGCACGCCCTGGCCAATCACCCCAAGCCGGAGGTCCGGTACTTCATCGGCCGGACGCTGGCGGGGCTCCAGGACGCCCAGGCCGTTCACTGCCTCGAACCGATCGCGCTGGACGACCGGTCCGAGTACCAGGAGTTGGCCGTCCAGGCCCTGGGCGAACTCCGCAACGGCCTCGGCCTGGGGGTCCTCGGCCGCGCCTTGGAAGCCAAGAGCGTCCGGGTCCGGGTCGCGGCGTGGCAGCACACGGCTCGCCTGGCCCCGCGGACGTTCACGGTCCGCACGTTCCCCGACAAGTTCACCCTGAGCGTCATCGCCACGAAGGCGGACCCGTTCATCTACGTGGCGCGGACCATGAAACCCGAGTTGGCGATCTTCGGCGACCTCACCGTCCGCCCGCCGGTCCTGGCCGAAACGCGGCGCCTGACGGCCACCGCCCAGGCCGGCGGCAAGGAAATCACCGTCTTCACGCGACGGCGGGACACGGACCTCCGGGTCGAGGCCCCACTGGACGTGCGCGGCCTCATCGAGAAGGTGGCGTCGCCGTTCGGCCTCGATGAGCAGCACCCCGACCCCCAGGGCCTCGACGCCAGTTACAGCGACGTCGTCGGCCTACTCAGCGAGATGGCCCGCAAGCAGGCCCTCTCGGGGCCGATCGTCCTTCAGCCGCTCCAGTACCGCATCCCGGGCGGCCGGCCGACCGCCCGGCCAATCGGCGAACCGGAGGAGACGATCAACCTCCAACCCGAGGAGAAACCGGCCGCCGAACCGAAGCCGAAACCCTGAACGCCGACGACACGCAGAAGGAGCACGAGCCGCCTTGGAACTCAAAAAACTCGAACTGTTCGGTTTCAAGTCCTTCGCGGATCGGACCCGATTCGAATTCGACTCCGGCATCACGGTCATCGTCGGGCCGAACGGCTGCGGCAAGTCCAACGTCGTCGATGCCGTCAAGTGGGTCCTCGGCGAACAGAGTCCCAAGAGCCTTCGCGGCCGCGAAATGGCCGACATCATCTTCGCCGGCAGCGAGTCCCGCCGCAGCCTCGGATTCGCCGAAGCCACCCTCACGTTCGACAACACCCGCGGGCTCCTCCCCATCGGCACGGCCGAGGTCGAGGTCAGCCGCCGACTCTACCGAAGCGGCGAATCCGAGTACCTCCTCAACCGCAAGCCCTGCCGACTCCGCGACGTCCGCGAACTCTTCATGGACACCGGCGTCGGACTCGACGCCTACAGCCTCATCGAACAGGGCAAGGTGGACGTCCTCCTCCAGTCGAACCCCCAGGACCGACGCCTCATCTTCGAAGAGGCCGCCGGCATCTCCAAGTACAAGGCCAAACGCCGCGAGGCCGAACGCAAACTCGAGCGCACCCGGCAGAACCTCCTCCGCCTCGGCGACATCCTCGACGAGGTCGAACGCCGCCTCCGCAGCATCAAGTACCAGGCCGGCAAGGCCCGCAACTACGTCGAGTACACCCAGCGCCTCAAGGAACTGCGCCTGTCGTACGCCCTCAGCCAGTACCACGAACACACGAGCGCGCTGGCGACCCACCAGGCGGCCATCGACGCCCTTCAGAACGAGCGGTCGGCCCGGGCGTCGGCCCTCGCGCGGCTCGACCAGGAGCGCTCGCGCCTCGAAGGGGACCTGATGGACCTCGAGCAGCGGGCCCGCCAGGCCGAGTCGCGCCTCGGCCAGGCCCGCTCTGGCATCGCCACGCGCGAAAGCGAGATCGGCCTCCACCGGACGCGCGTCGGCGAACTCCGTGAGATCGTCGAGCGCGACCGACGCAAGATCGCCGACCTCTCGGGCCACCTGAGGGATGCCGAGGCGGCCGCCGCGTCGCGCCGGGCCGAGATGGCCGGTCTGGCCGAGTCGGCCGAGCGCCAGGCCGCGGCGCTCTCGGCCATCGAGGCGGACCTCCGCCAGTCGAGCGACGAGGTCCGCGCCTTGGCCGCACGGATCGAGGCCGCCAAGGCCGCCACGATGGACCTCGCCCAGGAGAAGAGCGCCCGGTCATCGCGGCTGGCCGCCCTGGACCTGCGGCTGGAAACGCTCGAGGCCCAGGCGGCCAAACTCCGCGCCCGCCGCGATTGTGTCATCGCCAGCCTCCTGGAACTCGGGCGCCGCCAGGCCGCGTGCCAGACCGAGACGCAGCACCTCGATGCCGCCACCGCCGAGCGCCGCGGCCGCCTCGAAGCCAAACGTCACGAGGCCGAGGCCAAGCAGAAGGAAGTCGAAGAGGCCGGCGAACGCCTCGCCCGGGCCAAAGAGGAAGCCTCCGCCCTCGACAGCCGCCGGGAACTCCTGGAAGACCTCGAAGCGCGCGGCGAGGGCATCCCGGCGGCCGTCCGCCGCGCCAGCGAGACCATCGCCGCCGGCGGCGCCGCCGACCGATGGCGCGGCATGGTGGCCGACCTCATCGAGGTGGACGTCGCGCACGCCGTCATGATCGAGTCGGCCCTTGGCCCCGCCGAGAAACTCCTCGTGGCCGACCGTCAGGCCGACGTCCTTCAGATCGCACGCCAACTGGAAGGCCGACTGCCGGGCCAGGTCTGGTTCCTCGCCCTGGACGCCATCGAACCGGCCACCAACGGGCACGATCTTTCTTCCTGGCCCGAGGCGATCGGTTGGGCGATGGATTACGTCCGGGCCGACGAGGCCGTCCGTCCGGCGATCGCGCACCTGCTGGCCCGGACGGTCGTCGTTCGGACCCTGGAGGCGGCCGTGGACCTCGCGCGCGGCCCGCTTCGCGGCTACCGTTTCGTCACCCTGTCGGGCAACGTGCTGGAGGCCGACGGGTCGGTCGCCGTCGGGCCGCCGGGCGTGGAGGCCAGCCTGATCTCGCGCCGGTCGGAACTCCGGCGCATCGCGACGGAGCGCGAGGCCCTGGCGGCACGCATCGAGGAACTCCAGGCCTTCCGCGGCCGCGCGGTCGCGGAACTCCAGGCCCTCGACGCCGACCAGCAGGGCCTGCGGCAGGAGATTTATGAAGGCTCGATGGCCAAGGTCGAGGTCGAGGGGCAACTCCGCCGCCTGGCCGAGACGCGACAGGCGCTCCTGGCCGAGTCGCCGGTCATCGAGGGCGAACTCGCGGAGGCCGGACGCCAGCGCGACCTGGCCGACGCCGAACGCGAGGCCCTCCGCCGCGAGGTCGCGGACCTCGAACGGCGCGAGGCCGGCCAGTCGCAGGCCATCGCCGCACTCGCGGCCGAGCACGACCGGCTGACCGCCGAGCGGGCCGCCGACGAGGAGGGCCGGACTCTAGGCCGGATCGCCCTGGCCCAGGTCCGCGAGAAGCATGCCGCCCTGGTGGACCAGGTGGCGGCGGCCGAGCGCGACCTGGCGGCCACGCGCGACGGCATCGCCCAGGCCCAGGCCGACCTCGACCAGTCGCGCAGCCGCATCCGCGAGTCCGAACGGACGATGCTCCGCCTCCAGTCGGAATTGGCGGCGCTCTTCCTGGAGAAGGAAACGGCCGAGACCGCTCTCCGGCGCCTCGCCGCCGACCGGGCCGACCGCGCCGCGGCCCTCTCGGACCTGGCTGAAAAGGCCCGCGCCATCGAGGCCGAAAGCGACGCCTTCCAGGAACAAATCCACGCCCGCGAACTGGAGCGCCGCCAGGTCGAGACCCAGCGCGATGATCTCGTCCAGCGGATCCGCGATGATTTCGCCATGGACCTCGCCGAGCACTACGCCGCCTGGCAGCCCGAGGCCGTCAACTGGGACGCCGTCGCCGAGGAAATCCGCGAACTTCAGGGCAAGATCGAACGACTCGGCGCCGTCAACCTGGAGGCCATCCAGGAGCAGGACGCCCTCGAACAGCGCACCGCCTTCCTGCGGCAGCAGCGCGACGACCTCGTGAAGGCCCAGGACGCCCTCACCGGTCTCATCGAACGCATCAACCAGGAAAGCCGCGACCGGTTCCTCAAGACCTTCGAGGCGGTCCGCACGCATTTCCAGGAACTCTTCCGAAAACTGTTCGGCGGCGGCAAGGCCGACGTGTACCTGGAGAACGAGGCGGACGTCCTGGAGAGCGGCATCGAAGTCGTCGCCCGGCCGCCGGGCAAACAACTCCAGCGCATAAGCCTCCTTTCGGGCGGCGAGAAGACGATGGCCGCCGTCGCCCTGCTCCTTGCGATATTCCGGGCGCGGCCGAGCCCCTTCTGCATTCTCGACGAGGTGGACGCGGCGCTGGACGAATCGAACGTGGACCGGTTCACGGCCCTGGTGCGCGAGTTTCTCGACCAGTCGCAGTTCGTCGTCATCACGCACAACAAGCGCACGATGGCCATCGCCGACGTGCTCTACGGCGTCACGATGCAGGAACCCGGCGTGTCGCGGAAGGTGGCCGTGAAGTTCTCGCGTCTGCACGAGCAAGGATACATCGCGGCCGCCTCCCAGCGCGAGCCGGACCAAGCCGAGTCGCCGGAGACCGACGAACCCGTCGCACCCGAGGCCGCCGTCGAAGCGCCGGTCGCCGACTCGTCCGCCGACTTGTCCGGCGTAGTCATGGCGAAGCCGGAAGCCGCGGCGAAGGCGGACGAGTCCGCCGAAGCCCCTGCGGCGAAGGCGGAACCGGCCGAGACCCACGCTCGGACCTAGCCTCGCCGTACCAGGCCGAGTGCAACCAGACGCGCCGTCTGAAATGAAGGGCGCATGGCCAACGACCCACAGTCAACCGACCCGACGCCCCTGCCCGTCGAGAACCTCCGGGTCGAGCGACGGCTGCCGGTGCTGCCGCTTCGGGGCCTCGTTGCGTTTCCGGGCCTCGCGATGCCTCTCCAGGTCGGCCGCGAGGCGTCGGTCACGGCGGTGCACGCGGCCCTCGAACGGGACGGGCGGATCGTCCTCCTCGCGCAGCGCGAGACCGAGCGCATCGAAGCCGGCCCGGCCGACCTTTTCGAGATGGGTTCCGTCGGCCACGTCCTCCAGTGTTTCAAGAACGACAGCGGCACGCACAAGGTCATCGTCGAGGCCGACGCCCGAGCGCGCATCGGCCCGGTCGTCCTCCAGGACGGATGCCTGTGGGCCGACGTGGAACTCGTGGACGAGCCGCCCCTGGAGGGGCCCGAGGGCGAAGCCCTCATGCGGACCGTCCGGGCCCGCTTCTTCACGTACCTGCAACTCCATCCGAGCCTGCCCGAGAGCGTGGGCCAGCAGGTGGCCCAGGCCCAGGACGGCGCGCGGCTGGCCGACATCGTGGCCGCGTTCACCGCCATCCCGTTCTCCGACAAGCAGCGGCTGCTGGAAGTCGTGGACCCTGGCGAACGGCTCCAGGCGGTGGCGGACCTGCTGGAAAGCGAGATCGGCCTGCTGGAAATCCAGCGGCGCATAAGCGACCGCGTCCGCACGCGCCTCTCGAAGAGCCAGAAGGAATACTTCCTCAAGGAGCAACTCAAGGCCATCGAGGAGGAACTCGGACAGGGCGATGCGGCCGGGTCGGGCCTCTCGGAACTCGGCGAAAAAATCATGGCCGCCGGGATGCCCGAAGAGGTCCAGAAGATCGCCCTCCGGGAGCATCACCGCCTCAGCCGCATGGTCCCCCTGACGCCCCAGGCCGTCGTCGTCACGGAATATCTCGACTGGCTCATCCACATGCCGTGGCGCGAGCGGACCGAAGACAACCTGGACCTGAGGCACGTCGCCCGGATCCTCGACGAGGACCACTCCGGACTCCAGGAACCCAAGGAGCGGATCCTCGAATACCTGGCCGTCAAGAAACTGAGCGCCAGCCTCCGCGAACCGATCCTGTGCTTCGTCGGGCCGCCCGGCGTCGGCAAAACGAGCCTCGCCAAGAGCGTCGCGCGGGCCCTCGGCCGCCGGTTCGTCCGGAAGAGCCTCGGCGGCGTCCGCGACGAGGCCGAAATCCGCGGACACCGCCGCACCTACGTCGGCGCCATGCCCGGACGCATCCTCCAGTCCATCCGCAAAGCGGGCGTCCGAAACCCGGTCTTCCTCCTCGACGAGATCGACAAGATGGGCCAGGACGTCCACGGCGACCCCGCCTCGGCCCTGCTGGAGGTCCTCGACCCCGACGAGAACTACGCCTTCAGCGACCATTACCTGGAGGTCGAGTGGGACCTCTCGGAGGTCCTCTTCATCTGCACGGCCAACGTGGCGACGGCCATTCCGCCCGTGCTCCTCGACCGCCTCGAGATGATCGAACTGGCGGGCTACACGCTCGAAGAGAAGGTCAAGATCGTCGAGCAGCACCTCCTCGCGCGCGAACTCAAGGCCCACGGCCTGGCGGCCCAGGAGATCGCCTTCCCGGCCGAGGTCATCCGCCACATCATCGAGTCCTACACGCGCGAGGCGGGCGTGCGGAACCTCCGCAAGGCCGTCGCGCGGGTCCTCAGGAAGATCGCCACCGAGCGGGCCGCCGCCCCGGCCGACGCCGCCAAGGCCGCTTCGGCGGAGGCGGCTCCGGCCGACGCCGCGCCGGTCCGGACCGTGACGCCCGAAATGGTCCGGACTTACCTGGGCCCCGCGCCGTACCGGCGCGAACCGGCCGGCCCGAAGGAAGGCATCGGCGCGGTCACGAGCCTCGCGTGGACCGAGTTCGGCGGCCGCAGCATGGTCATCGAGGTCTCCTGCATGCCCGGCAAGGGCGAGTTGACGCTGACCGGCCAACTCGGCGACGTGATGCAGGAATCCGTCAAGACGGCCCTCTCGTGGGTCCGCGCCAAGTGCGCCCGGCCGGGCGTCATCCCGCTTCGGCACACCGTGGACCTCCACGTCCACGTGCCGGAAGGGGCCACGCCGAAGGACGGTCCGAGCGCGGGCCTGCCGATGGTCTGCGCGCTGGCGTCGGCGCTTTCGGGGTACCCGGCGCGGCGCGACATCGCCATCACCGGCGAAGTGACGCTCCAGGGGCGGGTCCTGGCGGTCGGCGGGATCAAGGAGAAGGTCCTGGCGGCCCACCGCGAAGGGATCACGCACATCTTCCTGCCGAAGGCGAACCAGGACGACCTGGAGAAGATCCCCGACGAGGTCCGCCGCGCGGTCCGGTTCACGTTCGTCGAGCGCGTCGAGGAATGCCTGCGGGAGGTGGTCCCGGCCCTCAAGGGCCAGTTCCGCAGCCGCGCCGAGACGCACGTCCGCGAGCGCGAAGACGTCTGAATAGTTAATGACTAATGTCTAATTCATAATGTCTAATCACACCCCAATGACCCAACGGCGTGGCGCCCGCTAGCCTTTGGGGGCCGGAGCCGAACCGGCCGGCGCAGGCGATGCCGGAGCCGGCGGCGCCTTCTCGGGCGCCGGGGGAGGCGGCGCGGGGGCCGCGGGAGCGGGATGTTGCTTCACCCAGTCGGCGTAGGGCTCGAGGGCGCTCGAGTCCAGGCCGGTGATCTTTTTCAAGGCCTGAAGGTAAGCCGGCCGGAGGCGCGGTTCGGTCTCGGCATTATGGGCCGCCACGAGCGCGGCGGCCGCCTGGGGCGACCCGTCCGGCGCCAGGGCCGCCACGGCCGCAATCGTATTGTTGCGTGTCCATGCGTTGGCGGCCTTGAGGTTCTCCAGCAGAAGGGGCAACAGGGCCGGGGCCTGCGCGTCGCCCGGAAGGACGGTGCGGCTCACGAGGAGGGCCGCCGCCCCGCGGACCCGGAGGTCGGCGTCGCCCAGGAAGGCCGCCAGAAGGGCCGGTTCGACGGGTTTCCTGCGGATTCCGAGGGCCAGGACCGCGCTGCCGCGAACCGGGGCGCTCGAGTCTCGTGTCATCTCGATGAGCCGATGGGTGACCGTCGGCTCGACCTGGAGGAAGGCCAGGCCGAAGGCGGCGAGGTCGCGGACCGATGCATCGGCGTCGGTCGCATCCTCCATCACGGCGTCGGCGTTGAGGCCGACGAACTGGCGCAATCCCGCCTCCATCTGACCGACCAGGGCGATGTTTCCCCCGGCGGCCGCGCGGTTCCAGTCGCCCTGCATGTCGCGGAGCATGAGCCGGAGTTGCGGCCGCGGCGCGGGCTTCGTCAGAAACCGCCGACGCCGGGTCGAATCGTGGAGGCCCTGGGCGGCCGGCGTCCAGGGCCCCTGCGGGTTGTCCTTGATGAAAGCCGCCAGGACCTCCAGGGCACCGTCCAGGTCGTCGGTCTTCGCGCGGGCCATCGCCTCCTCGATCCGTCCGATGAGGGCCTTGTGGGTCTCGAGGTCGGCCGACGTGAGGCGGTCCACCTGTTTCAGGGCCTCCTCGAAGGTGCGCGTGACGCGGGTCTCCGCCTCGCCGGTCCGCTGGACGATGACGACGGTCCCCGAGTACGAGAGCCGTCCGAGACCGTCCAGGGCGACGGCCGACTGAACCGCCATCTTCTCGACCCGGATCTGCTTGGCCGCTTCCGGCGCCAGGGTGATCGCGGCCGTCGAATCGAGGATCGCACAGGGGATGGCCTTGTCGGTAAGGACCCGGTCCTCGGTGTAGGTGGTCGTGAGGGTGGCCTTCAGGGCCCCGAGGTCCACGTCGCGGGTCCAGGTCTGGCCGCGCCTCACGGGGTCCGTCGGAAGTTGCTGCATCTCGGCGCCGAGGATCTCGATGGCGACCATGGGGTCCGTGGCCTTCTCGGCCAGGTCGCCCGGCCGGCCTCGGGGGTCTCGCCACTGAACCCTTATGGCCGGAGGCAGGGGGCGCGACCGCTGCGACTCCGCCACCTCCGCCAGACGATCCTTGCCGCTCACCTCGAAAGCGGCCAGCCGTTCGCCGCGAGGGGTCTCGGTAATGGCCAGTTTGGCCGCCGACCGCGCGGCCGCCCATTCGAGCACCACTTCGCCCAGGAAGATCGGAACTTCCGTGACCATCCGCTGGCTCTCTTGGCCGGCGCGCACCAGCGTCTCGGTGCGGACGAGGCGCTCGGACATAAAAACCTGGCCCGGCTCCATCCGCAGCCGCAGCGTCACAGGCCAGGCGGCGGCTTCCTTGGGCGCGGCTGCGTCCTTCGAGGGCGCCTCGGCCGCCGCGGCTTCCTTGGAAGGAGCGGGGGTGACAAGGATGGTCTCCGCCTTCGCCGACCCGTCCGCGCCGGCCATAAGGCCCGTAGGGGCGGTCGCCTGGGCCAGCACGAGGACGACCGCTGCCGCCATCACGAGGGCGAGACCGGCCGGCGTCTTCATGGGCCCTTGTCCTTTCGGCGCCGGGTCGCCTTGCCGCGCTCGTCCTTGGCCGCCTGCGGCGGGGTGCGAGCCGGCGCGACGGCGGGAGGCGGGGCATAATCGGCCTGGAGTTCCCGCCGGCGGCTCCGCAGGAGCCACGGGAGGGCCACGCCGCCGAAGATCACCATCAGGATGGCCACGTTCTGGCTGATCGTGAGTTTCACGAGGCTCTCCGCGGCGCCGGGCCGCCCCAGGGCCTCCAGGAGCGTCGGCAGGCCCAGCAAGTAGATCGCCGGCTCGTCGCTACGGATGCATTCCTCCATGAACCGGCTGACGCCGTAGAGGAGAATGAACGCGAGCATAATCTGCCCGTGCCGCCGCTTCCGAGGGAACATGAAGTAGAGCAGCGCGAAGAGGAGCATCGCGTTGGCGAACGAGATCAGTTGCGACGGGAAGATGCGCGGCATCGGCCACGTCCCCACGAGGGACCCCATCAAGGCCCCGCCGGCCGCGTCGGTCGAAAGTCCGAGCGGCAAGCCGTCAAGGCCCGGCGGCAGCCGCAAGGCGTGAAGGTAATGGCTCGCGTAGTCGAGCCACGGAATCGTCCCCTCGGGCCAGGCCATCCCCAGCGGACCCTGCGTCACATCGCCATAGCAGCATCCGTTCAGAAAACATCCGAGCCGCCCGAACGCGAGACCCAGCGCCCCGCTCGGCACGATGATGTCGAGCCAGTAGAGGATCGGCAGCCGCGCCAGCGCCAGGTAGGCCACGAGGCCCACGGCGGCCAGCAGGAACCCGCCGTAGAACGTCAGGCCGCCCTGCCAGATTTTGAGGATGTCGAGGACGCTGCGGAAGTTCTCGCCGTACTGGATGACGTAGAACAGCCGCGCGCCCACCAGGCCGCCGAAAAAGCAGACGAGCGCCGCATTGTAAATGATGTCGGGCGACTGGCCGAGGCGCTTGGCCCGCCGCGCCGCCACCAGGATCGCCAGCAGGAACCCGATGCACAGCATCGCACCGTAGCCGTACAGCGTGATGGGGTCGAAGATCGGAACGGGTATGCGAACCAGGATTTGACGCACGCGAGAATCCTCGGGGCGGCTACGGGCCGCGGGCCATCCGGTTCCGCTCGTCCACCAGGACCTTGCGCGGCTTGTGGCGAGCGAGTTCCTCGGGCTCGAGGTAGGCAAACCCCATGATGATCACGCGGTCGCCCGGCGCGGCCAGGCGGGCCGAGGCGCCGTTGAGACAGATCGTGCCGCTCCCTCGCGGCCCCTTCATCGCATAGGTCTCCTGGCGCGAACCATTCGAGAGGTTCGCCACGAGGACGGCGCTGCCCTCGACCAGTCCGGCGGCGTCCATCAGGTCCTCGTCAATCGTAATGCTGCCCTCGTACTCGAGGTTCGTCTCGGTGACGCGGGCCCGGTGAATCTTGGATCGAAGCACTTTGATGAGCATCGGTGTCTCACCCTCCCAAATCGCGCACGATCACGTTGTCAATCAGCCGCGTGGCCCCGACCTTGGCCGCCACGGCCACCAGACAAGCGCTGCGGATGCGGTCCAGGTCGGCCAGCGTGTCGGGGTCCACGACGGCCACGTACTCGATTGCGACGCCCTCGGCCGCCCGGATCCGCTCGCGGACGCGTTCGGCCAGCCGCGCGCCGTCCCGCTCTCCGGCCCGGATCGCCTCGCGGGCCTCCGCCAGGGCGGCGCTCAAGACGAGCGCCCGCCGCCGCTCCTCGGCCGACAGGTACGCGTTGCGGCTGCTCATCGCCAGGCCGTCGGGTTCCCGGACAAGCGGGCACCCGCGAACCTCGACCGGCAGGTTCAGGTCCGCGACCATCCGCCGGATGACGGCCAGTTGCTGGGCGTCCTTCTCGCCGAAGTAAGCCACGTCGGGCTGAACGATCGCCAGCAGTTTCGCGACGACCGTCGAGACGCCGTCGAAGTGGCCGGGCCGTAGCCGGCCGCACATCGTCTCCCCGAGGCCCGCCACGTGGACCGTCGTCGCAAAGCCTTCCGGATACATCTCGCCGGCCGCCGGGGCGAAGACGAGGTCCACGCCCTCCCGGCGGCACAGGGCCAGGTCCTTCTCAATCGGCCGCGGATACTTCGTGAAGTCCTCGCCGGGGCCGAACTGCGTCGGGTTGACAAAAAGGCTCACGCCCACAAAGCCCGCCTCGCTCCGGGCGGCCCGGATGAGGCTGGCATGCCCTTCGTGAAGGGCCCCCATCGTCGGGACGAGGCCGACGCGGCTGCCGCGCCCGCGCGCCTCCGCCACGCGCCGGCGGACCTCCGCGATGCGTTCCACACA
>Ga0307378_10011103_pt1 | contig 11642 bp, 9 predicted proteins | sample UN1MG_FD_202238 | JGI IMG/M metagenome (GOLD analysis project Ga0307378, IMG submission 202238) | Soil microbial communities from Risofladan, Vaasa, Finland - UN-1 | ecosystem: Environmental > Terrestrial > Soil > Coastal area > Acid sulfate soil | place: Finland: Risofladan, Vaasa | collected...
ATGTGATCCGTGCAAAACACCGTGCTTGAATTTAATGTAATCTTTTTGTTTATCTCCATGTATAATGGAGAGGTGGTGTGACCTGCCATTATAACTTCTCTTCAAACATCCATCTCCAAGAAGAGTTCCTAAAATGCACTGCTTTTCAGGTTCCGAAAGATCTCTTGAAGCCAATCTTGCTTTCAAGCTGTTTGTGTCAGCAACAGTTCTTTCTATACCTTGAATTGCTTTTTTTATCCAGTATTTTTTAATACTAGTTTCTTTTACAATATCGTTGATTGAATATCCCTGTTGATAAAGGTTTCGTATTTTATTGGAGTCCATATTTCATGTTCATATAACAGATTTATCGGGTTGAACCTTAATTGATATTTGCAGGACTTGGGTGGGATTTCTTCCACCTTAGTGACTTTAACGTTGCTTTATATACTGGAGTTAACTCCCTCGGGGGAGGTATCGGGTATGATCTAACTAGAAATTTTGGATTATATGGTGGGTATGCATTTGTTTACAGTGAACTGCAGTCAAGTATAATTACTACGATTTATTTTTCGTTTAATTAATTACGGCGTTGGCGGCATTGGTAATTCTATTTTGTTGGGGACAGCGGATTCTTCAGCTGTCAACGGCATTCCGGGGATGATCCAAATAGTCGATAACGGGGCCAGCGGGACTGAGTTATATGGCTCATCCCCGGAACCCGCAATTTGAAGACTATTTTTCATAATGTTCATATATACGTGCGGTCTTTCTCGAGCTGTAACTATACAGCAATCCTCGTTTTCCGTACGTATGACGAAATTTACGACAGTATGACTGTCCCGGTTTTGGGGGTTATTCGGGATCTTCAAATATAGGTATTTTGGAAGTGCCATATCTAAGATAACTATACAAGTTCCAACAAGTCAGATTACGTCAATTCTGGCTTTACCTTTATTTAATGGTTTGTAGTGTATTTTTAGATATCTACCAGGAACTTTATGAACGATTTGGACGTTTTACAGAAAATCCGCGATATTCGGTCTAAGCAGTATACTAACGTGAAGCCTTCCGTATATCTGAAGGATAATTATCTTGATGAATCAGGCGAAGCGTGTCCAGTCGTACTGAGGAACTACCAGAAGCAGGCCGTATTCAACATACTTCAACTTGAAAGAATGATTGAGGCTGACGATACGGGTCTAGGTAAGACTCTTATCGTATTGACGTCTATAGGGTATATATGGTCCGTTGAGCCTGATTATGTACCAATCGTAATAACGACCAAATCATCTTTATTTCAGTGGGAAGCCGAAACTAAACGGTTCATGCAAAACATGGAAGCCGTACCGGCTTTTGGAGAACCTTTTGAACGGCAAGAGGTGTATGAAGATTTTTTCCTTCAGCATAACCCGAATAAAAAACGACTTTTACTCATAACATATGACACGATCATGCGAGATCTCGAACCATCGGTAATTCGAGATCGCTCTGTAAAAGTTCCCGCTTCTTTGAAACGTGAACTGAAAGAAGCTCGCGAGAACTTTAAAAAAGAAGAAGCTAGAATCAAAGAAGAAGAAATCAAATTTGATGTTCATTTTCAGGACAGAATTTTTGACGTTCATGAATATTTACAAGAGCAAATAACGCGTGTTCAGAATGGCAGACCCATCCCTCCAGGATGGACTAGCGAAGATTCGACAAGTTTAAATTCATATATAAATGTCCGAGATGAACTAATTGCCGCAAGGCAGTTACTACAAGAATTAATTGACAAAGCATCGCCTGCCAAAAAAACCCCTGGAATTCTTAGTTACGTTGAGAATCTGCAAAAGTCACACCCGAATACTCGTTTCATGTTAGTCATGGACGAGATGCATAAACTCAAGAATCACAGGAGTCAATTTCATCAGAAAGTACAGACTCTTTCACTTGCCTGCCACCGAATATATGGGATGACAGCAACTCCGGTGAAGAACAGGTTGATGGAATTCTGGAGCTTGTTTAGAATCATAAAACCCGAGTTGTTCCCTAAAATCACACGATTTCAAAATGAATTCTGTATTACTAAACTTCAATCCATCGGCGGCGGACGCATGGTTCCGGTGGTTGTCGGATATAAGAATTTAGATGAATTTGTTCGTAGAACCGAGTTATACTATCTATCTCGGAAAAAACACGAAGTTGCACCGGAATTACCACAACTAATATCTCGTGAAGTTGAATGCGAGTTATATGACCTGCAAGAAGAACTTTACGACATGGCTGAATCCGGCCTAATGCAGGATATGGATGATCCTGATTCATCCGGTGGACAAATGTTGGCCAGTCTTACAATGGTTCAGCAGTCTGTTAACTCACCGTGTTTGTTGGCCAACGAAGATGATGAACCGTTTGAAGGTCCATCCAGTAAAATCGACGCTCTACTAGAGATTCTTCTTAATGAAGCCGAAGGACAAAAAGTAATAGTTTTCTCTAGATTTGAGAAAATGATAAGTCTCATCGGTAAAACACTTGAAGAGACAAAATGGGAAGATGAATCTGGTAAGAAAAGAACAGGTATCAGGTACGTTCGTATCACTGGAAAAGAAAACGATCCGAAGTTAAGAGAGGCTTCAAAAAACAGATTCCAGGATACTAAATCCGGAATAAATGTTATTTTGATCACAACTGCTGGTGCAGAGTCTCTTAACCTTCAGTCAGCCGAACACTTCGTATTTATTGATCTTCCATGGAGTTGGGGTGATTATATCCAACTTATCGGTCGAATGATTCGAATTGGATCTTCACATACTACTGTTGTGGCTCATCATTTTCTTGCTAGGAAGAAAAACGGCAAGAAAACCATTGATCATAACGTTTACAAAGCACTACGCGATAAGAAAAAACTGGCCGATAAAGTTGCGGGTGATGCACTGAAAGGCGGTTTGGAATTCGATTCGGATGATGTTGTGAAAAATGTCATGTCTATGATGAGACAAGGATCTGACATTAAAGCCGGTGATAAGGGTACACTTCTTGCCGAAATGAATGCGAAGATAGCATCCGAAAAGCAGTCAAAACCTTTGAAATTGAAATTGAAATCGAAGGTAGTTACAAAGAAAACCACAAAGATAAAAGATGACCATCCTACATCAATGATCGATCTTGATTTATCAGATTTGATGTAATATATACTGATGCGAAAACCATGTGAGCATTGTGGCGGTACGGGCGTTATCGAACGTCCAGATGGAATGATGCCGAGGGAGTGTCAGTGCTCAGTTCTTCGAAGAATTGCGGCATCCATGCCAGCTTACGTCAGATACGCCGATTTGACTCATGAGCATTTAAAATTACCCATCTTAAGAGATGGGATGAGGAAATCATATTTCATTAAAGCAGCTCGAGAAGATCTGTACGCTCTTGTAAAAGCGGCAATCATGATCAACTCGTCAAAATTTGTACGTATCACATCTGATCGAGAATTAAGAGACGTATATGTTGGGAGCACATCTCGAAGGTCCAAGGGAGATGATGCATCAGATGTCATCAACACTCTTGAAGAAGTTATGGGTCCTCCGACTTTATGTATCATTCAACTCGGGGAACTAGTATCCAGGAACAAGGCGGCGGCGGCGATTCTTGAAGAAGCACTTTGCATAAGATTAGATCGTGATTTACCTACATGGGTCGTTTCGTATTACGACCGTCCATTTGGACAGGGAAGCATTTCTTACTCGGACTCTGTTTGGAATCTTTTGAAAGGAGCCATGAACGAACTTTCTATTCCTCGAATAGCGGAAGCGCAAACTCCTTCCCCTTCTCCGACGTCAATATTTGCCCCGGAACCGATGTATCAGCAAGAACCAAAACAATCGAGATTTCCAGAACCCCAAGAGGAAATTAGATCAACTGGAAAATCGAAACGTATTAAGTCCGTTGACCCAGAACTTCCAAAGGGATTTGAGAATTTTGGAAGAGGTTCCGGTAGTGGGAAAAAATTGACTGGAAGAGGAGACTGAATGGAAAGAGTGCTGCGAAGTGTTATTCAGATCGGAGGGCAACCCGAATCTGATGACTGTTATCAAAACTGGGTGAAGCTTCAGGAAAATGACCTAAGTTTTCCGAATGAAGAAGACCATGAGATACACGAATATCTTCGTAACTTCTACGGTCAGATGTCCGCTCCTCCTGATTTTTCTCTTGTTCGAGAATATTTTGAGAAGAAAGATAAGATTGAGGTAACTTCACGACTTGAAGAAATTAAGAAGGCTCAACCATACATACGAACAAATTTCCTTTCGATAGTCAAGTCACAACTTGAAGAACAGTTAACGAAAGAATTTATTGTTGCCTGTCGCGATGCTTCAGCTATTGCTGAACACGGAAGGAATTTAGATAAACCAATTAACGGAAAGAAAGTTTTGCGCGGCGTTCCGGACGCAATATCGTACATGGCCGAAAGAATGGCCCACATTCACAGGCTTGATGTTGGAGAAAAGCTTGAAGGTGTTGTATCGGAAGACGCCGAAGAAGTCATTTCTGAGTACGAAGAACAGGTAAAGAATAACACCTTCGCAGACCGTTTATTATTTGGTTTAGAACCTGTAGACTCCATATGTAAGGGTCACCGACGTGGTGAATACTGGGTTCACTGCGCGTTTAGTGGTGAGTTAAAGTGTTTAGCCGGATCCGCATCAATATTTGATCATGCTACCAATCGACGCCGAACTATGAAGGAAATTCATGACTCCGGTGATATGCCGGTAGTCACTTCTGTATACAAAGAAGGAGAAAAATTCTCTCTCGTAACAACTAGGGCGTCACATGTTGTGGAAAATGGTATACGTCCGATCTTCGAATTGAAACTCGAATCTGGACGCAGGACAAAAGCAACCGGAAATCATAGGTGGCTAACAATAGATGGATGGAAGGAACTCTCCGATCTTAGACCAGGTGACTGGGTAGCTGTTCCAAAAAAATTTGTAATCGATAATCCATCGATAAAATTTTCAGATGACGAAATAAAAGTTGTTGGTTATCTTCTTGGAGATGGAACTGTTTCATCTGGTCAAATACGTCTGACAGCATCAAACATGGAGATAAGACATGATTTCATGGGCTGTCTTCGTGAAATGGGTCTTTATGAAGGTCCTGCAGACTTTTTGAGACCAAATTTTGAGGAAGAGACCCCACTGAATAGAGCTCCTGGTGTTCGTGTAAGTAGAAGTCCAGGCGGTATACATCACAATCAAATTTCTCCAGTCAGAATACTTCTTGATAATTTGAAAATTTATGGGAAAGTCGCTTCAACAAAGAAAATTCCAGATGAAATGATGGGTCTATCAGAACACCAAACGGCTTTGCTTATTGGAGCACTTTGGTCTACTGATGGATCTATTCATGTTGGTGATCACATACGAGAAGATCGTCCGTGTGGTGTTAGTTCAAGGAATGATATTAAATATTATTCAACTTCAGAAGATTTATGTCTTGGGATCCAATCTCTCTTATTGAGACTTGGGGTAAGGTCTACGGTTACGGATTATGAATTTGACTATCGTGGATCTCCATACGTTGTATATGTGACGAGAGTCGTTGATGCATTTTCAAAGAGAATTTTCTGTGACTATGTGAGACCGATTGGAAAAGACTGGAAACTCGATTCAGTCATGAATAGAATTTCCGTTGAAGATGACTCACCAGTTCCATCTTCTCTAATGGCTGGGTGTACATCAGCTATTATGCCGAATGGAAAGAAAAGATACATAAGTCAAATTATGTGTCATGGAACTGTTGCAACACATGTCGCGAAAAGATTCCGAGGACAAAGTCAAGTTCTCGATAAAACACTAGATGGGGACCTTGCCTGGGAAAGGGTTGCTTCTGTTATTCCATGTGGTGAGGAAATGACTTATGATATGGAAGTTCCAGAACACCATTCATTTGTTGTTGATGACATGGTCACTCACAACACGACGCTCGCTTTAAATTACACATATAACAATTGTTTTTTGTATGGAAAGAACATATTTTATGTTATTCTTGAAATGAAGTATAAAAATCTTCGTAATCAGTTATATGTGATTCATTCATCGCATGGAAAATTTGTTACGGATTGGTACGAAAAAGACAAGAAAGCGGGAATACCGATAAGTCAGTGTTATGTAGGACTTGATTTTCAAAAAGTTCGTGATGGGGAACTCGATGAGCTTGGGTATAAGCGCCTCAAAATGGTTGCTCAAGACTTCAAAGCTCATTGCAAAGGAAAACCCTTCATTTGGCATCCTCCGGATCAGGTTACGGCTGACGACATTAGACGAAAAGCCGAAATGTTCCATGCAAAGTATGGATGTGATGGAATAGTCATAGATTATCTGGCTTTGGTGAAACCAAAGCATCGAACTAATGATTATGTTACGAGCGTTAATAGCGCCGTGCGTGAAGGTCAAATGCTTTGCGCCAACTTTGCGCGCGGACGCGGTGTGCCTGTTCTTGCTCTCTTTCAGTTAAACCGTCAGGGAAAAGCAAAAGCCGACAAAGAAGATGGACGTTATGACTTCTCAGCAATCGCGTACGCGAATGAGATTGAGAAAGCTGCTGACTATATAACATATACATACCTGAACGACACCCTTCGTAAAGAAGGGAAATTTTACATGGGTAACTTGAAGAGCCGCCACGGTGCAATCTTTGAGAGAATGATCGGTAAGATCTTGTGGCAATCAAAACGTATGCGAGCTCTCGAGAGTGGTTTGTTAGACATTAACGCGGACGCTCTTGTTCGCGCATCTGAGCAAATTAAGTCTTCATCTCTCACGATGGATGATATGCTGATGGGTTTAACCGGAACCTGATGGGACCGACAGGACCGAAGGGCGTACTAGGTCCGATAGGTGTTCAAGGCGTATCAAGAGGTACGATCGGTAGTAATGGTCCAACTGGACCTATGGGTACTCGAGGTGTTACGATTGGTATCGAACCTCGTATTTGTCCAGAGTGCAAGCAGGAATATTACTGGCTTCATCCTCTTGCGGATTGTTCACACGGAACAGTAGAACGGATCATGGAAACTTGAGTTCAGATGCAGTAGGGAAGGCTATGAAGGCTATGAAGGCCTTAGTAATGGGTCCGTCTGTATCTGTCACATCTTGCGATCCCGTCAGATGATCCACATTTGATGTTGGCTAAACAACTCCGAGAATTGATAGTTAAGCGGAGCTTCGGTGAAATATCATTAGTGCTGAACCAAGCTCGCATGCACATTTGCCCAGAATGTGAGTTACGGTACTACGGTGTTCATCCTGCTTCATGGTCGGATTGTAATCATGGGATAGTAGAGCGGATCATGACTTCGTAAATCTCGGTTAGGTTCGCGTAGGTGTTACGAAGATTCGTTTTCATTGTAAAATCACACAGGGCATTGACGCCGATAACGGCGTGTGCTAAGATTGGTCTACTTTCTAATGTCTAGATTCTCCAAATCGCATACAAGCAGTCGCTATCAAAGCGGATCGTCAGATCTGTGCTCGATAGCGCCAGCGGCTATGTGGTTCCTTGGGAATACGAACCCCGTCGCAGCCACCACCATTCGCCAGGAAGGTACGACGTAGGGCAGCTCAACGAAGAACGTTAGTTCACGTGAGGCTGCCCGGGAAACCAGGCGGCCTCAATTGTTTTTGGAGTTCGAATCACAATGTTCAAACCACTCAAACCCATGCACGAAAGTTATCGACGCTCACCTGCTCTCGTATCTATTACGGAGCCGGGGTTCGTCCTCGGAAGGCGACCTGCGCTGTAAACGCGGGGTGTTTCACTAGGCAGTTCGACTCTGCACGGCTCCACGAAAGAATCGGTAATCATGAAGGAACTCAAACCTAGCTACTGCACTCAGGTATCCACTCGGGATCGTAGCTCAATGGTAGTAGTAGTCGGCTTTTAACCGAACGGTTGCGGGTTCAAGTCCCGCCGGTCCCACCATGCAAATTCTCACGGAGAAGATACTCGAGCATGATGAATTGAAAGAATCTGTTGTTTATTTTCCAAACAACGGAGCAGTAGTGCGACAGCGCAGGAATTCAAAGGGCGTAGTCACTTACAGCGAGATTTTGGTTAGATTTGTCTATGCAAATGAGGAAACAATAAAGGTGATCATCGAGGCACTTAAGAAACATGTATAGGTCGTTAGCATCAAGGTGATGCACCTGGTTCTTACCCAGGCTTAGGCGAGTTCGATTCTCGTGCGACCTACCGGTGCCATCGAGCGCTGTGATCTCTGACAATTGAATATGCTGTTTCATCATGCACCGGACTCATTGAGAGTTCGATGGGTCCGGTGCGTGTTGTTTTTCCAGGGAGTGCTCATTGGTAGAGCAGCCGGATTGTTACTCCGGTGCGTGCAGGTTCGAATCCTGCCCCTGGAGCTGTTTAGGTCACGCGCTGCGGTAGCGGCTTCGACTCCAAATCGAAGTGTACAGCGTTCGATTCGCTGGTGGCCTGCCGCCTTGATCAGACCTGAGTTCACTCGCGGGTCGTAGGCTTCAATACCAGACAGCAGGCTCATGGCCTGTAGAACGCACGCCCCTCGAAAGGCTCATGCGGTCGGCAAGTAGGAGGGTCTAGCAACCTCTCAAAGCTAAGTCTGGACGGTTCCTTGCTACGGAACCAACTGCCGCAGATCAAGGTTTTGCCTCTCTAGCTTAGCTGGTCTGAGCGTCCCGCTGAAAACGGGAAGGTCACCGTTCGACTCGGTGGGGAGGCACCACGCAGTAGCAGTGTTCGATGGTCCGCACGGTGGCTTGCCAAGTCACAAGAGCGAGTTCGATTCTCGCCTACTGCACCATGCTCCCATAGTTTAGTGGACAGAATGCTTGGTTTTCACCCAGGCGAGCGCGGGTTCGATTCCCCGTGGGAGCGCCAGTTCATTCCGGGTTCATCTAGCGGCCAAGATGACTGTCTCTGACACAGTTCACGTTGGTTCGAGTCCAGCACCCGGAGCTAGTTCTCATTCGGGCATCGTCCAATGGTTAGGACAGCGGCTTTTGATGCCGCCTATCGGGGTTCGAGTCCCTGTGCCCGAACCATGCACTGTGACGCGACGGGGTCGCGGCTCCCCTGTCTCGGGAGTGAGGAGGGTTCGAGTCCCTTACAGTGCGCCATGTCCCGTTCTGCTAGCGGCAAGGCAATCTGATTCTCAGTCAGGGAACATCGGTTCGATTCCGGTACGGGACGCTACGTTTTGGAAGGCGAAGTGGCAGTGGTGTCACACCGGCTTTGAATACCGGCGATCCGCAAGGGTAGGGGTTCGACTCCTCCGTCTTCCGCCGCTTCATTTGGAAGATGAACCGATCAAGGATCGGGCCTGTTTGCTAAACAGTGCGGACGCGAAAGCGTCTGGGGAGCATGCCCTCCGTCTTCCGCCAATCCGGGGTGTAGCCTATAGGTCAGGCGCTACGTTTGGGACGTAGATCAAGGGAGTTCGAGTCTCTCCACCCCGACTATTTTGTTGGTTGAACGCACACGGATGAGCGGTCTGCTTGTGGAGCAGATGAAGCGGGTTCAACTCCCGTCAGCCAACCCAAGCTCTCGCAGCACGATGGATCGTGCAAGCGTTTCCTAAACGCAAGGCTGTTGGTTCGAGTCCAACCGAGAGCACCATCCACGCATCGTCTAATGGTAGGGCCGCCAGCCGATTACTGGCAAATGGGAGTTCGATTCTCTCTGCGTGGACAAACGGCTGGTCAGCTCGAAGGTCGAGCAATCGGCATTATAACCGATAGGCATTGGTTCGATTCCAATACTAGCCACAACGGACGTGTAGCTCAGAGGCTGAGTGCTTGCGCGACACGCAAGAAGACGCTGGTTCGATTCCAGCCACGTCCACCAAGTTCATGGGCTCTTAGTGATAACGGGAACACGTCTGGTTTGCACCCAGAAGATCGGAGTTCGATTCTCCGAGGGTCCACCCCTTTGCCAGTGATGTTCGATGGTCGAACGCTCGCCCCGTAAGCGAGATTTAGCGGGTTCGATTCCCGCCATTGGCCCCGTTCGCCTGCATAGCACAGTGGTAGTGCGCTGCTTTGGTATAGCAGTAACACCAGTTCGATTCTGGTTGCAGGCTCTATTTACAAGCACCGACAATATGCTATTATACGGCATCTCTATAAAGGATTTGCCCATGACAGACACACTCGTAACTGAAACCGTTGCTACGCAGGAAGCTGAAGTTCCTGTGCGTAATGACATCGTTGTTGTGGCCGAAACCCGCGAGGAGATGGCGGACGCGCAACGAAGTCTCGTTGGCTGGATTCAGCCTAAGATTGCGCAGATGGCGCAGGACGTTGCAGAAGCACAGGCCAACGTGGACCTTGCCACGACCCGCAAGTGGTCCACCGTAGCGTTCAAGAAGGCCCTGGTGCGGGCACAAGGGCGTTTGACCTACTACCAGAAGATCGGAGCGGCGCTGGAAGCTGGCTACGTGATCATGCCGGACCTGCCTGGTGTCACCATCGCTGTGCGGACTTCGCAGTCACGGCCACGGCAGACACGGTACGAGAGCCGCTGGAGTCGTCGGGAACTGCCTACAGCGCTTTCGGATGGCAGTGTCGTGGGCGAGGGCAAGTACGTTGACCCGAATATGAAATTCCATCGCTGGGACAAGACGGACAAAGACGAGCGCGGTAACGATCGGACAACGCACATTGCCAAGGCCCACAGCTTCGACAGTGAGTTTGAGTTCCCCGTGGCGCTGGTGAAGCCGCAGGTCTTGGACGCGACCAACAAGGCCATGCTGCTCAAGATTTTCGATGAGATCGGAATCATCGGAGCTGGGTCGGCTCGACCTGGGCAGAAGCTGGAAGCCACCAAGCAACTCCACGGCGACCCCATTCTGCTGGGTCGGGTAGTTCGCTACGAAGGGCGCGAACGCATCACCTGCGCGTTCCTGATCACCTGGTGGCTGGACACGAAGACCATCTAGTCTTGACAACTTCGTCCTAACTGCTAGTATGAGTATTGGGCGTATGCATTTCAATCCGGTTAGGCGAGGCCCATAAGTCGGAGTAGCCGGGTACGGTTAGTGGCCCGTCGCAGGGGTGGAAGGCCCTGCCAATAAACCATCGACGCTTGGCTCAAGATCCAAGCGGGAGCGGGTGGGAAGCCCGCATCTGCCAGCGAAGTTCAATGGATGAACGCTCGCCCTGTAAGCGAGACAAGTGCGGGTTCGACTCCCGTCGCTGGCCCTGGTCGGAGACAAATATGAAAACGATCTTCTTTGTTCTTGGATGCCTGCTGCTCAGTTCCTGTGCCGACACAGGCGCTGCGTATAGCGAGGATGGGCCGGGGTTCTGGATGGGCCTGTGGCACGGTTTGATCGCCGTGCCAGCCTTGATCGGGCATCTGTTCGACTCGTCAATCCGGGTTTACGCTTCGCCTAACAACGGCGGGTGGTACGACTTTGGATTCTTGTTCGGTGTTGGTTCATGGACTGCGACTAAGAGACTAAAAGACGAAGCGAATGAACGAGAGTAAGAGTTAGCGAGCAACGCCTAATGGTCTGGCACCAGTCTTCCAAACTGGACTTAGAGAGTTCGATTCTCTCTGCTCGCACCGCGTCTTCGGACGTTTGCTTCGGGTCTGTAAAGGTTTCGACAGGGAAGGGATTCAGACTGTTGCGTGCCCCG
>Ga0307378_10011105_pt1 | contig 11641 bp, 4 predicted proteins | sample UN1MG_FD_202238 | JGI IMG/M metagenome (GOLD analysis project Ga0307378, IMG submission 202238) | Soil microbial communities from Risofladan, Vaasa, Finland - UN-1 | ecosystem: Environmental > Terrestrial > Soil > Coastal area > Acid sulfate soil | place: Finland: Risofladan, Vaasa | collected...
GAAGCTGAATGCCGACGCCGATGCAGATCTTAGCGATGACACCGCAAAGATTATAAACGTTGCCTGACAGATCGAATTGCGGTCACGGCGATTTTTAGGGGGGGTGCACTTGCCCGGGATCTTACGTTAAACCGACACCAATAAACCATGCGAATAACAGCTTATCAACAATCGCCGCCGTAGTAACTAACAGCCTCGCTGCGTCTGGCCTCGTAGGGGCCACTCCGCTCGGTCTATTACTTACTACGGGAATGGTATCAGTCACCACAATAGACAGGCTCTGGGTAAGTCGGTAAAGTGCTGCTATATAAACACACCAAATTAGTAGGAGGTATTGCGATGAGATGTATATTAGCCGTTGTATTTGTCTTTGTAGCCCTTTTCGCCGCGACGAACGTCTATGCCGAAGAGATGTCAATTACAAAATGCACAGTAACTTTTGGTACGACCGAGGATTCTGATACAATTGCCGTTTTAGGCAAAATGGACGCCACTACGAATGACTTTTCGGCCAGTCTTATCGTAGTAGTTAGCATCGATTCCGATAATTGGGACGACACCTACATTCAGGGCTTTCCAATCAACGGGACGACCTTCAAAAGGGGCCGGTACAAATGTTCTATTACCGAAGGCTCATTAACAACGTCGTTTATCTTCAATACAAAGAATTCGAGGTTTTCATTTACAGCCGAGAACGTTGACCTGTCGGGTCTTGTCTATCCTCTGACGATAGGGATTGAAATCGGCGACTACTACGCCGAGACCGAAGTCAACGAAGCAGCACACGGCCCGAAAAAGCAGATTCCAACGGCCCCTACAGGTGTCACTGCATCCGCCGGTGATGGGCAGGTGTCCATTAGCTGGAGTGCAGTAAGTGGTGCGACATCTTATAACATCTACTGGTCAACGACATCCGGCGTTACAAAGACCAACGGCATAAAGATCACCGGCGCCACAAACCCGTATAGTCATACGGGACTCACAAACGACACGACATACTACTATATTGTCACTGCTGTAAATTCCTCGAGAGAGAGCGTGGAGTCGGAAGAGGTATCGACAACGCCAACAGCGGCGGGGACGGGGACGCATACTGCAAGCGGGACATACACTTGGAATTCCTCGACGGGTGTAATAACCTGGAATGTGACGAGTTCAAACTTTGTATGTGATGGGCCGGAGGTTGGCATTAACACGGAAACAGAAGTGACAATCACATCCACAACCATGACATGGCCTGGTGACGACAATATGACATGGACTCGCTCAGACGGGACAGCGGACAACATCGTCGGAACTTGGACGGCCTCCGACAGCACGACAGGGAATTCATGGACGCTTACATTCAATGCCAATGGCACGGCTTCTGTGGTCGGGAATATAGTCCAGTGCGGCGAAGGGGGCGGGGGGCAAAATCGCTCTGCAAGTTTGCAGCACTGGTCAAGCGGTTATTACGTCTCACTGGAGTATAATGACTCAAGCCAGTCAGCAACTTCTGTAAGTGTAACTGGCCCCGGTATAACCGGCTCCCTGTCACTTGTCTACGATGTAGGACGTGGTTCATGGAATTCATGGGTTTCGTCCCAAAATCCTTTCTTAGGCACAACAGACCCTGGCGGGCTGCCTTATACTTACACTTTCACTATTAACGATGGAACCGGCACATGGACAGCCGATTCACAGGTATCATGCTTCCAGAAGTATTTTGCCACAAACCTTTCACCAACGGGGACGGTATCAGAGAGTATTACATTCAGTTGGACAGGGATCGGCGATCCCGCTGCAGAGTATCAGGTACAACTGAGCGGTCCCAGCGACGACAGAATATGGGATAGCTCGGACGTGTCCGACACATCGGTTGCTTATACCGGCCCGGCACTTACACCAGGGACAGCCTATTATTACTATGTGGTTGTTACCCAAAGCAGTACTTGCGACGAAGAGGAGTCCTTTGCTCAAGGTAGTTTTATTACGGTTTCCGAATAATGGATAGGTGCATTCAGCGTTTCGCAGGACCGAGAAAAATCGTCCGGCGGGAATCGCCTGCTGAGTAGGTAGGGTGCGATGAATCGCACCAATTACGCTAATTTCCCTTCCGTGACGAAGAAAGAGCAGTGCGAGTACTACAGGCAGAGTCAAGCTGCTCAGTGACATAACACCCCCGCCCTGATATCTGGGATATCTGGGGACACCATACATATGGGATATCTGGGGACACCATACATATTTATTGTTGAGAAAAACCAGGTACAACCAACTATTTATTTACGATTGTCTAAGAATACTAGGAAGAATACTAGGGACAGTCACCTATTGTTTTCTGAAGAATACTAGGGACAGTCACCTATTGTTTTCTTGACACCACACTTTATTGGCCGTTTTTAATCCTGCCCGGCCAAAGATTAGCCGGCCGGATTTCTAACGCCGGCGTTTGCCAGTCTGTCCATAAAATTCGCATCGGCTACAAATAGCTGAATCGGCCCAGGTTACCTGACTTCCAGATCGAAACTCTCCGAATGGCTGTTAAACTCCGGTGCGTACATGCACTGTATAGCGGCCATGCCTGTTTGGTATTCTCCCTTGTGCTGGATACGGGTACTGTATTCGAAGACATACACGCCCTTAGGCAGATAGTCCATGAAAAAGTGCGTCGCGGTGTCACGCGTGCTCTCATAGTAGCCCAAGCCGTCCTGGTACCGGTAGCGGCTGAGAACATTTACCGGTTCGGTGCCGCTGGGCCGCTGGTCTTTGAGGTGGACGTATTCCATATCGCGGTCCACCCGCAATTCGATGCGTACGACCAGCTCATCCCCCACGTCAAGCGGACCATCGACGGAATTCAGGACCTGGCCCTGGTCTGTTGTGTTCTTGACGAACAAGGTCTTTTTGAGCTGCAGCGGTGTGCCTTCATAAGGTGTGACTTTGCTCATATCCTCAAGATACTGCCAGTGAACGCTGCCCCAACTGACGCCTTCATCTACCTTCCTGACCGTGATCCGGCCCATGGCGGGCTCAATCTCCCCGCGGACGAAACGCTCTTCATAGAATCCGGTGCCGGCTTCGATAAGTTCGGGCTGGATCCATTCGCCTGCAAGCGCCACCTCGACCAGGGCGTCGGAGGCAAGGAAATCGGCGCCTCTGAGGAGCAAACCATAAATCGCATCGGCCGTGGCCTTGGTGGTTTTCCAATCCTGGGTCTGTTTCTGTTTGAGCAGCCAGACTCTGCAATCCTCGACTGCCTGCGCATCGCCTGAGACCTCGTCGAAAGCCTCGATCATCATGGCCTGGGTTTCAATCGGAGCGTGATACCACCACCAACTGCGTTCGGTGTCCCGCCAGTACATGCCGAGTTCATCGTCGGTGACGCTGTATTCCCGAATCGACTGCATAATCTGGTCGGGGACCTGAAGATCGCCGAAGCGTTTGAGTGCGATCGCCAGGTGGGCCTGAGACTGGCGCCATAGTGTGGTCCAGTACTGCCGGGCCTGGTCGAGCCAGAAGTCGAGGGCCTCCTGGTATTGGCTGTCTACGGGCTTATCGGTCAGGAAGAAACTGCGCCCGTAAAGGTAGAGCGCGATCGTGGAGCTAAGATGGTTCTCGTCTTTATCGCCGTGTTCGAGAATCCAGCGATATTGTTCGTCCATCCATTTGTCCAGAGCGCCCAGTGCCTTGATCGCGCAACTGACATCCATCTGACTGACGCCCAGGTGACGCAGTCGCCCGAATCCCGTGGTGATGTAAAGCGTAATGTATCTACTGCCGGAACAGCCCGGGAACCAGGGCCACAAGCCGCCGTCCAGTTGCATCTGTTGGAGTTTGAACAGGCTGCGCGAGGTTTCGTCGTTGAGCCGGTTCTGATCGAACAGGATTCCCACGTTTTTACGCGCCTGAGACTCGGCCACGGCCTGCCTGATCCAGGGGGTCTCCTCCAGTGTTACGGCCTTGAGGTCTTCGTTCTTTTCCAGGGGACTATCCAGAGCCGGCGTGGCTTTCCACTGGTCAAAGATACCCCGAATTTTGGGATCTGCATTGGCTATATAAGAGGCCAGGGTATTGGCATAGAGCCGGTTGAATATCTGCTCGCTGCACTCGTACGGATATTCCATCAGGTAAGGCAAAGCCATTACCGCATACCACGCGGGCTGGGAGACCATCTGCACGGTTAGGCTTTGGTGACGCAGAGTCTGCGACTGGCCCGAGTTCAGAAGTTTGGTGAATTCGAATTCCTTCGTCTGCGGGCCGCGTACCGGCAGGGGCAGAGATTCGGTCACCAGGATTCGCCGGCTCAACACGGGCAGGTATCCCTCCTCGCCGTCACTGAGCCGGCTCGTAGCGCCGACGGCCTTGTAAGTGAGAAAATCACATTCGTCCGGTATGGTCAGCCGCCACGAATACGTGCGTGATTCCATGCTGGGCACATCGAAGTTCTGCTCCGGGGACAGGTTGCCTAATGCCTCGTCACGGGACTCAAGGGTGCGGGCATCGGACAACAGAAGGCCCACCTTGCCCGTCTGTCGGGCGGCGGACTGGTTGGTGACCTTGACTGTGAACTCGATAATGTCACCTTCTCGCACGAACCGCGGCGGGTTGGGCTCGACCATCAGGTCTTTGGCCGTGACGGTCGTGTCCGTTAAAAAGCCGCTGCGCATTTGATTGTCGTGGGCAAAGCCCATGAACCGCCACTCAGTCAGGGCTTCCGGTATGGTAAACTCGATCCTGACCACGCCTTCGGTATCGGACACGAGGTGCGGGTAGAAAAACGCTGTTTCGTCGAGGTTCTTGCGTGCAGAAACCTGATCCAGGTCCGGCCCTGATTCTGAACCGGAATTATCTTTGGGAGTCTCAGCGGCATCTTGATTCGGCGCAGGCTCACCTCCTGAACGCCCACTTGGCACCGGAACGAGGCCGCCACCGCCGGCACCACCCCAGCCATAATACGGATACACAATCTCATAAGGGAAATGGCGGTAGATTAACGCATCAGAGATGTAATCTACAATCCAGCCATAATGAACGTTTCTGAATGAAAGCGCATTGTTCTCGAATCGGCTGTACAATCTTGACGACTCACTGCGAAAACCAGGAAAACTCTGTGTCCAGTAGTGCTGCAGATATTGATCCAGGGACGCATCATACATACCCGCCACCATCTCGGCGACCGCTTTGCTCGCATCCGACCCTGTGATTATTGCCGTCCAGACTTCCTCCTGTCCAGGCTCCAGCAGAGATCTGAAACGTTCCCACTGGATGGTCAGTTGCTTATTGGTCCAGGGCACGTTAACAATACGCTCATTCAGATACGCCCGGTTTTCTCGAACATACGTGACGCGTAATGTGAATCCGCCGCGCATGTCTTCGGTTACCTCCTGTTCGATGACTTCCTGGGTCCGGTTGGGATCTGTCCACCATGCACGCAGGAGCTGACCCCGGCACTCAATTTCCACATAAGCCCGGCCGGTGTCATATCCGGTGCCCCACAGGGCCACAAAAGATTCGCCCGGCTCAAGGGACCATGTGGGTGCGGCGAAGTGATTAGGCACATTCACGCTGAAATGTTCTGCCTGGGGATCTACAACGTGGATGGTTTGCTGAGCCGTGACCGGCTTGCCGAAACGGTCCTGAGTCTGTAGAAGTGCGCGATATATGCCAGACTCTAAAGCCACAGAAAGCATAGCTTGCCCTTGGGCATCGGTCTGGAAGGAGTATTCGCTGACAAGGTCCGCCAGTTCCCATGTTTCCGGATTGGATTGATCCGGCTGCTGCCCTGTCGATCCCATCCTGGAGCGTATAACTCTATCCGGCTGTTTCAACGTATAAATCTGAACAGTGCCTCCGGCAGGCTCTGCCTGACCGTCGATTGATTGGGTTGTAATGGTCAATTCTACTTGTTTATCCGGTGTCTGCCATGTCTCGGCCTGGATAGTGGCGGAAAGTGCGGTATATCCGGCAAGCACGATGTGCTCGTCCGAGCGGGTTTCACCCGTAGTATCTGTAACATCCGCATAAACCCGATACGCGAATATCGGCTCATCTTCTGCCGGAATAGACAGATCCGGTTTGGCTGTAAAGGGGATTGAAAATGAACCGTCGGTTTCTGTGACCGTCGAGCCGTGGGCGATGGCTTGTACCTCTGTCGGAGAGTACATCCAGCGGGCCCACCAGCACCAGATTGGAAACCGTACCTGACGGACCACGCGCCATTCGACCTGGGCACCGCCGATTGCTGCGCCTGTGTACGCCGTGGCTTTACCCGGCACTACGACCTCCGTGTCGAGCCTGGTCGCCTCGACGGGCGCATCGAGCTGAACCTTGAATTTGGGTCGCTTGTATTCCTCGACGTTGAGCGATGCGCTGCCGTAAGGACCTTGTTGTACAGTCAGGGACATTCGGCCCATCAGGCGATCACGGGGGGCTGTGAAGCTGCCGCTAAAAGAGCCGTAGTCGTTGCATTTATGTAGTTGGCTCGCTATCTCCTGGCCATTACTATCTCGAAACACCACGGTCAGTGACTTACCTGCCAGCGTCCGGTAGTTGTCGCCGGTTGGATCCGTATGGATACAAATCCCTTTATAGTGGACGATCTGGCCCGGGCGATAGAGCGACCGATCTGTGAAGAATATGGTCTGTTCGCTGGGTGCCGGATCGTTCTGAGCCGAATAAACATAATAAGTATTCTCAGTGGCCAGTTTTTGGCCGCCGTATTCGGCAACGATTACGAACGAGTTTTCATCGATGCGTGAGAAACCGAATATCCCGTTCTCGTCGGTGTATGTCTGGTCGGTCAGCAAGTACCGGCTGTTCTTACGGTTGTACGTCCAGCGGGTGACCTTCGCGTTGGCAAGCGGTTGACCGCTGTTGGCGTCGAGAACAAATCCCTCAACCGTACGTTCCTTATGAAGGCTTCTCACGACGAGCGCCAGGTCACTGACCCAGATGCGCGCCACACTGACATTATTATCAATCTCTCCAAAGGAAGGATCGTAGCTGGCAATAATGAAATAGAAACCTTTTTCAAGGCCTTCCGGGGCCGGCAGTAACTCGGTGCGGGACTGATAATCAGTAGTAGCGGGCAAGTCCTCGCTCCACTCGAGGGCCGGTTGAATTTTGAGTATGGTCTCCAACTCATCGTCGTTGATATAATTCCAGTTATAATGAATTGCGTCATCCGCCGGAAAGGGCACGGCCTTGAAGTAGACTCGCGTCACATTGCGATAGGTGACCTCGATATCGGGCAGAGGATCATTCCAAACCCGCTCGGTTTGGATCGAGGCTGACCTGGCCTCGATTTGCTGGATCAGGTTATAACACCACGCGCCGCCTATACTGTCCGGATACGTGTCCCATCCCCGGCTTGCCAGCGCATGTGCCTGGACATAGTCTCCCTGGCCGTATACGGCTCCGGCCCATTCGTATAGTGCCCGGGCGGCGATCTGGTTGTCTGCCCACAAATTCTCGAACCGCTCCAGGGCTGCGATGTACAAGGCGGTCTTATCGGGTCCCAACGCGTGGTTGTTGCCAAACATCAGCCTGTGCAAATCCGCATCAATGAAAGCGCTTTTGTCGGAGTCGTCTTGATGGAAGGCCAGCAAATCCTGATACAGGCCGATAGCCTTGAGCCTGGCGGAGTCTGTGTTCGAGGTCTCGGGCTGCCATGCGAGAAACTCGGCTACGGTTCCGAAGACAGGACTGTCGGCCATGATTTCGAAAGCATCCTGAGGTATGGTGCCGGCCTGTTCGCCCGCACTATAGAACGACAACGCTTCAAAGGCCAGGAAGTCGTAGAGTGTCGGCCGGTAGCTGTCCGGCACGGTTCCCTTTTCCAGCAGATCGTCATACTCATCGATGGGTATTGCTTTTAGCTCCTGCTCTGCTGCCAGGGCAAGCGTGAAATGCCGGTCGATCTCTGCCAGGATTCGGGGCAGGTCCCAGGTTGTGATGTCCGCTCCAGGCGGTTCGGCAGTCTGGGTCCGGCTGATGAAGCGCCAACTGTTCTGCTGGAAATACTGCCAGTACCAATAGGCCAGAATCGTTTCGGCTACCGGCTTCATTGGTTCGGGCGCCTTGGCAATCTCTGCCTCCAGAAGGACGATCTGCTCCTCGGCCTTACCACCTTGAATCTGGCCCTCCAGCGAGATTTTCAGACAGATGGCCCTGGTTGCCTCCGCATAAGCCTGATCCTCGAGGGCTCCCGGGATGATCTCGTCCAGAATCGTCATGGCGGTCCTGGGCAAGCCCTTTTGAATCGCCTCGTCCACCTGGTCCCACAGGCTGTCCCGCGGTTCCGCAGCAGACAGATGCCCGGCGACTGCCAACAAAAGCAGCACAAAGAGCAGCCGTCCGGCAAGATTTGCTTTTCCTCTCATTTTGGTGTCCTCTCAAAAAGAGCTATGAAATAAAAATATAATGACGCTCCAGCTTACGAGCCAATACGGAGAGCACATAAAGAAATCCATGCAAAAAGAAAACCTCTTATTTTGTTAAGGGCAGGGCCAGTATGAAATAAACGTATGAATTATAATGGCACGCAAAATATGATAGGTTTTGGCCTGCCTTTGTCTATTTATACTATTATACCTATAATATTGTTCGTTCGCAAGGAAAACATATTAGATTTTCAGGGGCGGATTTTGAAAGATAGGCTTTTAATCTCAACACCAAGACCAGATCGTCCATTCTGCGCCCGCAAAACACCTCTGATGGCTACTCTGTGAGATACTTTGGAGTGGTTGCGTAGAAAAGAATAGAGCATGTAAGTCCCAAAACTATTTCGTTTTGGACCCGCACAAGGATATTTCGGAAAGTATATCAATCATTTGAAGAACCACTGCTAATAACTCTTGACTTTTAGGGGCTGATATGGTATTATATTTTTAACAACTCAGGGGGGTAAATAGTAGTGGAGGTCGTTGTCAGTTTCCTGTGTTCAACAACGGTTCCTTGCTAATTTGATGGTGTAGTACCTTCGCAACGCATGTTTTCAAGGCACTACATGGGGGGTAAAGAATATGAAAAAGCTTTTGCTAACCTATGCCATAGTCGCAATATGTATTGGGCTATGTTCCACTGTAATGGCGAGTCCTACCTTAACGCAGACAGAGTCGCCTCAACCTGAATCAGCCGATGCTTCCACGGTCAAAGACGATTCAAACTTCTTTCTTGAAGATTGGCTCTATTGGCTCTTAGATGATGTCTTTGGCTGGGACCGGCGTGATGGTGGCCGGCGCTATGCCGCTGGCAATGGCGGCTCGGGCTCTGGCTCTGGCGATGGCGACTCGGGCTCTGGCTCCGGCGATGGCGATTGGGGCTCTGGCTCCGGCGATGGCGACTCGAGCTCTGGCTCCGGCAATGGCGATTGGGGCTCTGGCTCCGGCGATGGCGACTGGGGCTCTGGCTCCGGCGATGGCGATTGGGGCTCTGGCTCCGGCGATGGCGATTGGGGCTCTGGCTCCGGCAATGGCGATTGGGGCTCTGGCTCCGGCAATGGCGATTGGGGCTCTGGCTCCGGCAATGGCGATTGGGGCTATGACCCTGGCAATGGCGGTTGGGGCTATGGCGATACGGATACTTATCCGGCTCAATCCATTCCCGCTCCCGGCGCCCTTGTACTCGGCAGTATCGGTTTGGGTATTATCAGTTGGCTGCGTAGACGCAAAACGCTATAGGGAGTGTTATCGTAATACCAGTTTGATCGAGCTGCGAGTTTAGTAGTGGCAGGTCTCGGATGCGGGAAAGACTGACTTATCCGGTTATCGAGAGTAGTCAAGACTATAAGCCGGCGTTTCAGGACTTGTTTGAGGTGCCGGAGCAGTACATGACGGCGAGGATTTGAGAGTTATCCGAAGCCGAGCCAGTCGATGACCAGGGTCGTGACATTATCGTGCCCCCCGGCTTTATTGGCGGCGGCCACGAGTGACTTGCATGCAGCCTCAGGATCGGTCTCGGCCTTCAGGATGGCGGCGATTTTCGCATCGTCCAGCATATCGGTCAGGCCGTCGGTGCAGAGCAGGAGACGGTCACTCTTTTTCAAAGTGAAGGAACGGACATGGGAGCGGGCCTTTTCTTCCATGCCGATGTAACGGGTTATCTGTCCCCGGGCATCGTGATTGGCCGCCTCTTCAGGCTCGATACGCCCCTTTTCGATGAGTTCGGATACGACCGAGTGGTCCCGGGTGAGCTGGGCCATTCTACCTTTGCGCAGCCGATAGGCCCTGCTGTCGCCGAGGTTGGCAACGAAGCAGCGGCCCTTTCTCAGCAGGGCAATGACGAGCGTGGCGCCCATATCCCTGAAACCGGTTTCGCTGGTGCCTTCCAGTTGCAATTGTTTGCTCTGTTCGGCAATCATTCTTTCGAGCAGGGATCTTACAGCCCGCGGGGTGCCGACCTTCAGCCTGTCGAGGGCGTTTTCGATCATTACGGGCAGATCCTCGACGACGATTCCCGATGCGATGGCGCCGCCCCGGTGGCCCCCCATACCGTCGGATACGAGGAACAATGCCGGCTCGGGATCGGCGAAGAAGCTGTCCTGGTTTTCCTGGCGCTCCATTCCGACATGCGTCTCGGCTCCCCAGCGGAAATGAGCGGGCGGGCTGACGACGAGTATTTCTACAGGTTTCTCGTTCATTTATGATTCCTCGTGTTCAATGAATCAGACAAGGCTCTGCTTACACCAGGGGCAATAATTCCAGAACGTCGAATCGACAGACCAGCCGCAGCGGGAGCATACTTCAGGGAAGGGCCGAACCTGCCAGGGCCGGCGAACCTTCCGGCGGCACCAGGGACAATAACGCATGAAGCGCATGAGTTTTCCATCGCAGTGTTTGCAGCGGCTGTGGTATCGAGTGCCCGCCGTGCGTGTTGCGGCAGGCGAGGCGAAGCCCGGACCGAAACACCACGAACAGAAACGCCACTCGGGCAGAACGCCCCGATGACAGCGGGTGCAAACGTGGCTGAACGGAGTACTCGCATCGAAATGGTTGTGATCGCTGCCGCACCACGGACATATCACCATGCTCTCGGCGATTGGCTCACCGCAATCGATACAGCGGAAAATGACGGGAACTACTGCCGCGTAGCGTTTGATGAACGCCGCCCGGCGCATTTTCTGCCAATCGAGCTTTTTCCGACCGGTCGATTTCAGGAAAGAGGCGAGCTTGAGTTTCCTTGGCACGGCCTGGAGCAGGGCCGATCGCATCTTCTCAGCGTTCGCGAAACGCTTGTCGGGATCCACTGCCAGGACCTGCTTGAGAAATCCGACGAATGCCAAATTGGTTTTTTCCCGGAGTCGATTGCAGCCCTTGGGCGGCCAGCGGAAAGGCCATTTGGGCAGGAAGCCGGTGATGTATTCATACAATATGAGCCCGAGGGCGAAACAATCGCTGCGGTAGGTCGGCCGACCGTACGCCTGCTCGGGAGCCACGTAGCCCGGGGTGCCGAAGTCGTCGACGGTTGTCATTCGACCTTGAAGCTTCAGGCCGATCCCGAAATCGCCGAGTGCGGCCCGGCCGTTCGGAAACAGGAAAATGTTGCCGGGCGTAACGTCGCAATGAACCATCCGCTTGCGGTGGGCGTAGGCCAGGCCGTCAAGGACCTGGGCGGCGATCGAGATGATTCTGCGGACGCTCATCGGCCTCGAGCAGTCATC
>Ga0307378_10011106_pt1 | contig 11641 bp, 9 predicted proteins | sample UN1MG_FD_202238 | JGI IMG/M metagenome (GOLD analysis project Ga0307378, IMG submission 202238) | Soil microbial communities from Risofladan, Vaasa, Finland - UN-1 | ecosystem: Environmental > Terrestrial > Soil > Coastal area > Acid sulfate soil | place: Finland: Risofladan, Vaasa | collected...
AACCATAAGGATTCCTTTCCAATCTGAGAGTTCTATCTTGCCATCTACTCTCTTGATCGGGAGGAATCCCCAATCTACATTAGATAAGTACGCCCCAACTGTTACCCAGAATTGAACCAGGCCGAAAAAACCGTAGAAAACGAAAGTGGATCAACATTGTTATTGAAACTTGACCACTCCCAATTCAGTGAATAACGGATCACCCTGTATAATAATTTCGAAACAACCACGACTAATCTTCTCCTGAGTTGTCCCGTGAAACCTCTCATCGATATATAAAGGATTTACGGCAGCGACAAATTGCCCGACAAATTCCGTATCATCAGGATGAAGCGTAATCGATATATTGACCGGAATTTCCTTTGGCGGAAACATGCCAAACATCAATTTTACCTCAAAACCAGCTTCCTCAAGATACTTTTTGAGATCAAGGGCAACACTTGCTCGCGACGAACTGCCTTGATCATAGCAAATAGTCGCCGTATGAGTAAAAGAGGTGAACCGGCCAAGCAATGCTTGCAGCTTATCAATGAGTTCTTTTTTCTTTTGGGCGGCAAGTGCCTTATATATGTACCTTGTCGCAAGGCTGTGTACTGTCTTAACATCTTCGGCCAATCTTGCAATAGCATCGGTTATCTCCATTTCGGGATAACGTTGCTCCAGCATCTCCTGGACAGGAACGGTAATTGTTTTCAAATGTAGATTCTCTCTATGCAATTCGTCCTTTCGATCTCTGAGGCTGGATTTCTCAGATTCTGCTTCTGCAAGTTTCACTTCCAAGCCAGTAATTTGATCTCTGAGACTGGATTTCTCAGATTCCGCTTCTGCAAGATTACTTTTCAAGCCAGTAATTTGATCATTCAACTTCGGAACAGGACCATAGAACTGAAGGTAGAAATATACTCCAACGATAGTTATGACTACAACAGGAAGAATCACTTTGAGCCAAGGCGAAAGCTTCTTCCACAAATCCAACCATCCTGAGAGTATATTGGGATCGGGTACGCCCATAGCCTACTGCTTTCCAAATACCGCACTTCTGATTACATCTAAAGCATACCCAACAAAACGAGATTATTCAAGAAAAAACAAGGACCTGAAACAAAGAAAATCCCAAGAATTTTGACACAGTGAATTTATTTGGGTGATTTAGGCGTATATTAAAAAGCCGCTTGATGCACAGTTGAGCGGCTTTTCTTATGGCTGCGTTGTACGTCAAACGTCGTTTGTTTACAGGCGATGATAACACGGCTCGATACGTTTCGACGGCACACGTGGCCTCGTGTGGCCTCGATTTTCAACAATAAGCGTGTAGTGGCTTAGCAAAGCTATAAACTTTTCAATGTGAGCGGCGAAAGTCTATCGAATGACGACTTTCGCCGCTCATTTTCGTGGTATTTGTATCTAAACATCTGTAGTGATAAGTAATTGAAAAATATTTTATAATTGTTGTTTACATTTATGATGATAGCGGTTATAATGAAAAAACAGTCAATATAGTAACAGGACTTACATGCCGTAATGTAGATTCTTCCTGCAAAAAAGACTATAAAAGTCGACAAAAAGCTTTGACTTAAGCAGCCGATTCGGGTATAATATAACTTTATAAAGTCCGGCGATATGAGCGTGAGGAGGTCATCTTAATATCGTCGCTTTAATTCGTTTTTTGATTCGATCCGAATTTCTTTTTGGATCGGCCGGAAGACTCCATCGAAATATGATTTTGGAAGCAGGAATATGAAACCGAATCGGTTAATCTTGGCTATTCTTATATTGACTTGCTGTTTACTCCTTCAGACCGGCTGTGAAGAAGACACTATGGCGCCGCGACAAGAGCTTAGCTCAGACTTCTTCCAGCAGTTCAATCAAATACAGCAGTCGAGCCGGCCGGCAGCCTCTACTCGTCCCACTACTCGAACCAGAAGAACAACGCCAAAAATTGAATTCGAAAAAGTGGTGCACGATTTCGGGAATGTCGGCCCGGGGACGAATAATTTCTGCGAGTTTAAGTTCACGAACGCCGGAAACGGCACACTAAAAATAGGAGATATTATCCCAAACTGTGGTTGTACACCATTTGAACTGGCCAAAAAAGAATACGCACCGGGTGAAAGCGGAACATTGAAGGTGAACTATTTATCCGATACACAACGTGGCCAAACAACAAAACAACTGGTCGTAAATACCAACGATAAGACAAGCCCTGAGATTACACTGGCCATCAGGGCAAGTATTATAATGAAGGTCGATCATGAGCCGAAAACATTGAACCTTTTGCTTAACAAGGAAAACGCCGATTGTCCACAGATCACAATCACCAGCATTGACAACCAGCCTTTTTCAATAAAGTCGTTCAAGTCAACCGCCAATTGTATAACCGCCGACTTTAATCCTTCAGTAGAGGCAACGAAATTTGTTCTTCAGCCGAAAGTTGACATGGCGAAACTGGAGAATACTTTGAATGGCCGTATCGAGATTGGATTATCTCATCCGGAATGCAAAACGGTTAGCGTTAACCTTAACACCCTGCCAAAATTCAAGATTGCCCCGAGATCCATTATCGTCCGCGGGATGGACTCACGAGAACCGATAGTTAAGAAACTGCGGATACTAAACAACTACGATGAGGATTTCGAGCTGGAATCAGTATGGTCAAGCAATGGTGCCGTAAAGGTTTTGAGCAACGCAATAGTCCGCAATGGTTATGAGCTTGAGCTGGAGATAACACCGCCGGCTTCCAAAAACAACAAAAGGATCTTCACGGATAAGTTTTTTATCAAAACAAAAGAAGGCCTGCAACTGGAAATTCCATGTAACGTGTACTATTCGAAAACGGTTCCCGCATCTCTGGCAACTGAAAAAGACGACGGCGAATGCAAAACCTGTGGTCCCAAAAAGTTAGACTTCGTCGCGGGCACGGTTACAGGAGCACTCGGGGTGGAATAACGGCTCTTAAGTGTGTCTTGCTGTCAATTATCGCAGAGCATACCAACGCTTTCCCTGTGCCCGACATTTGACGTGCCGAACCCGGCTATTCAGGTCGGCTACGGAGTAATTACGAAAAGGAACCGTTCATTATCAAGGCAATTGATTGTTAATTGTATCGACTTATTCTCACTGGTCAAAACATTGATAGAGGACTTGACAACCCAAGCGCCGCCCGGCTGGACTTTTCCGCCGTTTTCACTCGAACTTGAGCTTCCTTTCTGACTTTCAACGGTCAGTAATTGATAGGGCACCGAGTATGAAGGTTCCTGCGAACGGATTACCCGCAACGCAAAAGTCTTCAATTCACCATCGTCGAGGCGTTGGTAAAATAGAACGGGTTCATTAATGGATTTTTCAATTTCCATTGGTTCGGTGAGCTGTTCGATGTTTATGAAACCCATCTCGCGAAAAATCTCCTCGGTTACGGGAACTTCGGCCAGGCTCTCATCTCCGAGTTTTTCGGCCAGGTTCTTAATTTCCTCCGCCCTGACATTGTGACCTTTTTCCGCACGCTGCATGGCCCGGGCATGCAGTAGCAACTCTCGACCCTCGTCCTTTTCACCACGATCGGCCCAATAGCGGGCGAGTATAAGACATCCATCCAGCGTACGGACGGGACTCTGTTCAATAATAGATCGTAAACGCTCAATCTGCTGCGGCGTGCTGAAATACTTCTCAAAGACGAGGATTGTTTTAATTTCCACATTGCAATCCAATAACGCATCCATTGCCTTTTGCATCTGGTCAGTGGTTAAGTAAGATTCGTAATCAGCAACCAACGTGATCTCGGACGCCGTCTTTTCAGATTCGCTCCAAAAGAATGTACCTGCGTTGGAGTCTCGCCGGCGCTGGCGGAAAATATAAATGTGTTCATTTCCCTTTTGCATCCGAAGATTCTCTTTGCCGAGGTCCTCTTGTCCCCATCCCAGGTTTTTCAATTCATCCCGATAAGCCGCCAGTGCCTTATCGGTTTCAAGCTTTTCCGCAAATCGCCAGATTGTGTGATTGTTCTTCAATAATCCATTGCCTGAAATCAGTTGTTCGACCTTATCGCCTTTGAGAAATGAAAGCTCCGGCGGCTCATGATAGGTTCCATTGAGTATCTCAGGCGGTTTGGGCATCCGGCCGTACTTATCCAGCAAATTCTCAAACTGTTTGCTGATTGATTTGATCATCTCGCGGCAAATACCATCCGCTGCAAGCTTATATTTGGCCCGTGAACTTTCAATCCCAAACATTTTACTCTCGTGCTCGATCTGGCTTTCAATATCGAATCTAACCACCGGAGGTGTGTAATTATTAACCGAATGAGATGTGCCCGCGAAAATAGAACTGCCAGCCGTCCATTTTATTATCGCTTTGAAATAACGACCGCGAAGGAAAGTTTTCTCATTGACCTCGGGCATGTTTATAGTAATAAAAACATCAGGCAGGTGCCCGCCCGGCTTTGGCCTGGTCCCGTACGGGTAATATGTAACTTTGCTCACATACGGCAACTGGGCCAGAGATTTCTGAAACTCACGCGCAGCACGGTCGAGCAGGCGGTGAGGACTTTGACAAATAAGCAGGATGTTTCGCGTGTTCACTCTCTCACCGCTTCCGGCCGAGGTCGAACTCAAAGTTTGTATACTATTCCTGGCCGATATTGTCCCGAATTGTGCTCCGAATTTATTGAATGAATCGTTTGGCTCCGCCGGCTTCTCGGCTCCGGGTTCATTTAGAATGACTACCGGTTCAGCTTTATCGGCCCTCGAAGGCAACTCGAAAAGCACCAGGACAACACCAATACATACAATCGCAATCGCCGAGCCAAAGCCTGTACGAGCGGTTCGCGAATGTTCCTTATGCTCGTCGGCCCTGGGAGGTCGAAGCAAAAAACCAAAAACGAAATATACAAGGGTAAGCAATGGGTTGAGAAAAACAAATGTCACAAGCCAGAGAATTTGTGTGCCCCATCGCCGACCGAATATCGGATAGAATTCCCGCCGGAATAAACAATGAATCAATAACGCCGACCATATAACCAGGTATAGTCCACTGAAAGCATACCAAGGCATCAAAGTCTACCTTTCAAATAATCATGTACGGGCGGTTCGCGAAGTACGGGCGGTTCGCGAACCGCCCCTACTGCCCAATACATCAATATCGAGATTTTAGCACTTTCGTATTACCCAAAAGTAGTGGAATAACGGAAAAAAAGATGATTTTTTGGGTCCGAATAACAACCGGGCAAATGAATGCTTGTTCCGTAAAACATTTAATAAAAAGAATTTACGCTTCAAACGCGACAAAAGCCGCTGGCCTTGCCGGACGAGTATCGAAATTTTTCGACTTTTTCTTCGACAGCGCTTGACAAAAAATAAATACATGTTATATTTGTAATAGTTGACATAGTACAATTATTGAGGTTGTTTTATGCAGATTCGTATCGACAACGCCTCGGGCAGACCCGTTTATCAGCAGATCATAGACCAGATCAAACGTGACATTGCCCTGGGCAGGCTCATCAAAGATGAAAAGCTGCCGACCGTCAGGCAATTGGCGGCACAGCTCGCCATCAATCCCAACACTATCGCCAAGGCCTATCGCCAACTCGAAGGCGAAGGCATCATCGTCACCAGGCCGGGGTCCGGCGCTTTTATCGCGAATCTTGACAGCAATCTTAGCAGGGCCGTCCGAAAAAGACTCCTGTCGGATGAGCTTGAGCGAATCGCGGTTGAGGCTTTTCATATGCAAATCGACAGGCAAACCCTGTTGGAATGGTTCAATAATGCGGTAGAGAAATTCAATGTGCCTTCGAAGAAAGGACAATCGGATGGATGATAACGTTATCAAAGTTGAAAATCTTGTCAAATATTTCGATGGCCGGTGCGTTCTGGACGGCATCAATCTCACGGTGCCGCGAGGCTGCATCTACGGCCTGCTGGGACGAAACGGCGCCGGCAAGACAACGATTATCCGGATTCTTTTGGGCACCGAGCCGGCGACGCGAGGCCGGACTTTACTGCTGGATACCGAATCGACAAACCTTTCGCCGGGAATCCGCGGCCGGATCGGCTGCGTCGCCGAAGGCCACAACCTTATCCAGAATTACAGGGTCAACCGAATCATCAAGCTGTGCAAAGACCTTGCCCTGCACTGGAACGATGAATCCTTCGATCATCTGATAGAAACATTTCGTCTGCCAATGGACCGCAGGGTCAAAGACCTGTCGATGGGTATGCGGGCGCAGTTGAACCTCTCGCTGGCGATGGCGATTGACCCCGAGTTGCTCATCCTCGACGATCCTACACTGGGACTTGATACCGTCGCCCGGCGGCAGTTCCTCGAACTTGCTATCGAAGTAATTCAGAAGCAGGGCCGGACGATTCTTTTCTGCTCTCACATTCTCAGTGACGTCGAGCGCATCGCCGACCGGATAGGAATCCTCGCCGCCGGCAAGCTCGTGGTGGATTGTCCGCTGGAGCAACTCAAAGAGCGGGTCAAAAAATTGCGGATCATCTTCCCCGAATCCCCGCCGGAAAACCTCTACCTGACGGAGATTGTCAATCAGCAAATACACGGCCGGGAAATGACCGTCACAGTTGCCAACTGGAATAAGCAAAAACAATCCATCCTCGAAACGTTCAAACCCTCAAGCTGCACAGAAATCCCGATGAGCCTTGAGGACATATTCATAGAATGCACCAGGCCAGGTACCGAACCGGTGTAAGTCGCATAAAAAGGAGATAAAGAAAATGCTGACCCTGATAAGAAGAGAAATTCGGGACCATATAGTCTATTTCATCGCAGCCGTCGTTTTCTCAGCGATCCTCATCGCGCTTCTAACCGCCGCGGCGTACCATTTCGAGTCGAGCGAGTCTGCTGTCTTTGTCGGCCTCTCGATACCGATGCTGGTGATACTTGTATTAGGCTTCTCTGCGATGGGCGTAACACAGATGTACCTGGATCGAAACAGGAGAATCTCGGCATTCCTCTCCGCCTTGCCGGTGACAAGAAGCCGGATATTGACGGCCAGAATCGTCGCGGGACTTTTGGCAATTCTAATCGTGCTTGTACCCCTGGCAATTGCCGCCATAATCCTGGGCCGTCTTATCGCACCGCCCATACCAATTTTCGCCGGCTACATCGCTGACATTCTTACAACGATCTTTCTGATGGTTCTTGCGTGCTATTGCCTTGGATTGCTTACCGGATGGACCGCAAACAAGATTGCTCCTACGTTCGGCGCACTCGGGCTAAACCTTGTTCTGGTCTCTCTGGTATTCGTAAAGGGCTTCGGCCCGGATATCAAATTCCTGCTTGTGCTGGTTATCGTTGCGTGTTTGATACGCACATGGCACAAGTTCATGTCAACATCCCTTTAGGAATATACTCATGCGATCTCGACCCAATTATCCCATTCAGGTCATTGCCGCCGGATTTCTCGTGCTCGTGTTTTTATCCCTGTCGCTATTCTGGGCGAGTTGGTTATGCAAGAGCATCCTTGCAGATATTATGCCTATGGATTATAGGACCGTGGAAATCACACCCTCAGGGCTGGTTCCGGCCGAGATTGAGAGTGACCCTAACGTGCTCCAGCTTGGTCCCTCTGGCGTGCATGCACATATCATCCATCCCGAAGCTCCGCAGGCCCTCGGTATCGCGAACTATCTCTCCGACAAAGCCCCGGAAGGACGTCATTCGAAAATCTATTATCTTAACCTTGAAGGCGAAAACCCGGCCTGGATATATTTCGATGAAGGAATCGGTCAAATAAACTGTCGCTGGACTGACGTAGAGAAAATGCCTGACAGAACTGCCATGCGAAAGAAAGTTCAATTCTACGCCGGCCCGGAAGGGGTCTCTGAAATCCCCGATAAGAAGCTCGGCAGGTTCACTTCCGTGGTTGCAGCTTTGTCACGGAGTGACTTAACAACTCTGATATTGTACGATAGTAATCTGCGACGTTTTTTCGCGATCAACGTTAAGGACAGGAATGTCACCAAAGGCCCGCAACTGTCCGAAGACGATCCCCGCCGGCCGGTCGATATCGGCATACTGAGCAAGAATCCCGGTGTTTTAGATATGTATTGGTTACCGCCGAATATTAAGATATCTCAGAACAATGAAGACGGAGAATTCTATTCAAGGGGAGGTCAAGTGCCCGTCAGGGAGGGAAACTTCGAATATCGCCCCGACCAATATATGCTCGTTCTCGACGAATCGGGGCAGATCGACCTGCTGGACAGAGAAACGCTCGAATTTGCCGGGACGGCCGGGCGTTTACCCGCGCCTGAAACGTTCTTTCCAGCCGACAAACGCGTAACGCCGGACGATTTGCTGGCCTACAGAGTCCTGCCGATGGCCCTTAAAGAAGACCACAAGTATCGAGGATTGTTCGCAGCCGCCGTCAGCCGGGAGGGCACGGCGCTGGCCCTGGCTGTGTTTGATGCAAATGGGGTCCCAATAAAAAGCGATCAAACCTGGACAAGTGTCCGTCGAGGTAATAGAAGAACATATTCCAGCAGCGCTGTTTTCTTCGGTGCCCCCTGGGCACCCGTCATGACCATCGGCAAGTTTCTGCTGGAAAATCTTCATCCGCCGATTCTTTCTCTGGCCTCATATTTTACTGCCGGGAGCATCGAAGCCGCTTCGGGCCACCGGGCAATGTTCCTGCTGCCCAATTCCTTCATCGCAATGAAGGGCAGGGACGCTCGTGGAAATATAGCGGCAAGATTCCTGTCCGCCCTTTTGTTGATATTGCCATCGATCGTATTAGCGATATTGCTCGCCATGCGGGTCGGCAAGGATGCCGCCGTAGTGGGCCTCCCACAAAAAACCAGAAGTTTCTGGACGCTCGGAACCCTCGCGTTCGGCCCGGCTGGATATATTACATACAGGTTAACCCGGCCGAAGATAACTCTGGTGACCTGTGCCAATTGCGGCAAGCCGAGAAGGACGGATATGGACAAATGCCACCGCTGCGGCAGCAAATGGGATGTGCCGGAACTGACACCGCCGGCATGGCGGATTCTCAACGAGCCGGAACAAATCCTTGACCGCTCGCTTACAGAGGATGCCGCGGGGGAATAATACTAATTGTACATAATAAATGCGTCTGTTTGAGTCATTTCGAGCCCATTCGGCTTCGCTCAGGGTAAACTCCGCGAAGCGGAGTCGAGAAATCTGTTTTTAATAGATTTCTCCACTTCGGGCCACTTCGTGGCCCTCCGGTCGAAATGACAAAGGCGCAAATCTTAATTACAATTGGAATAAAAAACACTTTCGATTGGATTTTTTTGTTACTTCCGACAAACCACCTGCCTTTTTAGGGGTGAGGACAGTGTATATGAATGAGGACAACGAAAATATCCAGCAGTTACTTTCCGAGGCCCGCTCGGGCAATCGTGCCAGCATGGGGCGACTGGCCGGCATCGTCCGGGAGCGGCTGTATCCGTTCGTATTCCGCACTACACTCAATCATGATCTGACCGAGGATGTGCTTCAGGAAACACTGCTGACCATGGTCGGGCAAGTCGCCTGCCTGCGGGAAAAGCGGAGATTCTGGCCGTGGGTGTTTCGCATCGCCTGGAGCAAACTTCAGGACAATATCAGATCTCGCCGGCATCAGTCCTCCGGCAAGGCCTCACTTATCCGGAATCAGTCATACGAAACCCGGGCAGGCAGTAGTAACCTCCTGGAAGAAACCATTCACGCCGAGAGGCTCCAGCAACTCTCAGCCCTTACCGAGCAACTCAGCCGGCAGCATAAGGATATTCTTCACCTTCGATACTACGAGCAATTGCCCTACAATGAGATCGCAACACTAACACGCACCACGCCCCAGAAGGCCCGCGCTCAATTCCACCGAGTTAAGAAATACCTCAAAGCCCACATGATGTAAAAAATGATCTCAAATTTCAAATTTGAAATTGAATCTGTGATATTTGATTTCTCAGACGCGGCTATGGCCAGAATTTCTGCAGATACTCGATGCTCTTACGGGCGATTGTCTCGGGGTCGGGGTCGTATTTGAAAACCTCAACGCTGAGCCACTTGTCCCACCCGACGTCTTTGATCGCCTCGGCAATGGGAGCATAGTCCACATCGCCCATGCCGGGTCCGTACAGGTTGGCATCGTTGACGTGAAAATGGCCAATATCGTCAGCTTGAACCGAACGGATGATATCGGGCACAGGCGCCTGCTCCGAGCACATCGCCTTGACGTCGAGATGAATCTTGAAGGCGGGATGATCGATTTGCCGGACCATTTCCATGCCCTCGGCGACGGTGTTGATAAAATCGGTCTCCACGGGCGATAGCGGCTCAAGGCAGATGGTCAGGCCCAATTGTTCGGCCTGATCCAGCACGGAACTGAGAAGCTCGACGGCTCGCTGCCATGCGCCATCTTTAGTCTGGCCCTCGACAATACTCCGCTGCTTCGGCGAGCCGAGCACTAAAACTTTGCCGCCCAGGTCGCTGCACAAATCAAGCAGGCAGGACAAGTAATCTCTTGTCCTGCCCCTGATTTGATTATCCGTTGTAGTCATGTGCAGACCGCTCGGGCCGGCAAAAAGCCAGTGTAAGCCCACGGTCTGAAGGCCGTTGTCTTCGATCGCTTTGCGTGCCTCTTTTCTCTGCCCGGCGGTAATTTCATCCGCCGAAGTCGCCAGAGTAAACGGCGCTATCTCGATTCCGTGATAGCCCAGCTTGCGAGCGGTCGAGCAGACCTCGGCCATCGGCCGGCCTTCGAACATTTCATTGCACAGTGCAAACTTCATTATACCTGATCCGGCACAACAAACGGCTCGCGGTAGTTCCGTTTGATGAACATGTTGGCCAGGTCGCTGTTCTCGCCCACATACCGTTCCGCCTGGGGGTCCATCGTCAGGACCGGGCCGAGCGTGATCGGCTCTTTCTCCAAGCTCACCTCGTTCGCGGCCAGATGCTCGAGCATCCTATCGAAAGAGTCCATCATCTCGGCGTTATCGCCGATGGCGCCCTTGATCTCATCGACCGTCCCCTTCTTGCCCAGCCGGTGAGAGGTATTGGCCATGTGGCATAGCGCGGCCGAGAGGTGCCCGACCTCGATGTCGGCATTCTGGTCGCTGCGCTTGCGGCTGCGGACGGCCTTGATGAAGTTCTCATGGTGCCCGGCGCCACCACGGCCGGAGAACTGCTTGATCCTCTTGCCGTCGTTGTCAAATACCCAGCCACCGCCGTCATCACACGGGAAATAGCCGCCTTCACACTGCACGCAGTCGCCGACACGTGTGCCACGGTAATGATCCATCGCTTTGTCGTCCTTCTTCCGTGGCAGCCCGCGGACCTCGAAGATCAGCGGAGCCGGCTTGTAGTCGAAGAAGGCGATCTGAGTATTGGCCGTCTCGCCGACATCATCTGTCTCACCGACACCGAATCGGCCACCAATACTAAAGCATCGCGTCGGCAGCCCCGGATCGCCCAGCGCCCAACGGGCGATGTCCATCTCATGGGGACCCTGGTTGCCGATGTCGCCGCTGCCGGTGTTCCACATCCAGTGCCAAACGTAATGCAGGTCCGTTCGATGTAACGGCACCATGTCAGCCGGACCGCACCACAGGTTGTAGTTGACGCTGGCCGGCACCGGATTGGGCCCGTTCGTCCCGTGGACGATCCCATTGGTATTGGG
>Ga0307378_10011107_pt1 | contig 11641 bp, 16 predicted proteins | sample UN1MG_FD_202238 | JGI IMG/M metagenome (GOLD analysis project Ga0307378, IMG submission 202238) | Soil microbial communities from Risofladan, Vaasa, Finland - UN-1 | ecosystem: Environmental > Terrestrial > Soil > Coastal area > Acid sulfate soil | place: Finland: Risofladan, Vaasa | collected...
CGTTCGACCTGACTGGGGAGACCGACGCCGGCCAGGGGTGGTCGTTCGACGGGAGCGTCGGGCGCTCCGACGCGGTCGCGCAGGGGCACCTGACGGCGACCGACATTCTCCCCTCCCAGCTGCCGATCGCGGACTTGCCCATCGACCCCGAGCAGGGGACTTTCTCGGTCGATCTCCAGGTGACGCGGGCGCGGGACCTGGTAACCGCGCGGGGCCACGCGGCCGTGCGGGGGGTTCACATCGTTCACACGCGGCTCGCCCGGGACCCCGTCGTCCTCGGGGGGGACGCCGAGTTGAGCGCGCGGGCGGACCTCTCCACCCGCGAGGTCGTGGTGGAAGATTTCACGTTCCAGCCCCGCGTGGGCGAGCGCCAGTCGAGCGTGAAGGTCGGCGTGAAGGGCCGCGTGCTCTACACGGCTGACCCCGCGACCCGCGAATACGAAGTCGAGATGCACATGGGGGCGCAGCCGTGTCAGGAGGTGCTCGATGCGGTGCCGCGCGGGCTCGTGCCGGGGCTGCAGGATTTCAAGCTCGGCGGCGAGACCACCTTGGACCTGCGCGCGGTCGTGAAGATGGCGGACCACGAGGCCACGGTCCTGGAGGGCGGCCTCGACATGGACAAGTGCCGGATCGAGAAGGTGCCTGAAGCTGTGGAGATGCTGGACGGCCCTTTCAGGCATGTCATCCGCATGAAGAGCGGCGGTGTGGCGCAGGTGTCCCTGATGGGAGGTCACCCCCAGTACGCCTCGTTCGATGAGATCAGTCCCGCCGTAGCGGTCGCGGTCCTGTCGACGGAGGACGGCGGCTTCTGGGGGCACGACGGCTACCGGCCCAAGGCGCTCTTCGAATCTCTGCGACGCAACGTGGAGCTCGGGATCATTCAGCGCGGCGGCTCGACCCTGACGATGCAGGCGGTTAAGAACGTGCTGCTGACGCACGAGCGCACGCTGTCACGGAAGCTCCAGGAGCTGTTCCTGACGTGGGTGGTGGAGAAACGTCTCTCGAAGACGCGCATCCTCGAGATCTACCTGAACGTGGTGGAATTCGGCCCGGGGATCTACGGGATCGCCCACGCGGCCGACCACTACTTCGGCAAGTCCCCGGACGAGTTGACGTCCCTGGAGGCGGCATTCATGGCGACGCTGCTGCCGCGGCCCGTCGAGCGGCACGAGATGTGGTGCAGGGGGGCGTTGACGGCCAAGCACGAGAAGTACGTCCGGAGGGTCCATTCCCGGATGCTCTCCAAGGGGAGGATCACCCGGGAGGAGTACGACGAAGGGGAAGCGGCCGGGGTGGTGTTCAGCCGGGGGGACTGGGCCGGAGAGGGGGCATGCTTGGCCGATGGGCGCCGGGAGGCCGAGGGGAGGCACACCCAAGGGGCGATGAGCGGCCTCCTGGACGGCTTGTGATCTCCTCCCCGCGGCGGCGACAGGCGTGAGGGCACGCCGAGAAGGACGCGCTCCAGAGGCGCCTGCGCATCACCTAGACGGTAGTGTGGCTTTGGGGAGATCCCCAGAGACACATGAGTTACGTCGACGACGACGGGACGCAGCACCCCGAGGCGCCGCTGGACCTCGTGAGGATCAGCCCTCCCGGGGAGCCCCTTTCGCCCTTCCTGGTGCTGCTCTTCTACGCGCAGGGCGTCTTCCCGTGGATGGAGAAGGATCAACGGCGCCTGTGGTGGTCGCCACAGCCGAGGTCCGTGGTGTTCCCCCCGGACCTCCACGTCAGCCGGCGCCTCCGCAAGAAGATCCGACAGGGGAGACTCCACGTGAAAGCGGACACGGCCTTCCGGGAGACCGTCACGATGTGCCGCCTGACGCGGACCGGGACGAACGGCCCCGGGTCCTGGATCACCCCCGAGATCATCGACGTGTTCACGGACCTGCACCAGATGGGCCACGCCCACAGCATCGAAACGTGGGAGGGGGATCAGTTGGTGGGTGGCCTGTACGGCCTGTGCGTGGGCCAGATGTTCTACGGATGCTCGATGTTTCACACGGTCCCTGATGCCTCCAAGGTGGCTTTCGTCAAACTCATGGAGACGCTCGGAAGGTGGAACTTCCCGGTCCTGGATTGCCAGATTCAGAACCCTCACTTGAAAGGGATGGGGGCCTCCTTGGTCCCTCGGGAGCAGTTTACCCAGATGGTGGGGGTGCTCGTGCGCGGGAAACGCAGGGTCGGCCCGTGGACGCGATTTTTCACGTAACGGTTCGATCCCTCATATTTTCGCGTATAAGAGGCGCGGAGGACACGACCGGCCTCCCACGGCGACAATAGCCTTCCCACCCGGTCTACCGCCTGTCCCAGAAGGGACGGAGGACATCCACATGACAGCACGTGCAACATCGAGGTCGAGCGCCAAGACGCGGAAGACCCCCCGGAAAGGAACGAAGACCCTCGGGACGAACGGCCACTCTTTCAGCGCCGTGGTCGAGGAGATCGGACCCCTCAAGGCCCGGAAGTATCTCGCCCTGATGGGGCGCAACCGCCGTCAGCGCGGGCGCCTCAAGCAGCGTTTCATGGAGGCCATGGCCAAGGGCCAGTGGAAACTCACCGGCGAGTCGATCAAGTTCAACACGAAAGGCGAGCTCATCGACGGGCAGCACCGGCTCGAGGCGGTCATCGAGACGGGCAAATCGATCCAGATCCTCGTGTGCCGCAACGTGCCCGACGAGGCGTTCATGGAGTTGGACACCGGGGGCACCCGCACCCCGAGCGACCTGCTCACCGTCGCGGGATACGACTACACGAGCGGCGTGGCGTCGGCCATTCGCAACCTGACCTCCATCTACGAGATCGAGGGAGGGGACATGGCTGGAAGCTCCCTCGGCCGCAAGCGCGTCGACCCGGAGACCCTCCTGGAGTACGCGAAAGAGCACGGGGAACAGCTGGTGGAGGCCGTCAAGAAGACGATGTCCAAGGAGTCCAAGGTTGTCTGCGGACCCCCCTCCCTGTTCGCGGCCCTCTACTTCATCTTCTCCGAGCACAACAAGAAGGGCGCGGACGCATTCTTCGACTCGCTCATCGACGGCGTGGGGCTAGAGCGTCACGGCCCCGTGTACGAGCTGAGGAAGTTGCTGCTCCAGTTTCGACAGGACAAGCACAACAAGCGTCCGAACTTCTACAAGGCGGCCATCACCATCAAGGCATGGAACGCTTTCCAGAACCGGGCGTCGGTCCACGCGCTCCGCTACAGCGAGAACGAGACGTGGCCCGAGATCAATCGTCGCAAATCGCGTCTCCCCGAGGAGATCGCCAAGAAACGGGAGCAGAAGGAGGCGCGCGAGGTGGCCAAGAAGGAGCGCGAGCGCGAGCGTGAGCATGTCAGGAAGACGGCCTCCAAAAAGACCGCCTCCAAAAAGACCGCCAAGAAGGCCGCTTCCAAGAAGAAGACCGCCTCCAAGAAGAAGAGCCGCGCCCGGAGGTAAGCCGGTGCGGCTCTCAGAGATCGGCTCGGAGGGGAGGGGCGAGATTGGGTTCTCGGCAAACCCCTCCCTCTTTGCGCTGTAGGGTTGGGGCGGGGGGTTCGCCTCCCGCCCTGGCCCGCTTTTTTCAAGAACACCCTACCCGTCCCACGAGTGAACGATATGAGCGAAGTCCAGAAGATCGATGAAAACCTCTCGGTGCCCCCGGACCCCCGAGACATGCAGGGCACCCTCCCCGCGGAGTGACCCGTGGGGGCCTTCATCAAGCAAAGGGCGTACGATCTCCAATCGGACGCCTACGCCGGGCTGCTCGCCCTCGTCACAACTTTCGATGAGGAAGTCGCGGCGCAGATAGAGGAACGCGAGAATTTCCCCGAGTACGTCGACGCGACCGAGATCCTGATCGAAAAGGCCAAGCCGACGGCGGATGCTCTTGGAGAGTTCCTGATGAAGAAGGGGTACGTCATCCCTTCTTCCATCCTCGAACATCTCCAAGACGCGCACAGGGAGCTCCTCATGAGTGCGGCCTACGCCGAGAGCGGGAGGTGCGGCCCCCGTGAGAACGCGGACAGGTACGCCCACGACGGCGTTGACAACCTGCGGACCGCGTTGCGCAAACTTCAAGATCACCTGGACATCAAGAAGGCGGCGCTCGGATGACGGACAAGGCGACCAAAGACAAATGGGCCGCGCTGCTGGCCGACGCGGCCGAGCGCATCGCGGACGCCCAGAAGCACCTGGACCGCGGCGACCTTGAGGAGTGCCACAGCTACGTGTTCGATGCATTCGACCTTATCCGCGAGGTCGACCACCAGTTGCATATCCGTGACATCGATGACGAGGGGCGCGAGTTGTGGGCCCGCACGTGGTTCCACGAGGCCACCCTGTTCAGCGCCTTCGCGGACGCCCTGAGCCGGGAGCCTTTCATGGTGGACGGCACCTACAGGTGGCACGTCAGGAAGATCAAGAAGCCTCCGCTCAAGATGCCCGAAGACGAACAGGAGCAACGGGACGGCGCCCGGGGCGAGATCGAAGTGGGCTGCAACACGGCCTCCGTGACGTTCACGGTCAGCTGCGACAGCACCTACAACAAACACGTCCAGTCCCGAAGTTCGTGAAAATACGGCCCCCCTCGGAGGGGTAGAATCGGGGACGTGGACCAGCCTCGCGCCATCGCCGTACCCCCCGACGACAGCCACCTGCCCCCGTCGCGGCGTCGCGACGCGTGGAGGCCCGCGTCCAAGGTATGCCCCAGCTGCGCGAACAGGGTGCACGACAAGGTGCGGGCCATGGCGCAGGCGAGCATCGTGACGTCGCTGTTCTTCGGGGGCCCGGTCACCGTCGTGCTCGTCAACCGTCACGTCGACGCGCAGATCGATGAGGCGCACCGCGAAAATGTGCGCCGGTTCCAGGAGATCACGGATCACCTGAGGGAGAACCATGCGCGGCTGGAGCAGATCAACGTCGCGCTGGGCCATTCAAGGGAGACGCTGAACGAAATCCACGAACACCTGCGTCGCGCGCAGGACGGGGAGCGACGACGGTGACAGAGCAACCCTCCATCCTCGACATCATCCACGGTGGCGACACGTTCGTCCTCAAGCCGCTGGTGAGGCCCGAGAAGGATGAGGGTGAGGGGGGCCCCGCCGGTTCGTCAGAGTTGGAGCGCCAATTCCTGCGGTTCCACGAGCTCAACCCCCACGTCTACAGCACCATCGTGGAGATCTCCCTCGGGCTCCAGAAACACGGGCTCAAACGCACGGGGATCTCGATGGTCTTCGAGCGCATGCGGTGGATGTGGGCCATGCAGACGCGTGGCGACGACTACAAGCTGAACAACAACTACCGGGCCTTCTACGCCCGCATGGTGATGGACGAACACCCGAAGCTGCAAGGCTTCTTCGAGACACGCGTGCAGAAACACAGGAGAGACGAAAATGTCGACAGTTGAGATCTATCAGGACGAGAGCGAAAAGCAGGAGTGGCGTTGGCGCGTCAAGGCGGACAACAACCAGATCATCGGCGCCTCCAGCGAGGGCTACCAGCGGGAGGAGTACGCCAAGAACAATTTGGTCTCCCTGCCGAAGTACTGCCGGGCCATCGACATCAAGACGGCATCGGACCAACCCCATCCGCGGGACCCCGACGCGAAACTCCCCTTGGAATTCTACAAGGACAACGCGGACGAGTGGCGCTGGCGCATCACCTCCGCGAACGGCCAGATCGTCCACGCGGCGAGCGAGGGTTACGTGAACAAGGCGGACGCCAAGAGCAATTTGGAAGGTCTCGTCGCCACCGTGAACGCCTGGTCACCCTGACATGACCACCGATCTCGACAACGAGGATGCCGAGCACCACCGGGCGATGCTGGAAGGGCTCATGGGGGTGGTCCGAGGGCTCTCCACCGTGGCAGCGCGGCAGATCGAAAAGACCGCGCTCGAGCCCGCGTGGGCGAGCATGGGGCTGGAAAACAAGCGGAATGCGCTGCGCAAGCTCGTCTCATCGATCCGCTACCTCCGCAGGGAGGACGCGCGCGTCCAGAGGCAACGAGTCGCGAGCATGCTGGAGCTCGGCCCGGATGGCATCCTCGCCATCTATGACCTGAATCCACGCGAGGCGCTCATCCACGCGGCGGAGGCCCTGACGTCCGTCTCGGTGGCCAAGGGGGCCCTCGAGTGGCTCGTCGGGATGGACCTCGTCGGCAAGGCCGCGAAGGCGTCGACGGCCCCCGATGACCCGACGATCGAGGCTCTCATCAAGGGGCACGGCATGCTCGTCGAGCACCTCCAGACGACCATGAGCGGAGGGTCGGCCATGCTGCTGGCCTACATCAGTCGCGCGGGGGGCCACGAGCTGAGCGACGAGGACCGGTTCCAAATGAAACGGGCGTTCGATGAGATCGAGCGCGAATCCACTCGAGACCCCGCCGCTAACGCGCCCAGCTCAAGGTGATCTCCTGCGACGCGAAGTCGATGCGCACGCGCATGACGGAGTCGCTGACCTCGACGAAGACGCCCTCGAGGTCAGCGTAGATCCCGTCGAGGATCCTGACGGGTTCCCCTTGGATGAGACGTCCCTGGGTCCTTGGCGCCGACGTGAGGCGCTGCTCGACGCGCTGGTGTTTCGGGATGTGCCCGGGCTTCTGCGGCTCGTTGAAGATGCCGGGCTTGTTGACGAGCATCCCGCACGCCGTCCGCACGCGCTTGTGCACATCGTCATCCCGCATGTCATTCTGGAGGTGGTTGACGAGGGCGCGGTGGATCCAGTGCCGGACGGCACCCTGGCTCGTCTCCATGCGCCGGGCGACCTCCGACTGGCTGTTCGTCTCGACGTACAGGACCATCGCCTCGACGTCCTGGTGCGACGCCCCGAGTTTCCCCAGAACTTCACGAATCTCGCTGGCCGTGACGGGGGGGAGTTTGTCCATGAACTCCAGCCGCTCGCGCGCCCGCTTGTACCGGTAGTTCACGGTAGGCTGCGAGACACCCAGGATTTTCGCCACCTCCGTCTGCGACTTCCGCATGTCCATGTGGAGGCGCAAGATGTCACGCTCCATGGGCGGCAGGCGGTCAATATCGTCGCTGTTGTGCATGGACCATAGGCACTCTACCGACGCGCATCAACGGCGAACCCCAGCGGGTACAAGGATGGAGATGAAAACAGGAATCGACTTTTTCGACAGACAGGAACCGAAACCAGGCGACCTGTGGATCGTGGCAAGCGGTCCGGCGATGGGCAAGACCACCGTGGTGCGGAACGTGGCCGTAGGCCTCGGTGACAACCTCCCGGAGGGCCACGTCGCCTACTGGGACGTCGAGCACACCCCGCGAACGTGGCGCGAGAACATCACGCGCATGGGATGCGACGTGCCCGCCGCGCTCCGCTACCTCAACGAGGAGGTCTACCACAGCGGCGAACTCGTGGACCTCCTCACCCGCACGGCCGCAGATGCCAGCTACCGCGCGGTGGTCGTGGACAAGTTCAACCTGATGGTGCCCGACGTAGCGGAGGCGCTCCCCCGCCTCAAGATCTGGCTCGTGCGCACCGGGAAGTTCGGGCTCGTGTCGCTGCAGCTGCCCCGGGAGTTGTGGGGCAAACTCAAAGTCGAAGGGGAGATCAACCCCGACAGCTTGCCCGAGCACATGCTCGACAACGCGGACGCGGTGTTCACCTGCGGGAAAACCCCGCAGCAGGCCGTCGACGGCGGGGCGCCCGACACGCTCCGCGTGATCGTCTGCAAGAGCCCGACGGGCCTGCGCGACCCCGACAACCGGCACGCCTTCGTGTGGAACCACCAGACGGGACGGCTCAGCTGAAATGTCTATAGCCAGCATTCGGTGGAACCCATCGAAGATGCGCCCGGAGAAGATCACCGAGATCACGATTGCCGTCGCGCCCGGGTTCATGGTGGGTCACGTGATCGAGGTGGGGGCCGAACCGTTCATCATCGTGGGAATAGTCCATCAGATGGGTGGGTTCTCCACGACGCGACTGCGAGTGGCCGAGCCTCATTGGCGTTGGAGACTCCAGTACAAGACGAGGAGGTTCTTCCGACGTGTCTGGCGCATCATCACGAGGTCCTTTCAGCGACTCCGAGAGAAAGCAGGCGGTGGCTGAGGGCATCCGACTCGGATCCCAGCTGCGTGAGAAGGTGGTCGAGTTGTTCGTCCGCATCGAGCACCTGGAGATCTTGAGCGGCGCCGCGGGCCTCTCGGTCTTCGGCTCCCTGTGCGAGATGGCTGGCCGGTGCTGCACTCACCTCGCGGCTGGACGCCGGGAGCAGGCCCTCCTCGTGGCGCGCACCGTCGGGCGCTCCGTCCCCCACGCCTTCCCCGTGGGGCGTGAACGGGAGGCGCTGGAGGACGCCATCGACGAGGTCATCGCGGTGCTCGAGTATCCCGAGATCGACCGCCTCCACTGATGACGTCGTGTAGAACCTGCACCGATCGCGTAGAAGGGCTGTGACCACTCGGCGCAGAATCGGCACGTTCCAGATGCTCTGGGACTGCGAGCCCTGCGGGACCAAGAAACTGCTGGGCGTGGACCACCGCCACTGCCCGGCGTGCGGGGCGGTCCAGGACGAGACGCGGCGGTATTTCCCGGACCAGGGGGAGGCGATGCCGACGGCCTACGACCCCGATCCAGACCACGAGTGCCCTTTCTGTGGCACCCCGAACAGCCGGCGCGCCAAGAACTGCGTGAACTGCGGGGGCCCTATGGACGGCTCCGAGGAGGTCGCCAGGCGCCCCACGACGACGCGCGACGCCGCGGAGACGGTCCATGACGCCGTCACGGCCGCCCAGGCGCGCGCAGGGACACGCAGAGCGGCCCGCGTCGCTGCCCACGCCCCCGAGGCCCAGAGGGCCCGTGAGCGCGTCAGGGCCGATGAGCGCGCCGGTCGGACGCCCATCACGGACCTCCTCCGCGACGAGCGTCCTCCGCGCACGCCCATCACGGACCTCCTTCGGGACGAGAGCCCTCTCGAGACGGGGGCCCAGAGATCCCCGTGGGATCAGTACCGGCGCCCTGCCGGCGCCGTGTTCGGGGTGTTCGGGGTGCTGCTCGCGGTGTGGGCCATTTTCTTCTGGGAGTCGACGGTCGAGGTCGAGGTTGAATCCCGCAGCTGGTCCCGCAGCCAAGGCATCGAACGGTACGTCCAACTCGATGTCCAAGACTGGTGCGACGACGCGCCGCGCGACCGTTACGACGAGAGGAGCCGCAGCAAACAGGACGGCACGAGGACGGTGGTGGACTGCCGGGACTGCGACTGTTCCACGCAGAAGGTCCAAGTGGACACGAAATGCGTGGAGGTCAACTGCCGGAACGAGCGCAGGGACAACGGCAACGGGAGTTTCTCCGTGGACCGCGTGTGCGACGAGAGGTGCGACCCCGTCTACGAGGACCGGGAGGTCTGCAACGACCGGACCCACGAGGAGCCGGTGTACCGCCGCTGGTGCGAGTACAGGGTGGACCGGTGGCGCGAGAACCGGCGCCCGTCGATGGGCGGAGGGGGGGCCCAGGAGCCGACGTGGCCGGAGTTGGAGTACAAGAAGTGCTCCGAGGTGGTCCGCGGCTGCGAGCGCCCCGGGGGCCATTCCGAGGAATACTCCGTGAAGTTCCGCGACACATCCTCCCGAGAAACCCACGACTGCGATTTCCCGCAAGCGCGGTGGGAGTCGTGCGGGGAGGGCACCCGATGGGACGCCGTGGTCAAGGTGGTGGGCGGCCGTTTCCAGTGCGACAGATTGACGAGGACCCCATGAGCGACGAACCGAAAACAGTCAGGGTCCGCGTGGCCGTGGTGATCGACAGCGACGGCGCCTACGTGGCCACCGGGAGCTCGGGATTCAGCTTGAACGAGACGCACGCGCTCGTCGAGCACGCGTTGGACGCGTACGAACAGGAGGTCGGCAACAACAGGCTCCAGCACGTGAAGTTCCTGGAGATCGCTCTGCCGCTCCCCGACACGCGGCCCATCAATTTGGAGGCGCGGCCACCAGATGACGAGCGCCCGGCGACGATCCTCACGAGCGGCCCGGTGCTTCGGGAGGGGGACTCATGAAGAAACGCGACCAGAAACAACCACGGACGCCCAAGCCGTACAAGCGGCTCCTCCACTTCTCTGATGGGGAGGCGTGGTCCTACCGGTTCGCGAACGGGGTGGTGGCGATCCGCACCCCCGACTGCAAGACGACCCATCAGGTGCCGCTGCCCGAGATCTCGGGGATGTCGTGGGATGAGATGGAGCGCGGCGAATGGAAAGGGTGGTGGACGGGGATCGGCCCGCAGGCCGTGAAGGACTACGTCGAGTCCCACCTGCGCCCGGACCCCGAGGGGTTCCACATCCCACAGCTCGTGTTCATGCACCCGAAATTCTTCGGACGCTGGCACCTGTTCGACAACTGTCACTTCCTGCCGCACCGCAAGACGGGCCAGAGTATCGACCCGGCGCGCGTGTTCAAGGAGGACCTCAAACGGCGCCTCGGGGAGAAGCCGTCGCGGCTCAACCTGTGCGGCGTATGCCTGCGTCGGCAGATGAAGCAGTTCAGTTGCATGGACTGCCGGGACCCGGACCCCGAGTACTACATGGTGTGGAATACCCTGTGGGAGAAGGCGGTCCCCGGTGGCGCCGGGAAGTTGTGCTTCTCGTGCCTCGGCAAACGGCTCGGACGTCCGCTGCGCCGCGGTGACTTCCCGCCCCATGTCCCCCTCAACCAGATGGGGGAGATGCCCGCGGAGATCGCGAGGTTGGCACCGTGACCGACGCGACCTCCCTGGGGGACCGGATGAAGAGATACGAGGAGGTGCCCCGCACCAGCCTCACGCCGCGGATGCCCATGATCGTCCGCGTGGACGGCCGGGCGTTCCACACGTACACGAAGAAGGTCCACCATGGGGGCGACTCCCCGTGGAACCCCGTGATCCGGGACGCGATGACCGACGTGGCTCGGGCCCTCATAGGGGAGATCACGGGGGCCAAGATCGCCTACCTCCAGTCCGACGAGGTCAGCGTCCTCGTGACGGACTACGACAAGCTGTCGTCGCAGGCGTGGTTCGACAAGGTCGCGCAGAAGGTGTGCTCGGTGAGCGCCTCGATCGCCACGATGGCCTTCAACGAGAACATCCGCGGCTACGTGGACCAAGGGCTCCCGGGGGAGATGTTCCCGACGACGGCCACGTTCGACGCGCGCGTCTTCGTGGTGCCCCAGGAGGACGTGTGCAATTACTTCGTGTGGCGTCAGCAGGACGCGACGCGCAACTCGGTGTCGATGCTGGCGCAGGCCCACTTCGCCCACCGGGAGCTCCACGGCAAGTCGTGGGGCGCGATGCAGGAGATGCTGCACAGCGAGCGCGGCATCAACTGGAACGACTGCGCCACGTGGCAGAAACGGGGCTGGTGCGTGCTGCGGAAAACGGTGCACACCACCGTGGGTGAGATGCGGGCCGCGGGGTCCGCGATAGACGTGACGCCGGGGGTCGAGATTGGCGACGACATCGAGGTGGTCCGCAAAGCCATCGAACCCGACTGGGAGATCCCGGTCTTCACGAAAGACAGCGGCTACATCGACAGGTTCGTCAACGTGGACGAGGAGGGCTAGATGGGGAGTTTCAACGAAACCTGCGGCGTGTCGGGGCTCCCGATCGGATGGAGGACGCCGTGCCGGCTGTTCGTCCTCCGGCCGCACTGGTTCCTCGACCTCCATTACCAGTCC
>Ga0307378_10011110_pt1 | contig 11638 bp, 9 predicted proteins | sample UN1MG_FD_202238 | JGI IMG/M metagenome (GOLD analysis project Ga0307378, IMG submission 202238) | Soil microbial communities from Risofladan, Vaasa, Finland - UN-1 | ecosystem: Environmental > Terrestrial > Soil > Coastal area > Acid sulfate soil | place: Finland: Risofladan, Vaasa | collected...
CCACGAACGTCCCCCTCACCGAGACGACTCCGACCCGGCGAGACCATCGATTGTCTAGCACACATGACGGATGTCACACAGTCGGAGCCTCACCCGATGTCGGGGCTCCGACGGACACGGCCGCGGGCACGACCTGGTCGTCGCTCCAGGGCTCGATCAGCGGGTGGTGACAGGCCACGTAGTGGTCGTCGCCGACCCGGCGCATCTGGGGTTCCTCGGCGACGCAGATGTCGTCGGCCAAGGGGCAGCGAGTGCGGAATCGACAGCCCGACGGGGGCGAGATCGGCGACGGCAGTTCACCTTCGATCACCCGCACCGAGTGGATATCGATGTCCGGGTCGGGCACCGGGCTCGAGCCGAGCAAGAGGTCGGTGTAGGGGTGTGCTGGACGGGCGTACAGCTCGTCGGCCTCCGACATCTCACACATCTTGCCGAGGTACATCACCGCGACGCGGTCGCTGATGTTCTTGACGACGGCGAGGTCGTGAGCGATGAATACCAAGGTGAGACCGTGCTCGGCCTTGAGGTCGTCGAGCAGGTTGAGAATCTGAGCCTGGATCGACACGTCGAGTGCTGACACGGGCTCGTCACAGATGATCAACTGCGGCTCCATCACGAGCGCCCGAGCAATCGAGATGCGCTGACACTGACCGCCGGAGAACTCGTGGGGCCGCTTGTAGCGCGCCGGGCCGGGGTCGACGCCGACCTGGTCGAGAATGCGGGCGACGATGTTCCACTGCTCGTCCTTGTTCTTCGGCCCCCATACATTCAGCGGCTCTGCGACGACCTCGCCGATCGTGCGGCGGGGATTCAGCGACGAGATCGGGTCCTGGAAGATCATCTGCAGCTGCGTACGCCGCTTGCGCATCGTCTCCGCGTCGAGCTCCGCGAGATCCTCTCCATCGAGCACGACCGAACCGCTCGTCGGCTTCGGCAACTGGAGCAGGGCCCGGCCGGTTGTCGACTTGCCGCATCCCGACTCGCCGACCAGCCCGAGGGTCTCGCCCGGTGCGATGTCGAAGCTGATGCCGCTGACTGCCTTGACGGTGCGCCCCTTGCCGGCCGGGAACTCGACCACGAGGTCGGTGACCTGGAGCAACACGTCGTCGATCGGGCGCAGGTGGGCAGTTCCGGAGCCGGCCATCAGCCCACCACTTCTTCGCTGGCACGCAGCTTGCCGACCGCAGCGAGCGCCGGCGGGAATTCGCTCTCGATGTTGGCCTGGAACGCCGCCTCACCCTCGGCGGTACCCACAGGAAGGTGGCACGCGAAGACGTGGTCGGGTGCATCGATCGAACGCAATTCGGGCTCCTCGGTACGGCAGATGTCCTGTGCATAGGCACAACGTGGTGCGAACTTGCACCCGGGCGGTGGGTCGATCAGATTCGGCGGACGGCCCGGGATGGCGTTCAATCGGGTGTGCTTCGGCTGGGTGATCTTGGGGATCGACCACAGCAGGCCCTGGGTGTAGGGGTGACGGAGCGCGCCGAACAGCTTCGCGGTCGGTGCCTTCTCGACCGCCCGGCCGGCGTACATCACCATGATCTCGTCGGTCCGGCCAGCGACGACGCCGAGGTCGTGGGTGACCAGGATCATCGCCATCGCGCGATCGCTCTGCTGCTCGGCGAGCAGGTTGAGGATCTGATGCTGGACGGTGACGTCGAGCGCGGTGGTCGGCTCGTCGGCGAACAGCATTCGGGGACCGCAGGCGAGCGCGATCGCGATGCACACCCGCTGGCGCATGCCGCCCGACATCTGGTGCGGGTAGACGTCGAGGCGTTTCTCGGCGTCCGGGATGTGGACCGACTTGAGCAGGGCGACGGCGACTTCTTCGCTCTCCTTCTTGCCCATGTCGAGGTGATAGCGGACGTGTTCGGTGAGCTGACGTCCGATGGTGACCACCGGGTTGAGCGAGGTCATCGGGTCCTGGAAGACCATCGCCATCTCGGCGCCCCACAGGGCCTTCTTCTGCTTGGCGGACTTACCGATCAGCTCCTCGCCGGCGTACTGGACCGAACCGGTCGTCGTGGCGTTGGACGTGGTGTTCAGGCCCATGATCGAGCGCGACAGCACCGTCTTGCCTGATCCCGACTCGCCGACCACCCCGAGTGTGCGACCGCGAGCGAGCTCGAACGACACACCGTCGACGGCACGAACCGACCCGGCCGCAACGGCGAACTGGGTCCTCAGATCGTCGACGATGAGCAGCGACTCGCCGTCGTCGACGTGCCGTGCGGGTGCTCGACCAACGCGGATCTCGTTCTCCATGCTTCCCCTTTTCGTCGACGATGCCAGACGTGGCGCGCGTCACACTAGGCGCAGAAGCACGGCGAGTTCGAACTCACCTCCGCATCCTGCTACCCGAGCCAGCGGCCCGAGGACAGGCGGGGTCAGTAGCGGTAGTTCTCGGGCTTGAACGGGCCCGCAGGGTCCATGTCGAGATACTCGGCCTGCTCGTCGCTGAGCACGGTCAGCTTGACGCCGAGCGCATCGAGGTGGAGTCGGGCCACCTTCTCGTCGAGGTGCTTCGGAAGCACGTACACGCCGAGCGGATAGTCCTCGGTGTTGTTCCACAGCTCCATCTGAGCGATCACCTGGTTGGCGAACGAGCACGACATGACGAAGCTCGGGTGGCCGGTGGCGCACCCGAGGTTCACCAGCCGACCCTCGGCGAGGATGATCACCTGGTGACCGTCGTCGAATCGCCACACGTCCGTGCCGGGCTTGAGTTCGTCGCGAACCGCACCCGAGCGGGCGAGGCCGGCCATGTCGATCTCGTTGTCGAAGTGGCCGATGTTGCAGACGATCGCATTGTGCTTCATGTGCTGCATGTGCTCGATGGTGATGATGTCGGCATTGCCCGTCGCCGACACGAAGATGTCGGCGGTGCCGACGACGTCCTCGATCGGAAGCACCTGAATGCCCTCCATCACCGCTTGCAGCGCATTGATCGGGTCGATCTCGGTGACGATCACGCGAGCGCCCTGCCCCTGAAGCGACTGCACGCAGCCCTTGCCGACGTCGCCGTAGCCCAGCACGACTGCGGTCTTGCCACCGATCATCACGTCGGTCGCCCTCGAGATCGAGTCGACCAGCGAATGGCGGCACCCGTACAGGTTGTCGAACTTGGACTTGGTGACCGAGTCGTTCACGTTGATCGCCGGGAACAGCAGCTCGCCGTCGCTCATCATCTTGTAGAGCCGCTTGACGCCGGTGGTGGTCTCCTCGGTGACGCCCTTGATGTGCGCCGCCATGCGTGTCCACTTGCCCGGGTCGGACTTCAACGTCCGCTGCAGCAGTCCGAGCACGATGGCTAGTTCGGGGTTCGATGCCTCCGTCGGATCCGGAACCGCGCCGGCCTTCTCGTACTCGACGCCCTTGTGCAGCAGCATCGTGGCGTCACCGCCGTCGTCGAGGATCATGTTCGGACCGTCGTACTTCGTCCCGTCGGCGGCATCGGGCCACGTCATCATCTGGTCGGTACACCACCAGTACTCCTCGAGCGTCTCGCCCTTCCAGGCGAACACGGGAACGCCCTGCGGGTCGTCCGCTGTGCCGTTCGGTCCGACCACGACGGCAGCGGCGGCATGATCCTGGGTGGAGAAGATGTTGCAGCTCGCCCAGCGCACCTCGGCGCCGAGTTCGGTCAGCGTCTCGATGAGCACGGCCGTCTGGATCGTCATGTGCAACGAGCCCGAGATGCGGGCGCCTGCCAGCGGCTTGGACTCGCCGTACTCCTTGCGCAGCGCCATCAGGCCGGGCATTTCGTGCTCGGCGAGGATCATCTCCTTGCGGCCGAAGGGCGCAATCGAGAGATCTGCGACGCGGAAGTCCTTGCGGGCAGCGAGCGTCGACGTGGTGGTGGGCGTGGCGGTGTCGGACATGGAAAAGCCTCCGTGGTTCGTTGTGTGGCGAACCGGGCAGGGGCCTTCAGGCACCGATCGACTCAGCCCGGCGATTCGGTGGAAACGAGTGTACCGAGGGCGTCGGCGTCTGCCGAGCTACTTCAAGACGATGGCGTACACGTCGAGCAGGTAGTGCATGCTGCCGTAGTGGTTGTACATCTTGATCACGTTCGCGGCACCGGTCCTGGAATACGGGATCAGCGACATGTTCGGAACGACCTCGCCCTCGACCACGTTCAGATTCGCAACGAGCGGCCGTCCGGCATCGCCCGGGAAACCAGTCAGGTACGTCGACGCCCGAACACTCGGGTACAGCCGGTTGAGGTCGGTGCCCGTCAGGTTGCCGATCAGCGCCGACTGTGCGCTGAGATCGACTCCGCCACCTGACGGCAGCGACACCGACTTGGTGAAGGCATCGAAACTCCAGTCCTCGACGGTTCCGGTGCCGAGCGGAAGGTTGCCAAACGCCGGCTCGCGTGTGTCGAAGGCCCGGAACGGCGCTTCGAGCGGGACGATACGACCGGTCGTGGTGTCATCGGGCCGAGACTCGAAATAGCCGAAGATGTCGACGATCAGATCGGTCTCGCCGGAGTGGTTGTAGACGTAGATGTTGCCGTCGACGACCGGCACCACCGCCAACACCGTCTTGACCTGGCCGGCGCCGACGTTGACGTTGGACGTCTTGATCGGAGGCGTCGGCGGTGCGGGAGACGCGCTGAGGAATGTCGCGGTGCTGCGGGCCCGGTTGTTGACCACGCCGATGTTGACCAGTGCTGCGGTGACCGTCGCCCGGTTCGGGACCGCGGGCGTGAGCGTCGGCATGTACGAGTTCGCGCCACGGATCTTCACGGCTCGGACCTGGGCGGCGCCGAGCGGGGTGCGCGTCTCGCGGGTGTCCACCAACCGGGCGGGCCCGACCGGCGTGAGGCGAGAACCGCGTTCCGAGTACGACGACTTGGAGATGAACCCGTACACGTCGATGATCACATTGGCGGTGCCGCCGGACCTCGGGCCCATCGTGACCGTGACGCCACCGTCGGCGCCGAGCCCGACGATCGCCAGGTTCGGCACATTGCGGCCGCGGGAGAAGTTGACGAGCGACGAACGAGGACTTGGGACAGCGGTTCCCGACGGGCGTACCGCCAACCAACCAGCTCCGGTCGGATCGACGACGGTGACGGTGGCCACGACGGCGAGCACGTCGGCCGATGCCGCCGGCAACGTGCCGGTGCCGGCGAGCCGCACGTTGAACTCGGCCGCCGGATCGATGCGGCGTGCACCCGGGTTGGAGACGTTGATCGGCGAGATGGGCCGCGAGTCGAAGGCGCGGTAGGGGGTGAGCGCGTGGAACTCGCCCCCGGCACCGAGACCGGCGGGTGTCTGCGCCTCGACCTGCTGCGAAGGCGAGGAGGTGGCAGCGACGGCCACCGAGGCCACGGCGACAAGCGCAGCAGCGGCGATGCGCCGAATCCAGCGCTGTTGACTCATCGTCCCCACCGTACCTTTCCGATCACGTGCTGCGGCGGCGCACCACGACTCTGATGTCGGCAGCTCTCAGCTGCCGCTTGAATCGAGCTCGAACGTCGGGGCGATCCCAGCCGATGCAACGATCCCCATCAGCCGTTCGTGCTCGGCATCGTCAACCGTCGTCGCTTCGGCGATCAACATCACCGGAATGTCGTCGCGAACGTCGTAGGCACGGTGCAGTCGCGGGTTGTAGAGCGACGCCTCGGACTCGATGTAGTACAGCGGGCCCTTGTCCTCCGGACAAGCGAGGATCTCGAGCAGAGCGGGTGAAAGTGACATGGTCGTTTCTCCAGGTTCGATGTCAGCTGGTGATCTGGGCGAGGAGTTCGCCGACGGCATCGTCGCACGCTGCGCGGTCGCCGGCCTCGAGATTCAACCGCAACAGTGGTTCGGTGTTCGAGGGGCGCAGATTGAACCACCACGACCCGCAGTCGACGGTGAGCCCGTCGAGACGGTCCTGCGTGCAGTCCGCGTACTGATCGCTGATGCGTTCGATGACCGCCGCCGCATCGTCGACCTGAGTGTTGATCTCGCCGCTCGCCTGGTACCGCTCGTAGGGCTGGCGCACCACCGACAGCGGCCTGCCGGCACGACCGACCTCGGCCATCACCATCAGCGATGCGATCAGCCCGCTGTCGGCGTTGAAGTTGCGTGCGAAGTAGTAGTGGGCCGAGTGCTCGCCACCGAACACCGCTCCCGTCTCGGCCATGATCTGCTTGATGAACGAGTGGCCGACCTTGGTGCGCACGGGAGTACCACCGAGCTCGCTGACGACCTCCGGGACCGTCTTGGAACAGATCAGGTTGTACAGGATGGTGGCGCCCGGATGTTGGCGCAGCGTCGCTGCGGCCAGGATCGCGGTCGTGGTCGACCCGCTGAGTCCGTTCCCGGTCTCGTCGACGACGAACACCCGGTCGGCATCGCCGTCGAAGGCCAAGCCCAGATCGAAGCCGCCGGCGACCACGCGGGCGCGGAGATCGCGTTGGTTGGCGGGCTGCAACGGGTCGGCGGGATGGTTGGGGAACGTTCCGTCGAGTTCGGGGAACATCACCTCGAGTTCGACACCATCGAGCCGCTCGAAGACGGCCGGCACGACCAAGCCGCCCATCCCGTTGGCGGTGTCGGCCACCACCTTCATCGAGCCGATCTCAGCGGGGTCGATGAATCCGACGACGTGATCGGCGAAGTCGCTGAGCAGATCTCGCTCGGAACGCGTGCCGCAGGTGACGGCCGGTCGAGGACCGTGGCCGTCGAGCACCTGTTGAGCGGTTGCCTGCACGTCGACCAGTCCGGTGTCGACTCCGATGGGACGAGCACCGGCAAGACACAGCTTGACGCCGTTGTAGCCGGCGGGATTGTGCGACGCGGTGAACATGGCGCCCGGGACGTCGAGTACCCCGGCCGCGTAGTACATGAGGTCTGTCGAGGCGAGCCCGATGTCGATGACGTCGACGCCCTGTTCGGTCACACCGCGGGTGAATGCGTCGACGAGCGATGGGCCCGACGGCCGCATGTCGCGGCCGATGACGACCTGGTCGGAGCGGACGAACGCGGCGAACCCGACACCGAGTGCGTGGGCCACCTCAGCATCGAGCTGATCGGGCACCGTGCCACGGATGTCGTACGCCTTGACGATGGAATCGAGCACAGACATGACCGACGAGAGGCTATCGGCCCTCGTCGGCGGGCGCGGGAGACACCTCGACGGGATCGGGCGACGGCCGCGCCAGTGGCGGGTCGGCGAGAGCAGTTTCCTCGGACGTCGCGTTGACGTCGATCGCCGATTGCGGGCGCCAGCTCGGCCGATCGCTGGCGTACACGACATCGCCCTTGCGCCTCCAGTAGAAACACAAGGCGAGACCGAACAACGTCAACGAATAGAAGAACCAGTCGAGCGGGGTCTTGGAGTAGGTGAGCGTCACCTGATTCTCGGTCGGGATCACGACCATGAAGTTCGGCGCCACCCGGTACGGACCTTCGGCGCCCTCGACCTTCCACGTCGGGAAGTAGCTCACCCTGACGAGCACGGGCACGCCGACCTGGTCGACGTCGAAGCTGACGGATTGTTGCTCGATGTCGACGTTGCTCACCGTGACCGGGTCGAGTTCGACGACCTCGATCGGCTCGGCCGGCACGACGTAGTCGACATTGCGACTGCGGTCGTCGGGCTCACCCACGCGAGCATCGAGATCGATCTCGACGGGCACCCGCTGCCACGAGTCGGGGCCATCGTCGGCCGGCATCGCCGCCCACTCGTCCTGGCGCTGGAACCAACTGGTACCGACTTCGAGGTTGCGCTCCCGCTGGTCACCAGCGCGGCCATCGATCACGACCGGTTGCACGGTGAGCGCCTCGACGATGCCGGCACCCTGCAGCTCGTAGATGTCCCAGGGCCCCGAGGTCGTGACGAACTCGAGATCGGCCTGCGCGTCAGCCTCAGCCTTCGCCTCTGGCGTTCTGACCATGAGATACCGCACTCCGAGGTCGTACATGTGCTGCACACCGGCGGTCGCGTCGTTGTTGACGTAGCGCAACTGGCGGACAGGATTCGACGACTGCTTCGACATCGCCGCGGCGGTGAGGAAATGGTACGGAGTGGTGCCCGAGGCCTCGAAGAACAGGCCCTCCATCGAACCGATGCACCCGTCGGTCCAGTGCGGCAGCAGCATCAGCGCCATCGTGGTGCCGTACTCGCCGTTGTCGCCGCTGTTCTCCCACAGAGCCCGACCGCACCCGCGCTCGTTGCCGATGTCGCCCATCGTGGTGACGAGCTCGTTGTACTCGGGGTACTTCGGGCGGCCCTCGTACCCACGCATGTTGTAGCGAGTCCACCCATCGGCGACCGCACGCCCCGATTCGGGGCCCTTGCGCAACGGACCCCACGCGTAGACCGAGGTCTCGCCGTCCGCAACACGTCCTCCACCCGGCAGGGTCTCGTACATCCAGCCGAACACGAGCAGACACGACAGCGTGATGGCCCCCGCAGCGACCGCCCCTTCCACCGCCGTGAGCTGTGACGACGTGCGCCGGTCGCGAGCGGCGTTGACGAGCCAGTTGATCAGCTCGAGCGCACCGATCACCATCAACAGGTACCGCGTGAGGTAGACGAACGGCAGCAGTCGCGGATTCCACAGCAATCCGATGAACGGCAAGCTGTCACGCGTCAAGTAGACGAGTGCAACGAAGGCGAGGCATATCAGCCCGATTGCTGTTCCGGTGAGGTGCCGACGCAGCACCATCGCCACGAACCCGACCACGGCGAGTGCGGTGATGATGAAGTCGAGCGGGGCCGCCAGCGGGAAGAACATGTCCCAGAACGAGTCGGTCGCGCCTTCGGGGCGGAACCCGTACTTCATGTCGGTCATGAATTCGTGGCCGAACAGGAACGGCCCGACCCACCACGCCGACAACAACAGCGTGGTCACGCCGGTGGTCACGGCGAAGACGAGGCGCCGCCCATCGAGCCAGACCAGGCAGAGGATGACGGCGCTCACGGCCACGAAGATCAGCACGATGCCGTGCGATACGGCCGCGAGCGACAGCACGACGGCGGTCCACACTCGGAATCGGCCGGTGCGCAGACCATTGGCCAGCAGACCCAGTCCGAGCATGGCCAACGTGAGCGCAATCGAGAACGAGTACTCCCCTGCCATCGTCGACTTCACGTTGCCGCCATAGATCGAGAAGCTCTCGTCGAGCAGGAAGCACAAGCCGGCGACCGCGAACAGCTCGGGTATCGGGTGTCGGAACGCGGCGAGGCGCCCGAATGCCCAACACGCCACAGGGAACAGAAGCAATCCGGACACGGCGACGAGCTTGAACGCAACGCCGTACGGAAGGATCACGTCGAGTGCCACGATCGCGAGCGCCGGGATCACCATGTAGAAGCGATACAACGGGAGCCCGCCGTACCAGTCCATGCTCCAGCCGGACAGCTGGAAGTTCGTCAGGAAGTGGTCGCGGAGAAACGCCGGTGCCCAGACGTGGGCTCCCATGTCCCCGCCCGTCGGTGTCGTGTCATCGAAGATCAGGTCACGCGACGGCGACAACGGGTTCAGATGAACGACCATCATCATCACCACGGTTGTGGTGACCAGGACGGCGGAGGTGACCAGCACGCGCACGACTCGTTCCGTGCTCCAGGGCCGTTGCCACCACGCCACCGGCCGCCGGAAGACCCGAGCGATCACCCTCCGAGCGAGGGACGGAGACGCAACGGCGGCGCCGGTGTCGTCAGCCTCGCTGACGGGCGATTCGTCGGCGGCTGCTTCCTCGTCGGCGAATTCGCGATCGAACCACTCGCCGAAGTCGTCGCCGTCCGGGATCTCACGAGCTTCGCCGTCCGGGATCTCACGAGCTTCGCCGTCGGCAGGGCGCGTGTCGTCACTCATCGAAGGCGCTCACAGGTGGGCATCAAGTGATCCATCATGGCAAATCCGCGGGGTCGCTCGACGTCACCGACCGGCGACGTCACAACACCAGGAGCAGGCCGGTCAGGTTGAACCCGATGTGGATGGTGATCGCCGGGCCGAGGCGTTTCGCCCGCAATGCCGCCCCTCCGAGAATGAGGCCGAACACGAACAGCCCGGGGAACTCGATCGGGCGGAAATGCGCCGCAGCGAAGATGGCCGCGACCCCGACCAACACCGCTCCCTCATTGAATCGGGCGGCGAGCGAGCGCTGCAGCAGACCCCGATAGAAGAGTTCTTCCACCACCGGGGCGCCGATCACGACCACGGCAACGAGCAGCAGCGTCGAGGCGCCGCCGGCACGATCGACGAGGTCCTGCGCGTTCTCGGTCAGTCGATCCTGGGTGAACGTGTCGGGCCACAAGGCCTCGAGCGGCAGGTAGACGACGCGGATCACGACCAGTTGGGATCCAGCGCCGATCGCCAGTCCGACCACGTCGGCCCACCGGAACGTGAAGCCGTAGTCCGCGATCATGTTGCCCGAACCCGCACGCTGAGATGCGATCCACATCCCGATGAGGTACGACGCCCAGGCGCCCAAGAGTGCGATGGCGAGCACCCCGAACGATGCGTCGCTTGCTGCATCTGCGTCGCCCACCACGACCAAGATCACCGCCGAGACCACCTGTGCGACCGTCCACGAGCCGATGAAGGTGACGACGGCGGTCGAGGCGTCGATCGGCCTCGGGGCAACCGACGGAAGGAACCCCCCGGAGAACCCGAATCCAGTGCGAGCGCGATCGTGCGCTGAGCCGGCCACGCCTGTCGACGCTACCGGCCGGCGCCGGCACCGAACCCGCGCCATCCGTGACGATCCGCAGTCGATCCGGCAACGTTCGGGCTTCACTCAGCGATGACTGAACCGACCGCATGCGGTCACCCGGCTCATCGCCCACCCGGTGAGCATCTCAGCGATGAGCGAACCGACCGAATACGGTCATCCCGCTCATCCCAGCCGGCGTGCCAGTTCAGACCGCGATGAGGGTGTGCCGGCCGAATCGGCGATCGTCGAGGTACCAACCTGCGGGAACCGAGAGCCTCCCGCCGTGGCGGTTGCACAGGTCGTAGGCATGTGGGTCGCGCTCCGCAGTCAGATCGTCGAGCCAGACCTGTGACCGACCGTAGTGATAGGTCAGCGTCACCTCCGCCCGCTCCGAACACCCGGTTCGCGAACACTGGCGGACCCCAACCGTCACCCGTTCCATGCGATGCATGCCTCAACGCTAGATCGCGAACGCGTGTCGGGTGGCGGATACTCGTCGAGGTGCCGGGGAGCACGACCTGGCATCGAGCCAGATCCTGCGTAGCATGGATACATGAACGATCTGCCGCCTCCTCCACCGCCTCCGCCCCCCGGTCGCGGTCGCGGATCGAAGCGTCCCGACGACTCTGCCGACCGCCGCCATGGTGAGCGCCCGCCCGCCAACACCGGCAAGGGAAAAGGCAACGAGTTCAATGCCGACGGCACCCCGGCGAGCGGGCGCGGACCCGGCAGCTGGCCGCGTTGGACGATCTGGGTGCTGGTGGGCGTGCTTGCGGCAGCGTTCCTCGTGCCCAGCTTGTGGCCGAGCAACAGCGGGGAGTCGCTCGAGTACTCCGAATGGCGCACCCAGGTCATCGAGGGCAACATCGCAACGGCCGACATCAACGAGTCCGGCAAGATCACTGGCGAGTTCACCAACGAAGACAAGTACTCGACGTCCGGTGGAGGCCCGCGAGGCGTATCGGAAGCCGACG
>Ga0307378_10011115_pt1 | contig 11636 bp, 8 predicted proteins | sample UN1MG_FD_202238 | JGI IMG/M metagenome (GOLD analysis project Ga0307378, IMG submission 202238) | Soil microbial communities from Risofladan, Vaasa, Finland - UN-1 | ecosystem: Environmental > Terrestrial > Soil > Coastal area > Acid sulfate soil | place: Finland: Risofladan, Vaasa | collected...
ACAATAAAACCCAGGATTTTAAGGATGATATGAAGGAAAGAGCACATATCGAGCCAAAGAATGCTGAGATGAAGAGATTCCATGGGATGGCAAGAGCAAGATATTGGGGTCTGCCGAAGGTGAATGTCCAATTCATTATCACTGCGATTGTTGTTAATGTGAAGAGGCTTGCAAATGTCATTGGTAGCGTATGCTATCTAAAAGCGTGTTGAAAATGAGGAAAATTCGAGAATATTGAGGGAAATTATGGGCTAATATGGGTTTTTTGGTGAAAAAATCAGATTTTTTATAAGAAATCCTGGAAATTATGAAAAGGTGGACCGATTTAGGGTGAATTTAAGGGGTAATCCGACAATCTCTTAAGTAGGAATGTTTCTTAACTGGTTGTACACAAAATGGGGTTCACTCTATTAGGATACTACATAAGATTTTTCTTAACAAAACTTTTTTATATTTGAAGATGTACTTATAATGGGGTTAGGTTTTCATGAAAATGATCATTTTAGGTGGTGCAGGATTTGTTGGGCGGAATTTAATAAGAGTCCTTAATTCTGAAAAATATTATATGAAAAATATAACCGTTTTGGATAAAGAAAAAAAAGGTTTGGATTATGTAAGAAAATATGGTGTTGAGATATTTTATACTGATTTAGCCGAAAAAAACGATTTGCTCGATAAATTTGAAGGAAAAGACATTGTTATTAACCTTACAGCACATATTTCATCATCTGATCAAAAGCTATTTTATAGAAATAATATCTTATCCACAAAAAAAATACTTGAAACTGCTAAAAAGGCAAATGTTAACAAAATTATTCATTTCAGTTCTGCTGCAGTTCTTTCCATTAGAAAAGACCACTATGCTCAAACTAAATTAGAAGGTGAAGATTTAGTTAAAGAAAGCGGTCTTGAATATTGCATTTTACAACCTTCAATCATGTATGGTCCAACAGATGATAAGAATATTGGATTCTTAATTAATTTTGCCAAGAAATTCCCATTTTTCCCAATTCCAGGTCATGTAAAATGGCCCCGGCAACCTATATATATTGATGACATCTGCTATCTGGTTATTTCGATGATTGAAAAATTCCCCCATAATAAAGTATACAGTATCAATGGAAAAGAAGTAATCGATTTTAGAGATATGATAAGAATCGTTCAAAAACAGATTTCTCAATTTAAATTTAGATTATTTTTACCTGTAAGCTTGTTTAAATTTCTTATGATAAGATATCAGAAATTGACTGGGAATACTCAATTTACGTTGGATCAGGTAGAATCTCTTACTACTGGAGAGGTATTCCCAAATTACTTATGGTGGGAGGAATTTGATATTAGTATCACAAGTTTTGATGAGGGCATTAAAAAGATGATGAGTTATGAAAACAAATAAATGATGTAGAAAGAAGGTTTCTTGAATAAGAAAGTGCGAAATTTACATCAGGTAATTTCAATAAAAAGATTCGACAAAGGGGGACACGAATAACTTGAATTTAGTAATTATGAGGTAATTGAATGAATATATTACAGATTTGTGCAAATTACCCTCCAGTTCCAGGCGGTCTTGGAATATATGCAAAAAATTTAAGTATTGAATTATTTAAACTAGGGATTGATACAACAATATTAACATTCAAGCCAAAAAATTTTAACACTATAAATCCAGATATTGAATTGGATGTAAAACGAATTAAAGTACTTAATCTTAAATTGTTAGAGTATCCAGTTTATGGTCCTACGATTCTATCTCATATTAATAATATTGTTAAAGAAAAAGAAATAGATGTTATTAACAGCCATACCCGCTTTTTCACATCAACCTATTTTGCATCATTATATAAAAAAATGAATGAGAAAATAACGTTCGTTCATACTGAACATGGAGCCGGTCCACTCATTCATAAAAATAGAGCAGTATCATCCCTTTGTAATATGTATGATTCTACATTTGGAAAATGGGCAATAAAAACAGCCGATATTCCAATTGCAGTTGGTCCATCATCAAAAGAATTTCTGAAAAAATTAGGATGTGAAAAGAAAATAGAAATTATACCAAATAGCATAAATTGTTCTGAATTTGAAAGATTATCTAAAGAATCACCACAAAAAAAATGTGACGAAATAATAATTACCTATATCGGTAGACTTGTCAAATCAAAAGGAGTCCATGATCTAATTAAAATTTTTTCAGAAATCGAAAATAATTATGATGTGAGATTATGGATAGTTGGTAGTGGACCCGATGAAGAGAGTTTTAAAAATTTAGCAAAGGCACTCCATATAAAGAATTTAGACTTTTTAGGCGTTAGAAATGATATTCCAAATATTTTATCTATGACTAATATTTTCGTAAATCCCTCATATTACGATTCAGTCCCAACAACTATATTGGAAGCTGGTTGCATTGGCACGAGAGTCATTTCATCTAATGTTGGTGATGCAGTATTTATTCTGGGTGATGATTATCCATATGTTTATGATGTCAATTCTTTAGATGTACTAAAGAAATATTTAATTCAAGTGATAGAAGAATCTGATTTTAAAGATAATAAATTGAAAAATCAAATTCATAAATATTTTAATTGGGAAATTAATTCAAAAAAATATACAGATATATTAAATTATAAATTACATAATTAAATTATATAATAATATTAACCTAGGTAGGATTTTAGAATGAAAGTTAATAAAAATATAATGCAGTATATAAAATTGCAATATATATCAATCATATATTTTAAAAATTAATTATTAAATAATTATGAAAATATTAATTTGCACACCCGAATACCCTCCGAAAGCATCCGGAATTGGAATCGTAGTTAAATCTGTAGAGGAAAAATTTAAAAGACGAGGGTATGAATGTATAATATGTTCCCCAACAGGCCCAGACGTACAATTAGGGAATCAGTTATATTTAGAAAAATTTGGTGGGTTAGGTTTACTTTATTTCTGGGAATGTGTAAGAAAAACCTTCAATAATAATACTAATTATGATTTAGTATGGTTACATAATCCATTGTTCATAGCAAAAAATCCATTTAATGAAAGTTTAATTACTATTCATACAACATATGAAGGATTTTCAAGCAGATCCAAACTTTCGGGCCATAGTGGGTGGATAAAAGCATATTATTACATGATGAAAATAATTGAAAAATATTCTTTAACAACCTGTTTAAAACCAAATATAACATTCACTTCTATTAGTAAACCAGTTGTTGAAGAGCTACAATCATATGGAATTAAATCTAAAATTGCAATTATTCCAAATGGAACAAATACTGAACAATTTTTTATCCATCCGAATAAAAATGAAATTAGAGAATATTTTAATATACCACAAAATAAAATTGTGTTGGTTTGGGTAGGAAGACTTATTGAAGAAAAAAGGCCAGATGTTCTCATTAAACTGTTTTCAACATTTAGAACGTCATCTAATAAATTGTTTTTAGTTGTTGTTGGTAATGGAAAACAACGTAAACCAATTGAAAAACTCGCAGAAGAACTTCAATTAAAAAATATTATGTTTACGGGGGAATTAAATTATTCACTTATGCCAAAAATATATGCTTGTTGTGATTATTATATAATATCTTCAATTTACGAGGGTCAACCATTAACTCTCCTTGAAGCACTTTCATCAGGATTACCCTGTATTGTTTCAGATATACCAAACCTAAGGATTGTTGAGGAATCAAATACTGGTATCGTTGTAGATTTTTCCGATATTGAAACATCTGCTCAGAAAATTTTCGAATATGTAAGTCAAGATAATTCAAAATATTCTCTAAATGCGCGTAAATATGCAGAAGAAAATCTTGATTGGGAAATAATTTCGGGAAAATATTTAGAAGAACTAAAAAAATTGAATAATTGATTATATGGAATTCTCAAAATATAAGGCAAAATGAAAGCGAAATTGATCAAGTTAAAAAATATAGTATCAGATGTATCAATTAGATTTATTGGAAAAAGAACTAATTAATAACTACAATTAGGAATATTATGAAAATATTACAAATAGTAATGCCAACACATGGTGGTATAATCCATTATACATCGCAACTTTCCAATGCACTTTCAGAAAATAATGAAGTTCACGTCATTACATCAGTTGGATCTGAGATTGAATTATTTAACAATTCAATAAATTTAATTCAATTACATACTGGTAATATCATAAGAAATTTCATTTTAAATTCTATTATAATTACTCGAATGATGACTTTCATTAAAACAATTAAAAAAATCGATCCCGATATAATTCACCTACAATCATATCATCCTTGGATATGTTTATTCCTTCCATTACTTCAAAAATATAAAATTGTCACCACCATTCATGATGTAAAATCGCACATTGGAACTAGAGCGATTGATGAAAATATTGCTAGAAATATTCATATAAAATATTCAGATGCTTTTATTGTTCATGGCAATTTAGCCAAAGAAATTTTGGAAAAAAAAGTAACAAGTAAAAAAATTTTCGTCATTCCTCATGGCGACTTTTCTTTTTTCAATAAAATTACACAATATAATTACGCTGAAGAAGCAGGAAACATTTTGTTTTTTGGACGAATCATAGATTATAAAGGTCTATCTTTTTTAATCAAAGCGGAATCAAGAATTGCAGAATCAGTTCCAAATATTAAAATAATCATTGCAGGATCAGGAACTTTCAATGAATCTAATTATGTAATAAATTCGGACCATTTTGAATTGCACAATCGATATATTAAAGATGAAGATGTAGGAGCATTTTTCCAAAGAACCTCTGTCGTAATTTTGCCGTATTTAGAAGGTACCCAAACAGGTATTATTCCAATCGCTTATGCATTCAAAAAACCTGTTGTGGTTACAAACGTGGGTAGCATTCCCGAGGTTGTTGAGGAAGGCGTGACTGGTTTCATCGTACCACCAGGTGATGCAGATGCGTTAGCTGAAGCGATAATTAAATTATTGAAGGATGACCGATTGAGAAAAGAAATGGGGGAAAATGCATACAAAAAAATGCAAGAAGAACTTTCATGGGATAAAATTGCAGAAAAGACAATTGAAGTATATAACTCAATTTATAATATGAAGGAAAATAAACAACTTAATTATTCAGATACTTAACATAATCCTGATTAATAATTGGGAACCTTTGTTCCTCCAAATGTTTGACATTGATAAATTTTAATAACTTTAAATATAAAATGGAAATGACTGAATGATCAAGATACCTGACATAATACAACTTAATGATTATAAACCGAAAAGGTTCCTTCGCATAATCATAGTTATCCAATTATGGATGCTTGGAGTAGTTACTCTCAATTTCATGAGTTATGAAATCCCGATTTTAAGCAAAGTCATTGCTTTTATTTATCTCACTTTTGTGCCGGGAATTATTATTATAAGACTTTTGAATCTTCATAGATTGGGTGTTGGTGTAACTATACTTTTATCTGTGGGTCTTAGCATCTCGTTTATAATGTTCAGCGGTTTTATTCTCAATTTTGTGCTTTCTTTTTTAAAATTTGAATCTCCTCTGTCTTATACTAATGTGGTTATTTTTATTATTACTCTGGTTGCCATATTGAGTATTCTGAGCTATAGAATAAACAAATTTTATCACAGTGAACTACCACCTTTACAAATCTCGAGTTTAGCTTTATATCTATTATTATTGCCAGTTGTAAGTATACTGGGTACTTACCTCATCAATTTTTATAATAATAACATATTGCTCCTTATTTTGATTGTTTTAATAGCTTTAATTCCTTTTTTGGTGGCCTTAAATAAGATTCCTTCTGAACTATATTCGCTGTCATTAGTTGTGATCGCAATATCATTGTTATTTCACTATTCACTCATATCTATGTATTTAACAGGTTGGGATATCCACACTGAATATTATACATATAAATTAGTAGTTAATAACGCTTACTGGAATTCAAATATGTATTCTAACATCAATGGTATGCTTAGTATTGCAATTCTGCCAGTAGTATATTCATATTTTTTAAAAATGGAAGGAGGCTGGATATTTAAAATTGTTTACCCAATTATTTTTTCTCTGGTACCGCTTGGGCTATATAATATTTATCAAAATCAAATTAAGAGCGATAAAATTGCATTTTATTCAGTATTCTTTTTCATGTCGTTTTTTACTTTTTTTCAAGATATGCTTTCTTTAGCAAGACAGGAAATTGCTGAGTTGTTTTTTGTTTTGCTTATATACCTGATGGTTCAAGATACTCTAAATAAAAATATTCGCAACGCTTTGCTTCTTATCTTTGGTGTATCTTTAATAACTTCACATTATGGATTGTCATATATATTCATCATTTTAATGATTATTATGTATTTATTTTCGAAAGATCAAATTATAAATTTAAAAATTAAAGGGTTGACATTGCCTGAGTTTAACTTAAAAAAATTGACATTAAACTATTTTGTAGCTTTTTATATCATTTTTGCACTTTTATGGTATTTGACTGTTTCAAGTTCGTCTACTTTTGAAAGCATTGTGAATATTGGCGATCAGGTGTACACTAGTATCTTCACTGAATTTTTCAATCCGGAAAACAGAGATAGAAATGTTATGATGGCATTAGGTATGGCTAAACCGGAAGTATCTTCTTTTGGAAGAGAGGTTTATCGAGGTTTGCAATTTATAACACAATTTTTTATTATTATTGGATTTTTTAAAATTATTATTAATAGGGAATTTACTAAACTAAAAGCTGAATATTTTTATTTAATTGTAGCGAGCTTGATAATATTATTTTTATCAACTCTTCCTTATTCTGCTAAATTCTTGAATATGACAAGAATTTATCATATAGCACTCGTCGCACTTTCTCCCATGTTTATTGTGGGAGGCATTTTTGTGATAGAGAAAGCAATGAAAATAATCAATATTAAAAATTATTTAAAACAAAATCATGTAATTTCAATTTTAGTTTTAGGTATAATGATACCATATTTTTTGTTTAATACAGGTTTTGTTTATGAAATAACAAACGATGTCCCTACTTCAATACCTCTAGGAATGGAGCGTATGAAAAATGATAATATTACAAAAGTTGATTTTTATAATTCTTATATACCAGAACAAGATGTTTATAGCGCAAGTTGGTTTTCTCAAAATAAAGATGAAAACAAAAGTATCTATTCAGATCGTGACTCTAAACTTCATGTTCTAAATAGTTATGGCATGACTCCTCAATTCAAAATATATAGTTCATTTAAAGAAAGCAAAAATTATGAACATGATTTAAGTCTTGGTAACTACTATATATATTTTAATATGTTCAATGTTCATCATAATATGTTTGTAGATTCAAATGGATATAAGTTCAAAACCTCCATATTTTCACCGATATTTAACAAATCTTCGAAAGTTTACTCTAATGGTTATGGAGAAATTTATATGAAATAATTTCTGAGATAACAAAAACACATGGAAAAAACTTTCCTATGTCAATTTATACGTTCTTTAAAAATTATTAGTTAATTTGGAGTGAACCAATGTCCCAAAATTTATTTGTAAAAAGTATTAAACAAAAAAAATTAATTTATTTTACAGACACAAAGGACACTGGAGGTGCTGAGGAATATTTAAAAATCCTTTCTTTAAGCTTGAATGATGAACAATTTAAAGTGAAAATTGCAATCCCAAAAAACAAAGGTACAGAAAATTTCGTCAATGAATTAAGATTTGAGGGGGTTGAAGTGGATTTTATTAAAAAATATAATATTATAAATAATTTATTTTATTTTAAAAAAAATAAACCTGATTACATACATTTTAATCTAGCATTTCCTACAGTATGTATGATCGCAATTTTAGCAGGGATAATTCATGCTAAATCTAAACTTTATGTAACTGAACATCTAGTTCCTCCAGAATTCAAGCCATATCCATTTATAATATTTATAAAAAAATTCTTATATACAAAACTAGAGGCATCAATTACAGTATCTAATAAAAATAAAGAATCATTGGTGAAAAATTTCAATTTGCCGAACAATAAAATAAAAGTAATATATAATTGTGTAGATATTAACCTTTTTAAGAATTATAATATGGAGGTTGTTAGGGAATTGCAGAAAAAATTTTTAATAAATGATTCAACCATTGTTTTTGGAACTGTAGGTCGCTTAGATAGACAAAAAGGACACGAGTACTTGATTGATGCATCAAAAAATGTGTTTGAAAAAGTGCCCGACTCTCTTTTTTTATTTGTTGGAGATGGTAAATTAAAAAATCAATTAAACCAGAAAATAAACGATAATAATGTTAAAGAATATTTTAGATTAGTAGGATTTCAGGAAAATCTTGCTGAAATTCTAGCACTAATAGATATTTTTGTATTGCCATCTATTTCAGAGGGTTTCCCATTTTCAATATTAGAAGCTATGGCTGCTAAAAAACCGGTAATTGCTACTAATGTGGGTGGCGTGCCTGAAATAATAACAAACAATGTTGATGGCATTCTTATAGAACCGATGGATCCAGATGCTTTAGCGAAAGCAATGATACTATTGGCAAAAGACATAAAAAAAAGAAATAACATTGCTGAAATGGGACATAAAAGAATTTTAGAAAACTTTTCTTTAGAAAAAATGATATCAACTACTAATGAAATATACAAATAATGCTGAATTATGATGAGGCAATTTCGTGAAAATATTATTAATATGCGATGTTACTTTGAACGATAAAGACGCGCAAAATATACATGTTATAGAATTGTTTAATAGCCTGGTTACACTATCAGAAGTCAGTCTTTTCGTGCCAAAGCCAAAAAAAATTAAATATAACTTTTCCAATATAAAATATGTTCCCTGGCTAGCCATTCCTCCACTGGGATTAATATCTTACCAGATATCTCTTTTTTTTAATCTTTATTTTTATTGCAGGAAAAAAAGAGCTGATGCAATTTATGTACGACAGTCTGAATTCAGCTTTATACCATTAATTATTTCAAAATATTTTAAGATACCTTATTTTGTGGAAGTAAATGGCTTAATTTTGTATGAAATGAAAATGTTTGGTAAATCGAAATTAAATATCGCCGTCACAAGACTTAGTGAAAAACTTGGATATCAACATGCAATTAAAATTATTGCAGTAACTCAGGGGGTAAAAAAAAGTATAATGGATCTATATAATGTTTCAGAGGAAAAAATAGTGGTAATTCAAAATGGTGCAAACATCGATTCATTTAAACCATTAGATAAAGATTTGATAAATACATTAAATTTGGATACATCTTCTCGTTATGTTTTATTTGTAGGAAATTTTGCACCATGGCAAGGCATTGAAAATCTGATAAAAAGTGCACCATCGATTTTGCGTGAATATAAAAATGTAAAGTTTCTCATTGTCGGTGACGGTATAATGAAGAAAGAACTAATTAATATTACTGAAAATATGGGTTTAACTGATTACTTTATTTTTACAGGGACTATCCCATATGAAGAAGTCCCGCTCTACATTAATGCCAGTGATATTTGCGTTGCACCATTCGTAAATAAAAGAAATAAAAAAATTGGTTTATCTCCTTTAAAGATCTATGAATATGCTGCTTGTGGGAAACCAATCGTGTCTTCAAAGATACCTAATTTGGAGTTTTTAGAAGAAAAGGAAGCCGGAATTTTAGTAAATCCTGAAAATCCGGAAGAATTAGCAGAAGCGATCCTGACACTTCTTAACAATGATGAATTACGAGAGAGTATGGGGAGAAATGGTAGAGATTACGTGGTACAGAATCATAGCTGGCAATCAATAGGGAAAAAGGTTAAAGAAATTTGTGAAAAAGTCATTACTTAATGTAAAAAGAGCACAAAATGTATCGGGGAGTGACATGCAATCATCAAAAAAATTCGCATTCGATATTAGCATAACCTTTGTTGCATCTATAATTAATTTGGTATTTGGCCTTATCTTATCAGTAATCCTTGCTAGATATTTTGGTGCTGAAAGTTTAGGATTGTATCGAATGGTCTTTACTTTATACACTATTGGTATGATATTTGCAGGTATTGGGATCCCTGCTGCGGTAATAAAATATGTGGCCGAGTATAAAGAAAATAAGAGTAATACAGATAAGGTTATATCATCAGCTGTTATTACCTCTTTTTTAGTGGGATGTGGATTTAGTGTACTATTTTATTTTTCATCTGGAATATTTGAAGAGATATTCAATATGCCGGGATTGTCAGGATTATTGAGACTAATATCTCCAATATTTCCTTTTTCATTGCTCATCGGAACTCTGCTTGGAGTATTAAATGGATTTAGAGCAATGAAGAAGTTCGGTATGGCGACCATTCTCCAGAGTGTTATAATATTAGTTATCTCAATCGTATTAATAATAGAAAATTTTGGTTTAAATGGTCTGATAATTGGTATTGTTCTCTCGTCTGTGGGAACATGTTCATATCTTTTATTGGTTACAAAAAAGTATTTTAAGATCACCCTTAATGGGTATATCCTGATTACTAAGAAATTGCTGCGGTTTGGAATACAGATATTTGGGTCAAACGCAATAAATATGATTAATTATCAGGCTGATATTATTTTAATCGGATATTTCTTGACTTCCACCGATGTTGGATACTATTCGGTGGCAGTAGGTTTTAGTACTTTTTTCTGGTTAGTTCCTGCAGCAATTCAAACGATAACCTATCCTGCTACATCTGAATATTGGGCTAATAATAACCATTCGGCACTACAAATGATGATAGATAAAAGCACGAAATATACTGCATGTATTTTATTGCCGATTGGATTGGGAGTTGGATTTTTTGCAAAAGATATTATTACATTAATATATGGAGAGGTATTCATCAATTCTGTTCTTCCACTATTAATATTAATCATGGGAACAGTCGTTTTTGGCATAATAAAAGCCATTGGAGGATCTGTAACAGGAGCAGGTCGCCCTGATCTTGCTCTAAAAGTAATCAGTATTTCTGCAACAATAAATATTGCATTAAATGTGTTTCTTATTCCACATTATGGTATTATAGGTGCTGCATTAGCTACTATGGTATCTTTATTAGTAAATACTCTTGCTTGGATTTTTCTTACTATTAGAGTATTGAATGTCAAATTCGATTTCGAATGGTTCGGTAAAATAATTGGAATTACAATATTGTCGATTTTTCTTTTTAAATATTTCGAGTTTATAAATATATATTTAATTGGGATTATAATTATTTTCATTCATATATTGGTGACCATCTTATTTTTCCTTACAAAAGAAGACAAGATATATTTTTATCAATTACTACATTAATTATTTATTGATAGCCAATCAGAAGAATTTTAGGTCAATATTTTTTTTCCTGATTTCTTACTATAATCCTCATTTTATTAATGATATACCAAATTTCAGTACTTCACTAAAAAACCTCCAAAATCCATTCATCTAATACACCTCACTAATGATTTGACTTTTAACTTATTTCTCACCCATTCTTCAATAAGAAGAATGAATAGATTAAATCTGAATGAAAATTCCCACCTAAAATTGACCCACTTTTCCCATTGAAAATTGACCCACCCAATATACTAAAATCCTCCTGTTTTAATGCAGGAGGTTTTGGGGTGATTTCAGTGGAAGATTGGA
>Ga0307378_10011116_pt1 | contig 11635 bp, 12 predicted proteins | sample UN1MG_FD_202238 | JGI IMG/M metagenome (GOLD analysis project Ga0307378, IMG submission 202238) | Soil microbial communities from Risofladan, Vaasa, Finland - UN-1 | ecosystem: Environmental > Terrestrial > Soil > Coastal area > Acid sulfate soil | place: Finland: Risofladan, Vaasa | collected...
AAAATGAAATGTTAACGAGTTTATCTACTATCAGTAAAAATAGTATTCCCCCGTTTCCGACATTAAAACTCACCCTAATCCAGATTATAATATTAAGTTGGTTCGTTGGAAAACGAAAAGAGCTTAGAATCTAATCTTTAGATTCATCATACTTTTCATCTGCTTCATAGTTTTCTTTAAGATCAAGCTCATGTTGTTCTTCTCTCATCTCTTCTTGCTCAGATGCCTTATTTTCAGAATCAGTTGATTTCTCTTTGGTTTTTTTGAATTTATCTAAAAATCCCATAATATTCTAAATATTGTGTGAACTTAAGCGTATTGGAGTTTAGAATCTAATCAATAAACTTGATTGGAGATTTCCGAACTATTCTGACGTTAGTCAATCTGGAAAATTCATTCGTGAAAGGGAGGGATTGCCTTTTTATCGACTGTCAGTAAAAATAGTATCTCAAGTATAATTTTCAGATATTAACAAAACAGGATTAAAACTCAAGCTCTGTGACCATGCTTTCCCAATCTACAACTAGAGCAGAGAAACTTGTCATCTTTGTCCATTGACAAAATTACTTCCTTACAGTCACATTCGGTGCACTGACAATTAACAGTCATCATGTAAAGTTATTCAAACATCTTTGAAATCTGTTTCGTTTTTTCGTCATATCTAAATCTCTAAAAGAGATTCTGTAAAGTTAGACAATTATATCCTTAGATCGTCTTCTAAGGACAATTTTCAAGACCTCAGAGTAGACAAAACTACTAGGGGCAAGAATCAGGATCAACAGCCAGTCAGTTAATTCCAGTGGGATAAAATCAAATATTCCCATCAATACCGGATAGTTCATGAAAAGTAAAACTAACAGCGATTCTCCAATTAGTGAATAAACTAGTAATTTATTTTTAAACAATCCTAAGGCAGGAATGCTATGTCTTAGGGATCTACAAGATATCGCAAAAAATATTTCCTGAAACACAATAAATCCAAATAGCATAGTTCTAGCTTTGCTAACTGCAAATTCCGACCAAGCATTGATTTCAAGAACATACCAAAAGAGAAGTACAGATAAGGATCCTATGAGAATTGTTACTCCGATAAACCATGGCAATGTATTACTGAAGATATTTTCCTTTGGGTCTCGTGGTTTACGACTCATTATATCAGGTTCTGCTGGTTCCATCCCTAATGCTATTGCAGGCAAACCATCAGTTACTAGATTGATGTAAAGTATGTGTTTGGCAAGCAAGGGTAGAGGCCAACCCATCATAATAGAAAATGTGAAAAATATGACCTCACCGATGTTTGAAGGTAACAAAAAAACCAGATATTTTTTGACATTATCCATTATCTGTCTACCTTCCTTAACTGCCGAAACTATACTTGCAAAGTTGTCATCAGCTAGTATGATTGAAGAAGCCTCTTTTGTTACCTGTGTACCTGTAATGCCCATTGAAACCCCAATATCAGCTGCTTTCAGCGCCGCTGCATCATTGATTCCATCACCTGTCATGGTAACTATGTGCCCTTTGTTCTTCAATGCCTGTACAATCTTGTTCTTGTGTTCTGGAGAAACTCTTGCAAATACCTTAATTTTATCAATTTTTCTCTCCAACGTCTGAATATCTATTTCCTCAAGTTCTGTTCCAGACATGCTTTTAGTTTCAGTACCTGCTATGCCAATTTCTTTGGCAATTGCTTCTGCCGTTAGTTTATGGTCTCCAGTTATCATAACAACGTCGATGCCAGCACTTTTGCATTTTGTAATTGCATCAATTACTTCGGTTCTCGGAGGATCCATCATTCCCACAAGTCCAATGAAAGTAAGTTGATTTTCGACATAATCTTCATTGAAGTCATCTGAGTCTATTTTTTTGTATGCAAGTGCTAAGACTCTTAATCCATTTACTGCCATCTCATTATTCACCGAAAGAATCCTTGATCTGATTTTATCATCTAATAGTATAGAATTATGACTAGAAAGGACATTGTTACAGTGCTCAATTACGGTTTCAGGAGCACCTTTCATGAAAGCAAAATGATTGTTATTTTCTCTGTTTATGGTCGTCATTCTTTTTCTTTCAGAACTAAATTGTACTTCAGAAATTCTTTGAAACTCTACATCAAGACTTTCTTTTACCAATCCAACCTTGTTTGCTAGAACAACTAATGCAGCTTCAGTTGGATCTCCTATTGCGATATATTCTCCGTTTGATAACTTGACCTTTGCATCGTTGCACAAGGATGCAGTTTTTGCCAACAAAATAAGATCAGGATCATGAGTATCTAATCCAACAACATCTCCTTCATTGCTGTATCCTGAACCTGTAACATCAGCAAATTTGTCATAAAGATAGATTTTACGTATAGTCATCTCACCTTTGGTTAACGTACCAGTTTTGTCGCTGCAAATTATGGTAGTAGAACCTAGAGTCTCTACTGCAGGTAGTCTTCGCACTATTGCATTTTGTTTTGCCATTCTATACACTCCCACGGCAAGTGAAGCTGCAACGACTGCTGGTAGAGCTTCGGGTATAGCTGCAACAGCAAGACTAATTCCCCAAATCAACATTTCCAGTAATTCGTTTCCACGAAGGAGACCAATGATGCTGATAATTCCAACCACCATCATCATTATTACGCTAATCAATTTCCCTATCCGTTTCATCCTAATCTCAAAGGGCGATTTTTTGATCTCGATACTCTGTACAGCACCTGCAATCTTGCCTAATTCTGTGCTCATGCCAGTAGCAAAGACTACAGCTTTGGCTCTACCGTGAGTCACAGTAGTGATCATGTGGAGGATGTTTTTTCTATCTGCAACAATTGTTTCTTTAGGCAATACGCCACAATGTTTTCCCACGGGAATAGATTCTCCTGTAAGTGAGGCCTCGTTGGTTTTAAGGCCAAAATCTTCAAGAAGGTGTGCATCTGCAGGGACTCTGTCACCGACGGAGACCAAAATTATGTCTCCTGGAACTAGTTCCCTTGCATTGATGATTTTATCTTCTCCACTTCGAATAACACGAACAGTCGCAGCTGCCATTTTCTTTAATGCTGCGATTGCTTTTTCTGATCTGTATTCTTGAACAAAGCCTACTAGGGTAGCAAGAACTACCATTGCAAGTATGACAATCGCATCAATCAGCTCACCAACTATTGCAGAGATTATGGTAGCTGCAAGCAATATTACAATGAGTGTATTTGTGAACTGTTTTGCAAATATGACAAATGGGGATTTTTGTTTTTCTTCTACTATTTCGTTGTAACCAAAAACCGAACGTTTCTCTTGCACCTCACTGTCAGTCAGACCAGAGTCTCGAGTTTGTAAAATTTGTAAAACTTTTTCTTGCGGTAATGAATGCCAATCAGATTTTTTTGGTTCCACAAATTTTGGTTTTAAGATCTTTGAGCTAACCATTCTCCCACTTTTGGCCACAATTGCTCATGTGCTCTCTTACCTGTGCAGAGTCCCACATGGCCAGTTGGAAACTCTATCAACTTCTTATCCTTGCTTCCTATTGCAGAAAGTATGGGTTTACTTGACTCTGGAGGAACTATATCATCTTTGGAACCTATTATATTCAAAACAGGCATTGTAATGTTTTGAAGATTTACTATCTGATCACCTATCTGCAACTTATTTTTTATCAGTAAATTTTTCTTACACATGTCATTAATGATTTCTCGATATACCTCGCCAATTATGGGTCTTCCATCATACAGCCACGTCTCTATCCAAAAAAATCTTAAAATTTCATCAAAGCTTTTGGGCTCACTAAAAAAGATGGGGTATTTTAGAAAAATTTCAACAGGGTTACGCAACATAAATGCCATATTGACAAACCACCCTGGAACGTTTCCCAAAGTATCTACTAATTTGTCCACTCCCAGATGTTCTGTCCAGTTCTCAACAATTTCTCGTTCTTGACTAAAATCCACAGGTGTTGCATGTAAGACTAAATTTTTTACATTTTCAGGATGTGTGGCAGAATAAATGAGAGAAAAGAGACCACCCCAACAGTAACCAAATAATGAAACTTTATCTGAACCCGTTAATTCTTTGATCTTCTCAACTGCATTTTCTATGTACTCGTGTGAATAGTCTTCTAACGTCATTTCTTTATCATAAGTACCTGGAATTCCCCAATCAGTTGCAAAAACATCAAAACCTTGCCGTAAAAGATTATTGATCACACTTGCAGTTGGAATTAAATCCAAAAGGTAATATCGATTAATAAGAGAATAAACTACAAGTAATGGAGTTTTGTGTGTTTTTTTTATAGATTTGTAGTGATGTAAATTAAATTTACCTTTTATTTTAATTTCCTCTGACGGTGTTCGGTTTAAATTATCGCGAAGTGGTTCAACCAATGTACTTCTAAATGATAGCAATTGTTGAAAAAAATCGTGTTTGGTATAACCAGATATTTTTACAATATTTAACCATGCATCTATAAAGTTTGCAAGGCTAGATCCAACATCATCTTCACATAATTTTTGTCTTATTGTAGAATCAAATGATGCTCTCATCATGGTTCGAATTTTTTTGTTATCATTTGTTTTTCTTTCTTCGCTAACAAATGACTTGTAGGATTCAAGTGATGCTTCAAGAAATGCTCTGTCGTATCTTAAAGCAAAATTGTACCAATTGTAATAATAATCAAAATACATTGCAGGAATATTAGACATCATTTGATCTAACCATTGGTTTCCTTATTGTTTGTACCTAACATATCTAAATTCTATTTGTCCTAAATTTATACAAAGACCAAAATACCATTTCTGATACTAGAATATCCAATCATCAGTCTCATCTGGCTGTAATCTTTTATTCTTCTGAAAGTCAAAAAAATAGAAACAAAAGTTAGCAAAAAGTCCATATAGGCAAATTTTGGAGTGAGGCCAACTATGTTTTCTATCATAAACCACATACAAGCACGAACAAATTAATCTCGCAATTCTAACTTTGAGACAATCATGCTAGGACTGACAAAACAGCAAAAAACAGTAGTTCTTGGCTCCTGGCTAGGCTGGTCCCTTGATGGATATGACTTGGTCCTGATGCTACTAGTAATTCCGTTAATTAGTGAGTTATTTTTTCCGCTTGTCAATCCAACCTTTGCATTACTTGCTACCTTTGCAGCGTATGTAGTTACTCTGATAATGCGTCCTTTTGGCGGGGCTTTTTTTGGAAATTTTGCAGATAAGTTTGGTCGCAAAAAAACCATGATGATTACCATTATGGGGTTTTCAATTGCCACATTTGCAACGGGATTATTACCAACATGGGAGATGGTAGGATTATTAGCACCAATATTTCTGATAATGTTGAGATTTTTGCAGGGATTCTTTGCAGGTGGGGAGTGGGGAAGTGGTGCAGTCATAACAATGGAGACGGTACCTAAAAAACATCGAGGACTGCTTTCTGGATTTCTTCAAAGCGGCTTTAATTTTGGTTTTGTAATTGCTGCAATTGCATTCCAATTTGCAATAACTGCGTTTCCTGCAGAGCAGTTTGCGGAGATTGGATGGAGAGTAATGTTCTTTACGGGAATTATTCCAGGGCTTGTTGCGTTATTTGTTAGATTTAAAATGAAAGAATCAGAAGCCTGGCTTGCTAAATCAAAACAACATAAAATAGAAAAATCACCACTACGCAAGTTACTTTTTTCAAAACAAGAAAGAACGCGTTTCATTTTTGCTCTGATTTTAATGACAGGATTAATGTTTTCATACTATGCCACAATGGGATTCTTTCCCACATTCTTACAAAATTATATGATTCTGGAAAAAGCTGAAGTTGCATCACTAATGATAGTGGCAACCATTACATCGCTTTGCGGGACAATATTTGCAGGGTATCTAAGCCAGATTATTGGAAGAATGAAGACAATTGCAGTTTTTGCAGCGGCTGCCGCAATACTTGCTATTCCAGTAGTATATGGATTGTTTAATGCAACCACATTTTTTGAAAGAATAATTTTTACAATAATTTTGATCATGGTTGCAACAACAGGGTTTGGCCCAATCCCAGCATTTTTGTCTGAGCGGTTTTTCACTGAAATTCGAAACAGTGCCAGTGGATTTGCCTATAACGGAGGCTTGCTCTTTGGTTCGTGGGCACCTCTGATAGCGGTAAGTTTGTTATCAAATAACGAGAATCTGATACCCTTTTTGCTTGCTGCTGTTATAATTATTGGCTCACTGATAATACTTGTAGGTGCTAAAATCAATCCTGAAACGCGTGATGTTGATCTGATGAAATCTTGATTAATAATAATACAAATGTAAGGATGATATTTTTTAGTCTTTTAATAATGTGAAATTATCAAGACCCACTAAGTGTATGAATTAATTTTTATTTTTCATCCTTCCCAAAAAATAATTTCAGGTTCAAGACTGATAGGATAACTGAATTATTCCTGAATCAAATTTCTTGATGTTCAAAAGTTTTAGTTATTTCTTTTCGGCATCTATCATTAAAACAGGACAGGAAGTGTTTTCAACAATCTTTCTTGATACACTTCCTAGGGTTAAAAGACCTTTGATTCCTTTGAGTTTTCTTCTTTTTGCCATTACAATTAGATCAATTTTTTGATTTTTTACAATTTTTAAAATTTCTTCGGCGGGTAATCCAGTTACCACTTTTAGATGAGACTTTATTTCATTTTTTTGACAGGTTTCTACTCGTTTAGTCATTTCTTTTTCCATGACTGTTTCCATCTCTTTTGTCATCTGTGCAAACTCCCTTTTGATTTTAGTTACTTGTGATGCGTGAAGAGAAAATACTGGAACATGTGGAAAGTCCTCAATTATATGAAGTAAAATTATTTCAGATGAAGATGATTTCCCGATATGAATGGCATGTTTGAGCGCCAAATCTCCTGCAGGAGTAGCTGCATGTGGAACAAGAATTTTTTTGTACAATGTGGTTATTGAATATGGGTATAATATAATGCCATATAGAAATTATCATCAAATGAAATGTTCATTTCTCATCATTACCAAAAAATAATTTCAAAAGTTCAATTTCTTAGAGCCTTGAACCATTCTGGGAGAACAAAGTGGATGTAATTGTTTGATTCCATATCACGGGGACGATTATTTTCAAAATTAATCGTATCTCTTGAAATAAATAGGAAGCATATCCTCTATTCTGCATGAGTAATAAGCAAATTATGGTTTGTTTGGATGGTTCAAAGAATTCTCTGCGAGGATTAGATGCGGCAATTTTGTTTGCAAAACAATCAGATGCTACGATTATTGGCGTTCACAGTGATACGAGCTTTAGTGCATTTTCTGCTGTTCGTGCGCCCATACTCCCAGAGAAAAAATGGACAAATGAAGTGAGAGGGTTAATACATGTTGCAGAGAAAAAAGTAGAGAAAAATAAAATTAAATTTAAAGGAATTGTTATTGGAGGTCATACTTCAGGAATTGATTTAACCACATTTGCTAACAATCCTGCAAACAAGATTGATCAAATTGTTATAGGATCAAGAGGAATGGGATTTCCAAAGGAGTTATTTTTTGGAAGTACATCCAATTTTATCTTACACAAAGCCAATGCTCCAGTAATGATAGTAAAATAAACAAACTGGACATCCTTCCCAAAAAATAATTTTAGATTCAAATCTAAAGAGACTTGAATCATTTTTTGTGGAAAAAATTATCCGATTCCACATCACAGAAATTCACCCACCATTTTGGGGATAAAAATGGACACAGATAGGCGTGAAAATAATTATTTTAATCTAATGACTCTCGCTGAAAACAAGTCATGATTTACTTAATACTTAACGATCATTTCCACCTAATGGAAACGATCAAAAAACTTTGAGATTATAAATTAAGATTTTATGTGCGATAGGAAAAGAAATTTGAAAAACGAAATTAAAATTTGATTTCGTAAGGCTTTTGAATATAAAAGATACTTTCTTTATCACCAAATGAGAATGCTTTTCTTTTTGTGATTCTAATAAAATTGAATTATTTTTAAAAAATTTAACTCTCAATAATGATAAACAACCATACCGTTTTAATCAAAAATTTATCACATGAAAAATACTTTGGAGATTGATTACGTAATTCTTGCCATACATCTTACAGTTGGATTTGCTTTGGTTTATTTTGCCGCAAAAGCTTATCAAAAAACAAAATATCCGCCTATGCTTCTTTTGGTTTTAGGGTTTTCATTGCTAGTGATTGGAGACACCATCTTAGATGATCTACTAAGTTATTGGGTGAATGGTGATTTACTAGATTGGATAGAAGAAGCTGTTGAGATTTCAGGTTTTGCAGTGCTGATTATCGCTGTTAAAAGGAGTTGAAAATGAGCGATTCTGAGGAAATTCTTTCCATCTTAAATGATGAGATTTCAAGAAAGATAATCAAAAAAATCACAGGCGATGAATTGACTATTCAGCAAATATCTACCTTTTTAGATATTCCTCAATCAACTGCTTACAGAAAGATTCGCAAGTTAGAAGAGATGGGTTTGATAAAAAAGACCAAAGTTGTCCGAAACGAAGATGGTTCTGATGAGAGTTATTACAAAAGTTGGATTTACCAGATTGGGGTTACTTTCAAAAATGGTGAACTATCATATTCGGTGGAGAAATTCAAAATGGAAGATAAAATTGTTCGTTTATGGGAGAAATTTTCGAATAAATAAAATATTAATTTGAAATAATTTATAAAAATAAAAAAGAGGAAATTACTCTAAACTTGTTTGGCTCTTAACCAAGATTCTTTTTTGGATTGAGCTAGCGTTATTGTAGATCCTATAACAATGCCCACCTGGAAAATCTTGGAGACAATTCCCATATGACCTATGTTTCCTGCCTCCATTCCCAAAGCAACAGCCATGTCGGTTCGAGTTACTGCGTATAATGCTATCAAACCAACAGTTCCAAATAATGTCACAATGAGTGGTGCAGAATTTTCTTTTCGGAGAATCAGGATTGTTAGAGGAATGTAAACTACAGCCACAATTACAAAGAATGGTCCCTTTATCATATCTTGTTCTTCAAATAACTCTTCAGAGGCTTCAACAAAGTAAACTACAGAAGTTGCTATCATCAAACCGGCAATAATTCCGATTAGTTTTTTATCCATAAACATTTTATCTTAAAACCAATTTAATAGCTACCTATCATTCTTATTTTTTGATAATAATAAAAAAGTAAGACTTTGAAAATAGTTTTCGGGATAACTGTCATCCATATTTAAAATAGGAGCAAGTATGATTCAATCATCTGCAGTCAAAACATGAAGCACAACTAGTGCAATCAAAAGAATTACCAAAATAAATTGACCATGAAGTAGTCTGTTGAAAATTTTTGTGTTCCTTGATGAGGTGTATTTTAACAATAATCCACTAATCATCAAGACTGTCATTATGATTGCAAGAGATAGTGAGATAGATTCAAGATGCTCTGAAAATAAAAAACCATGCAACATTCCCACACCATAACCAATAGAGTTCATCATTATGTGGAAATTCAAAACTGGTTTGTAGATGGTTCCTATCCCTCTGGTAATGATCATTGAGGAACCACCTGTAATTACTGCATATTTTCGAAGTTTTATCATCACGATAAATGGGAAGGTACCTATTATTCCACAAAAAATAGCTAGCCATCCTAGATTCTTAATTGAATCTTCTCCGTCATCAGCAAAAGCAGGTATTGGTAAAATGAAAAAACAGGCACAAATCAAAAGTAAAAATAATTTTGTTTTAGACATTTTTTTATAATTTAAGATTATTTTGTCGGTGCAATTTTTCGCTTTTTTGGTTTCATTATTTTATAACCAGTAATTCCAATTACTCCTACAATTAGGAAAATTGTTCCAACTAGTACCCAATCAACGATATTTCCTGATTGCAAAATGTCATGATCAAATTCTAGCTTTAAGGATTCCTTGATTCTCTCTTCTAACTGCTTTCTATCCTCTCTTGCTTGCTCTGATGCTTTTTTTTGTTCTTCTTCTAATCTTTCATTTTCCTTTTTTGTTTGTTCTCTTTCTTTTTCTAGTCTATCTTTTTCAGATTCATCTTCAGCAAATGTAACTTCAGCAGGAAATGCTGAGAAAATCAAACAAGCAAATAAAATTGTAAAAATAGTGAGATTTGATACTGATTTTAAATTATCCATTACAATTCAGTTTTGATTTGAGTGATAAAGAAATTGGATTAATTCAATAGCAATGTTTTAGAGTAATCGATTCAAAGGATATAAAATCACTGTGGTTTGGTACTTTTTATGCCCAACTTATCCTGTTAGATGCTTGAATTTATTTTTTGGAAAGGATTTTTCAATATGAAATTAGGAAATATGAAATAATTCCTTTGCATTTTTGTACATCAAATTATCTCTAAACTCTTTTTTAATCGTGAGTTTGGCTACAAAATTAAGATATGAATCCATGCTACTAATAGGCCAGTCCGTACCATACAAAAGATATCTGGGTTCTCCAGCGTAATTTATCAACTCTGCAACTTTATCTTTCATCATCTTTTCAAAAAAGTGATCAAAAGATCCAATAACAAGTCCAGACACATCAGCGTAAACATTTTTGTTTTTATAAATTACTTCTTGGGCATCTTGAATCCATGGATTTCCCAAATGACACATTACAATTTTTAATTCAGGATTATCCACTGCAACTTCATCAAGGTTAAGAGGTCTTGAAAATCTCAGTTTCCCTTTCTCAGAATAAGTATCACCAGTGTGAAACATTGCAGGAATACCAAATTCAATACAAGTGTCATAGACTTTTTGATATCTTTCGTCATAAGGGTAATAGTGTTCATAACCAGAGTAAATTTTCAAGGCTTTAATTTGACCATCTTTTATCAATCGTCTATAATTTCTAAGATCCTCATCAGTGTGGTTATCTATTGTGAATCCAGCAGCAACACCGAGGTTGTCATATTTTTTGATTCCATCAATAATTTGGTCAGTTGAAGGTCTTTCTAAATTTACTTTGTAAGAAGATAAAATTATAGCATAATCAACATTGTTACTAGTCATTTCAGTTTGAAGCATTTCTAATCTATCCTCCAATAATGGAATATGTTGTGTCAGCTCGTATTGGTTCACATGAACATGGCAATCAATAATCATTATTTTTCTATGAAATGAGGATTTTTCCATTCAATAAAAGTTGCATTATTTAATGAGCTAGAATCTTTCATATAATTAGGTAATATTTTGATAAATTTGAAGCCATTTCGTAGTTGAAATGACAATACAGGTTCCTTAATCTCATGACGTTTTACTTTATTTACATATTCTAAGGGGGACAATTCTTTGGCATTTTCACAATAGTTGAGCAATCTTGCTCCCGCAATTATTCTACGTAAATTTAGCTTTACTGCCAATGCCTTTCTTGCATCGTAAAGTTTTGTAGCCACTCCTAGACGCCTATGATTTGGATGTGATGACACATCAGCTCCATACAATGAATCCCCATTAAGATCATGATTTTTAAAAAAACTATCACCGCAAACTTCTTTCCAAGTGTGTTCTTCATATTCGGATTTTAGTTTTACAATCAAACTACTACAAGATCCGACAATTTTTCCATGGTATTCTGCAACAAATTGGCCTTGAGGAAAGATCTGTAAATGGGATT
>Ga0307378_10011117_pt1 | contig 11634 bp, 10 predicted proteins | sample UN1MG_FD_202238 | JGI IMG/M metagenome (GOLD analysis project Ga0307378, IMG submission 202238) | Soil microbial communities from Risofladan, Vaasa, Finland - UN-1 | ecosystem: Environmental > Terrestrial > Soil > Coastal area > Acid sulfate soil | place: Finland: Risofladan, Vaasa | collected...
GTGCTCGCCGTCGTATTCCTTGATGGTCTGGCGAACGGTTTCGACGGCGCGGCCGAGTTTGCGGGCGATGCGCTTCGAGACCTCGAACAGGCAGCAGTGGCAGAACAGGCTCAATCGCCGGGCCCGGCGGATGATCTCGCGCCGCTCGTCGGGCGTCAGGCGGCTGAACTCGGCCCCGGCCCGAACCTGCTCGGCGTTGCGGGTCGCAAACCGTTCCAGGCTCGACTGAAGGAACCCGACCCGAAGCCGCCCGTCGGACCCGAGGAACTTCCGCGACACGAGGCCCCGTTTTCGCCAACGCTGGATGGTCTTCTCGGAGACATTGAAGTGCTTCGATGCCGCTGCAATCGAAAGCACCGGCTCGCTGGCCTCGTCGGCCCGCATCCTCATACTGGCCGACACGTTCTCCACCAGTCGGATGAGGTCCTCGCGCAGCGTCTTTCCTGCGAGGTTCCGGCCGATATCGGCGCGCGGCCGGTAACCCGTGATTTGATAACAAACAAACTCGTACGGATAGGCCTTGCCTGGGGTGATGAGGCAGGCGAGCCTTTCGGCCCGTGCGACCTGCTCGAGGCGCACCTTCGCCGGGGAGTAGGTCATCTGCTTGGCAAGGTCGGACATCTCGGTGTGATAGAATTGAGCCATCGGCCACCTCGATTCTGACATGGCCCCCAACTCTACTTGTATAATACCACACGAAAAAATCGCTGTCAACAACAATCTTCTGAAGTCTCGCACTCCAGGTGTCCAATTTACTACTGGACGCTGCGATTGGACTCTTGGAGCATAAAGTCAAGCCAAGGAGACCCTGAAAAAATCAAGCGATTTTGACCAAAACTACAACCCATAGCGAGACAGTTCGGAAGTCACACAATACCGTGGGGCAGGCGTCGCTGCAAACGCTCAGCCACATCGTGTCGCGACATCTTGGGCGTAGAGAGCGCCTTCAGACATGGGAAGCGGGGTGGGACGCCGCTCCGTGGAACGGCTCAGAGCCTGACGTTCTGGTGGCGCTCACAGATGCTGACGGCCACGCTCATGCTGCTGAGGCGTTTGGCAGGGTCCTTTTCGAGGCATCTCATGACCACGTTGGAAACAGCCTCCGGCACATCGGTCACGCGACGGTTGACCGGGACGGGGCGCACGTTGAGGATCTTGCTCAGGACCTGGTGGTGCTCGGGGCTTTCGAACGGCCATCGCCCGCTCAGCACCTCGTAGGCCACCACTCCCCAGGCGAAGATATCCGCCCGATGGTCGCTCGGCTCCCGGCGGAGCACTTCCGGGGCGAGGATTTCGGCGGTCCCGAAACGCCCAATATAGGCCTGCGTGTCCAGGAGCGGCGTCGCGAGGCCGAAATCCATCACCTTGATGCGATTGTTGTTCGTCACAAAGAGGTTCTTCGCACAGAAGTCGTGGTGGACGAATCGGCGCGAGTGGACGTGGTCCAGGCCGCAGGCGGCCTGGCAGAGGTACGACAACCGCCGCCCCGCCAGGCGCCGGCTGTCCGTCTCCGTCAGCGTCGAAAGCGTCATCCCCTCCAGGTACTCGAGGACCAGGTAGTCCGTCCTGCCCGTCTCTCCGTGGCCGAAGCACTTGATGACGTTGGGATGATCAAAGGCCTGGGTGATTTGGCCTTCGTTGAAATCGCGGTACTTGGATTCGAGTTTCGCAATGGTGCGGCGGGCGGAGGCCTTGTGGACTTTCAAAGCCACCATATCGCCGGTCTCTTCGTTCCGGGCCTTGAAGATGACGGACATGCTTCCTTCGCGCAGGACCCCCAAGATATGGTAGCCCGGCACCTCGGCGTGGCTCACACCGCGCAGTCTGTCCAAGAGATTTCGCAGCATTCAACACCATCTCGATGCAAACCGCAAAAAGGGACACTCCCAGAAAGTGATTTACAGCCTCTAAAACTCATTATAGGCAAACGGAGACCTGCGGCAACTGTTTTCCCGGAAATGGGCCCTTGGACGCGGATGGGCCAACCTCGGCCCGCCACACTACTTGCCGCAATAGTCTATGATGGCCGCCATTTCGCTCCGCAGATTGGCCCGCGGGACGATCCGATCCACGAAGCCGTGTTCGAGCATAAACTCGGCCGTCTGGAACCCGTCCGGCAACTCCTGCTTCATGGTCTGATAAATCACGCGGGGTCCGGTAAAACCGATCATGGCTCCCGGCTCGGCGATGATCAAGTCGCCGAGCGAGGCGAAACTCGCCGTGACGCCCGCGTACGTCGGGTTGGTCATGACGCTGATGTAAAGGCCCCCGTCGCGGTCGAGTCGCGCCATGGCCGCGCACGTCTTCGACATCTGGGCCAGGCTCAGGATGCCTTCCTGCATCCGCGCGCCGCCCGAGGCGCAGACGATGACCAGCGGGACGGCGAGTTCCGTGGCCTTCTCGGCGGCGACGGCCACTTTCTCGCCGACGACGGAGCCCATCGAAGCCATGATGAAATTCGGGTCCATCGCCCCCAGAACCACCGGGCGGCCCTTGATGTAGGCCCGGCCGACCACGATCGCATCGTAGAGGTTCGTCTGGCGCTGGGCGTCGGCCAGACGCTCGATGTAACTCTTGCGGTCCACGAATCCGAGCGGGTCGGGCGACATCAGGTTCGGCAGGTACTCCTCGAAACTGTCGGCGTCGGCCAGGAGGCCGATCCGCTGCCACGCGCCGATCTTGAAGTGGTAAGCGCACTGGGGACAGACGTGAAGGTTCTCCTCGACCTGCTTGCGATAGACCATCTCCTCGCAGCCGGGGCATCGGAGCCACAGGCCTTCCGGGATGTCCTTCTTCTTGGTTCGGCCGTTGATGGCCATGGGCCGTCTCGCGTCCTTAGAGTCCGCCATGCCCTGTTGCGGCTTGCTGAATCGCCCGCCGCAGGCCGCGGATCGCCGCAGCGTAGTCCCGGTCGGGCCGACGGAAGATCGCCGTGCCCGCCACGAAAGTATCCGCTCCAGCGGCCGCCGTCAAGGCGGCCGTAGGCTCTTCGATGCCGCCGTCCACTTCCAGGCGCTGCGCCGGGGCCAGCCACGATTTGACCTGACGGACCTTCGGCAGGACCTCCGGCATGAATTCCTGGCCGCCGAACCCCGCCTGGACGGTCATCACGAGGACCAGGTCCACGTGCGGGATCGCCGGCCTCAGGAGGTCCGCCGGCGTATCGGGATTGACCGTGACGCCGGCGCTCGCGCCCAGTTCGTGGATGCGGTCGGCCAGGCCCTGGGGGTGGCTTACGACCTCGGCGTGAAACGTCAGGTTCGAGGCGCCCGCGTCGGCGAAGGCCCGGATAAACCGCTCCGGTTCCTCGACCATCAGGTGCACGTCCAGCGGGAGGTCCGTGACGCGCCGGATCTTCTCGACGACCGCGGGGCCGATGGTCAGGTTCGGCACGAAGTGGCCGTCCATGATATCCACGTGGAGGAAGTCGGCCCCGGCCTCTTCGACGCGGGCGATCTCGTCGGCCAGATGCGCGAAGTCCGCGGCCAGGATGGAAGGGGCGATGGCCGGACGAGGCACCTGGCTGATCGAACGTTTCAAACTCGCACCTCGAGAGCGGCGCGCCCCCACCAAAGTGGGCGGCTAACCAAGCCTTTGCGCGGCGGGTCTCCGCACCCGCCGCGCCAAAGTGGGCGGCTAACCAAAACAGCCTGGCCTACGCATCGTCGAGGATCTCGATGGTCTCGAAAGGCTTGCCTTCGAGGAATTCCAGGCTCGCCCCGCCGCCGGTCGAAATGTGGGTCATCCGGGCCGCCAGTCCGAACTTCTCGACCGCGGCCGCCGTGTCGCCGCCGCCCACCACGACCGTCCCGTGTTCCGCGACATGGGCCATGGCTTCGCAGAGGGCGCGGCTGCCCTCGGCGAACGGCGCCATCTCGAAAACGCCCATCGGACCATTCCAGACGACCGTCTTCGAGTCCGCGAGTTTCTCGCGGTACAGTGCCGTCGTCTCGGGGCCGATATCCAGGCCGATCCACCCGTCCTCGATCTCGGGGCCCTGGACGTCCGTCTCGGCGTCCGCCGCGAACGCCTTGGCCACGAGGTGGTCTATCGGGAAAAGGACTTCGGCCTTGCTGGCCTTGATTTTGTCGAGCAACTTGGCGGCCACCGCGATGATGTTTTTCTTCGTGCCGTCCTTCTTGGCCACCTCGCGTTCGACCTTGGACTTACCGACCTTCTGGCCGCGCGCCGCCATGAAGACGTAGGCCATGGCGCCGCCGATGAGCAAGCGGTCCACTTTCGTGAGGAGGTTTTCGATGACGGCGATCTTGTCGGAGACCTTCACGCCGCCGAGGACGGCCACGAACGGCCGCTCGGGTTTCTGGAGGGCGTCGCCGAGGAACTTCAGTTCCTTCTCCACGAGGAACCCGATGGCCCGCGTCCCCTTGGGCATCAGGGCCGGCACGCCGTACGTCGAGGCGTGCTTGCGATGGGCCGTGCCGAACGCGTCGTTGACGTAGAGGTCGGCGAGGCGGCGGAGCGACTCGGCGAACGCCTTGTCGCTGGTCTCCTCGCCGGCGTGGAACCGCAGGTTCTCGAGGACCAGCGCTTCGCCGGCCTTCATCTGGCCGACTATCTTCTCAACCTCGGGGCCGATGCAGTCGGGCGCGAACTTGACATCACGCCCCAGGAGGCCCGCGAGGCACACCGCCGTCGGCTTCAGGCTGAACTCAGGCTTGGCCTGGCCGTCGGGCCGGCCGAGGTGGCTCATCAGGATCACCTTGGCGCCGGCGTCCATGGCGCACTTGATCGTCGGCACGGCCATGCGGATCCGCCGATCGTCCGTGACGTTCACGTTCTCGTCGAGAGGGACGTTAAAGTCCACGCGCACCAGGACCCGTTTGCCCTTCAGGGGGAGTTGATCCAGCGTCTTCTTGGCCACGGCGGAACTCCTTTCGGGCTTCCCGCCCTGCGAGAACATCCGGGCGGCTAACTATCGGGGGCGAGCCTTACGCCCGCCCCCGTCGTAACCTGGACGCGACAAACTAGATGGCCGCCAACTTCAGCGCCAGGTCCGCCATCCGGTTCGAGAACCCCCACTCGTTGTCGTACCACGAGCAGACCTTGACGAACGTCGGGTCCAGGACCTGCGTCTGCGTGCCGTCGAAGAGGCTGGAGCACGTCGTCCCGACGACGTCACTGGAGACGATCGGATCGTCCGTGTAGGCGAGGATGCCTTTCAGGGCGCCCTCGGCCGCCTTCTTCATGGCGGCGTTGATGGACTCGACCGAGGCGGGCTTTTCGAGTTCCACCGTGAGGTCCACGATCGAGCCGACCGGCGTCGGCACGCGCAGGGCGTACCCGTTGAGTTTGCCCTTCAGGGCCGGGATGACTTTGCCGACGGCCTTGGCGGCGCCCGTCGTCGTGGGGATGATGTTGATCGCCGCGGCGCGGGCCCGGTGCGGGTCCTTGTGAATCATGTCGAGGATCCGCTGGTCGTTCGTGTAGGCGTGGCAGGTGGTCATCAGGCCGCGCTTGATCCCGAAGGTCTCGTGGAGCACTTTGGCGACCGGAGCCAGGCAATTCGTCGTGCAGGAGGCGTTGGAGACGATCTTGTGCTCGGGCCGGAGGTCCTTGTCGTTGACGCCGATGACGATGATGGCGTCGAGTTCGTCCTTCGGCGGAGCCGACAGGATGACCTTCTTGGCGCCGGCCGCCACGTGCTTGGCGCAGTCCGCCTTGTTCGTAAAGGCGCCCGTGCATTCCAGGGCCACATCCACGCCGAGTTTGCCCCACGGCAGTTTGGCCGGGTCTTTCTCGGCGAAGACCGGGATGTGCTTGCCGTCCACGACGAGGTCGCTGCCCTCGGCCTTCACGTCGCCGGGGAATCGCCGATAGATGCTGTCGTACTTCAGGAGGTAGGCCAGGGTCTTGGCGTCCGTCAGGTCGTTGACGCCGACGATGTTGAACTCGCCCTTGCGCGCGTACATGGCGCGAAACACCAGCCGTCCGATCCGCCCGAACCCGTTGATGCCGATGTTGACTGCCATCCGTCCGTCTCCTTCTCTCGAGTGACCCCCCCTGGCCGAAGCCGGGCCGCCACGCCCGTTGCCGGGCGCACGGCCCGCTTGGCGCTTGACCAGCGACTGTCCCTTATAGGCCCCATTTTCGGCCCTGTCAAGGCATTTTCAAACACCCCTCGTCGGCCGTCCGGCGGCTTCCGACAGGCGTCTTGACGCGCCGTGGAAAATGCGCCATAGTACCGCCATGAGAACGTCCGTCGCCCCGCTCAGCCCGCACTCGTCCGGCACACAAGCCGCGACCTGCCTTCTCGTCCGGCCTGCCGCCTCGGCGATGAGCGACGCCATCCAGGACGGCCTTCGCGCGGCAGGCCTCCGCGCCGCGGTGGTCTCGAACGTTTTCGACGCGGTCGTCGAGGCCGAGCACGCCGCACAGGCCCAGGCCGGGTCGCCCGCCCGGGCCTTGACCCAGACCATCGTCTGCGTGGACCATTTCGGCCAGCAGGACTTCCGGCTCTTTCCGCTCATGCGGCGGGAATGGCCCGAGACGCTCATCGTGGCGTTCCACTCGCCGGGGTTCGACTACAAGGGCCGCCTGGCGGAACTGCTCGGCGCCGACGTGGTCCTGGGAAGTACGGCCGACGTCGCCGAGTGGGCGAAGAGTCTCGTCCCGGCCGCCCCGGCCGCCGGCGAGACGCCGGCCACGCCGGTCGAACCACCCGCACACCAGGCCCCGGAACCTCCGGCGCGGACGCCTTCGACAGACGCGCCGCCAGCGGCCTACCAGTATCTTGCTCGGGCTCCCGAGCCGCCGCCGGCCGCGGCCGACCAGGCGCCGCCGCATCCCACCTCGCCGGAATCAGCGCCCCCGCCGGCCCCGGTTCGCCAACCGCCGCCGGCGCAGGCCTCTTCGGCTGCGCCGACCGAAGTGAAGCCAGCCGCGCCGCCTGCACCGCCATCGGAATCGCCGCCGACCGCGGCGCCACCGGCAGCCCAGTCGAAGACTCGACTTGGCGAGCCGCCCGCCGACGATGAGTGGGTCGAGGGCAACGTCATCGGGACCGTCGAACTGACGGACGAAGAACTTCGCCTCCTCTTGGGCGAGGAGGAAGACGCGTGATCCCCGCATCGCGAGCCCAGGCAGTCCCGGCGCGCCGGGACCGGCGCGTCCTCCTGGTCTGCCGCAGCGCCGGCCGCCGCACGCTCCTGGAGCGCCTGGTCGGCGGCGCCGAGACACACGCTTCGGCTGTCGAGGCCGTCCTGGCGGTCCTCCGCCGCCGGCCGCAGGCCGTCGTCCTGAACCTCGAAGATGTCGAGGGCCGCGAGCGGGACTTCCTGGCGGCCCTGCGGCGGTCCCGGCCCGAAGTCCCCATCTACGCCATTGCGCAGCCGGAGGACGAGCCGCTGGCGCGAGGGCTGCTCCGCGAAGGCGCCGCCGATTACTTCGTCCTGCCGACGGACATTTACCGGTTGCCTCGCACGCTGGAGAAGGCGGCGCGCTCCGGGCAACCCGTTTGTCGTACCGGCTTAGCCCCCTGAAGGTGCGGCCATGGCCCGCGACATCCCCGTCAGCAACGGAAACCTGCTGGTCACGTTCGACCGGAATTACCAGATCCGCGACTTCTATTTCCCGCACGTCGGGCAGGAGAACCATAACCAGGACGCCGCCTGCCGCTTCGGCGTCTGGTGCGACGGCCGGTTCGCCTGGATGGACCAGGGGTGGGACATCCGCCTCGACTACGAGCCCGAGACGCTCGTCACGCACGTCGTCTGCACGCACAAGACGCTCGAACTCCAATTGGAGTGCGCCGACTGCGTGGACTTCTACGAGAACGTGTACCTGAGGCGGGTGACCGTCTCGAACCTGGCGGCCAGGCCGCGAGACGTGCGCCTCTTCTTCAACCACGACTTCAACCTCTATGGCACGAAGGTCGGCGACACGGCCTTCTACGACCCCGGCACCAAGAGCGTCATCCACTACAAGGCCCACCGGTACCTCCTGGTGAACTGCTGCGACGTGAACCGTTGCGGCGTCGAGGAATTCACGTGCGGCTCGAAGGAGTTCATGGGTCTGGAGGGGACGTGGCGCGACGCCGAGGACGGCGTGCTGGCCATGCACCCCATCGCCCAGGGGACCGTGGACTCGACGATCGCCCTGCGCCTCGCGCTCGGCCCGCGGTCCCAGGCCGTCGCGTGGTACTGGATCGCCGCCGGCAAGGTCTATCAGCAGGTCCGCAAACTGAACCAGGTGGTCCTCTCGAAGACGCCCGGCGTCCTGATGGAGCGGACGCGGAACTACTGGCGCCTGTGGGTCAACAAGGAGGAATTCAACTTCGAGGGCGTGCCGGAGGACATCGTCTGGCTGTTCAAGCGGAGCCTCCTGGTGCTCCGGACGCAGATCGACAACCAGGGGGCGATCCTGGCCGCCAACGACAGCGACATCATCCGCATCAGCCGCGACACCTACTCCTACTGCTGGCCGCGAGACGGAGCCCTGGCGTCCTACGCCCTCATCAAGGCGGGGCACAGCGGCATCTCGCGGCGGTTCTTCGATTTCTGCGCCGACATCATCCACCAGGATGGTTACTTTCTACATAAGTATAATCCGGACGGCTCGCTCGCCTCGTCGTGGCATCCGTGGCTGGAGGACCACACGGCCCGCCTGCCGATCCAGGAGGACGAGACGGCGGCCGTCGTCTGGGCGTTCTGGCGGCACTTCCAGAAGTATCGCGACATCGAGTTCGTGGCCAGGCATTACCGGCCGATGGTCATGAAGGCCGCGGAGTTCCTCGCCCGCCACGTGGACGAGGCCACCGGCCTCCCCCTGCCCTCCTACGACCTCTGGGAGGAACGCTGGGGCGTCCACACGTGGACCGTGGCCTCGGTGATCGCGGGCCTGGAATCGGCGGCGCGATTCGCCGCCGCCTTCGGCGAGTGGTCGCTCCACGAGCGGTACCAGCGGATCGCCGAGCGGATGCGCGGGGCGCTCCTCGAGCGCCTCTGGAGCGAGAAGGACCAGCGGTTCGCCCGCTCGGCCGTGCCGGCGGACGGCGGATGGCGGCTCGACATGACCGTGGACGCCAGCCTGTGCGGCCTCGTGCTCTTCGCGGCGATGGAAGCGACGGACCCGAAAGTCCGCCTCACGATCCAGGCCGTCGGCGAGCACCTGGCGGTCCGGACGCCCGTCGGCGGCATCGCCCGCTACACCGGCGACACGTGGCACCGCGTCGTTGACGATCCCGCGCGCGTCCCCGGCAACCCGTGGTTCATCACGAGCCTGTGGATGATGCGATGCGAGATTGCGGCGGCCGACTCGCTGGAGGCGCTCGAGCGGTCGCTCGCGTGGATGCGATGGGTCGTCAAGCGGTGCCTGCCCTCCGGCATCCTCGGCGAACAGGTCCACCCGGAGACGGGCGAACCGCTGGGCGTCGCGCCGCTGGCGTGGAGCCATGCCGAGGTCGTCGCCGCCCTGGTCGAGTACCTCGAAAAACGCTCCTACCTGCTGGAACGCGCCGGCACGATCCTCCACATCCATCAGCGCGGCCGGTACGCCGACCGGTACATGGCGCCGCACGGCTGGGAGGGCGGCGGGTTATAATTCTTTATCTGGTCAATCACCTTGGGATTCAGGTGGTCGAAGTGCTCGTGGGTTATGAAGATGGCGTCGGCCTTTGGCATCTTGTCCCAGTCCGCCTCGCCGGCTGGGTCCACGTAGTACTGCTTGCCCTTGAATGCAAACCGTATCGCCGAGTGATTGATCGGCTGGACGGTCAGGTCTCCCTGCGAGGTTTTCTCGACGGCGACGTTCATGTTGGAGGGGGACGGCTCCGCCGACCAGGTCATCTGAGCGCCTATGCGCAACGCATGCAGCGCGAAGCGGAATTGGCGATCTGATTATTTTTGACGACTAGAGCAGTTTAACTTTGCGTATGGACAGCGCGGCGGGTCTCTGACCTGCCGCGCTGCGAGCGGGGCTGTTTCCCCTGCGCGGTGGGTCGGAGACCCACCGCGCTCACCCTGTGCGTACCCAAACTTAAAACGCTCTAGGTCGGATTGGTTGGGGTCAAGACTGGTTAACGTGACAGATACCATATAGCCGCGCGCTTTTTCGCGAAAAGCGCGCTCGGCGGAGGCTGTTTCATAGTCCTCCAGTTCCTTGGGCCGTCTCACGTCACTGGGCGCGAAACACCGCGTGCGCTGTGGGCGTGATCTCCGCTCCGTGTGCCTTCTCATGCCTTCGCGCGGCAAAGGGTAAGAAGGAAAAGGGAAAAGGGTAAAACTACGGAGTCCTCGACGACAACACCACAACCACCCGGAAACCGACGACGCCGTAGAAGTGTCGGCCCTCCCCCGGGTTGCCCGCGAAGCGGAGAGCCGACCGGCACTCAACAGGGGGATGGTAGAACGAACCGCCGCGCAACACACGCATGTCAGGGGCGCCGAGGGCAGGTCCCTGCGGATCAACTTTCGGACTCTCCGCATAATAATTGCCGCTGTACCAGTCATTACACCACTCCCACGCGTTGCCATGCATGTCATATAATCCAAAAGCATTCGCAAGTTTCTCCCCGACAGGGTGCGTCCCCATCCCAGAGTTGCCGATCGCCTTATCCGCACCATACCACCCGGCACGCGCCAGGTCTTCGTCACGGTCTCCGGTGTAAAAGCGTGTCTGCGTCCCTGCCCGGCAAGCATACTCCCACTCCGCCTCCGTCGGCAAACGTACCGTCTTCCCTGCTCTCGCGCTTAACTTATTGCAGAAGTCCAGACATTCGTGCCAATTGATGCGCGCCGCGGGTCCCGTGTCGTTCCTGCTATTGTTTGAATTTCCACTCCTGATCTGCACGTACTGCTCCGTCGTCACTTCATACTTCCCCATGTAAAATGGCTGGCTGATCGTCACCTCATGCTGAGGGCCTTCATTGCCAGAGCGTCCCTCTTCATTTGCCGGACTGCCCATCAGGAACTTCCCCGCCGGGATCAGCGCCAGTTCCAGCTTGACGCCGTCGCCGAGTTCCATCGTCTCCGTGGCCTTCAGCCCGGCGCGCTGGGCGTACTTTGCGACGGTTTCCTTGCCATCCCACAGCTGCGGGTCCTTCTTGGAGTCTTCTGCGTTAACGTCTGTGACCTTGATCGTGTTGTCGGTTTCCACGCCCGTCACCTCGACGCGCGCCTTGGCGGTGGCCAAAGTGGTCAACTTGGTGGCGACATCGCCCGTGGCGACCAGATCGTACTTCTTGGTCTGCGGCGGCTCCGCCTTGGGCGCTCTCTCGACCAGCACTGCGACCACCCCGGCCTTGGCATCCGCCGCCTTCTCGGCCAAGGTGCCCTTCACCTTTACTTCTTTGTCGGCAGCCAGCACGCTCGACGAAAGGAACGCCGCCAGTACCAACGGCAATATAAACTGAACAACTCTCATGACTACGTCTCCTTAACCGACATTTCCCAGATGACTTCCTGCCGACGACCGTCGTCGGTATCTTCCATGGGTTTACCTCGGTTGGGGGCCTCGTCAAGTTTATTCCCGATGCTCCAGGCGCTTGGCCGGACCGCCGACAACCTGTCGCATCACAGGATCCACGCTCAGCCGCTCGGCATCATTGGTGTCCTCGTAGCCCGCCAGGCGGCTGTAGACGGACTGCCGCAAAAGGGCCACCATCGTATGCTGAGTGTT
>Ga0307378_10011119_pt1 | contig 11634 bp, 13 predicted proteins | sample UN1MG_FD_202238 | JGI IMG/M metagenome (GOLD analysis project Ga0307378, IMG submission 202238) | Soil microbial communities from Risofladan, Vaasa, Finland - UN-1 | ecosystem: Environmental > Terrestrial > Soil > Coastal area > Acid sulfate soil | place: Finland: Risofladan, Vaasa | collected...
GCGGCGTTGACGGTCAGCAGTTGGTTTCCGGATATACCGTATTGGCCGCCATCAATCGTAAAGTAATCGTCCATCGTGAGCGCTCCCGCTGCGCTGGACGACAAAATGGTACTGTGGTTGGTAGCGCCATCGCTCGTATTTGTAATTGCGTGTGTCTGTACACCCGGCGCTGTGATTGCATTCGCGGATGCGGCGGTTAACGTTCCTGCACTGGTGGTGATGGTTCCACCAGTTGTGCCAAAAGTGTAAGTTTGGCCGCCAGTTCCGACGAGGTTGTATGTTGACCATAATACATCTGTAGCAGTAGTTGTAAGTATCCTGGTCGTTGCTCCCGGATGTACTAGTTCTGCCCAAGCCGGAGTAGCATTTCCATATATAATAGAACCACGTGAAACGCCAGCGGCAAGCGTGTCGCTGTGTGACGCTGATAGTATAGCGTGCGCTGCCGGTGCGGGCGCGGCAACATATGACAATACACCAGCACCATTGTTGTATAGATACCCAGCGGCATTTGCCAATGATGTGATTGCTTTCGTGGCGTTCGAGTAGACGACGGTGGAGGCGGTTAGACCAGATAATGTTAAGCCCGTCAATGTAGGGCTGGCGGAATACGCAGGAACAACGCCCACACCGCCAGAAACGAGTACTTGCCCAATTGCTACATCTACGAGATTTCCAATTGTGTTAACACCCGTGGCGTATAAAATGTCACCTGTAGCTGCGGCATTCGGAAGTATCAGCGTGCTCCATAGCACATCTGTCGCACTCCTGCGCAGAAATGATCCAGCCGCACCGCCAAGCACGAGCTCGTTCCAGGCAGGCGTTGCATCTCCGTATACCAAGCTGCCACGGGTAGCGCCTTGCGCGGCTGTATCGCCGTGCGATGCACTGAGCAGGTTATGCGCTGTCGGCGTAGCGGTTGCGGTAACAGACAATACGCCGCCGGCGCTCGAACTGACGTATCCCGCTCCGAGCGCGCCGAGCGTTATCTGTCCGTCGCTTCCCTGGACCTGGAATGCATCTGCGACACCGACGGCCTCGACGTGAAAATCCACGTCGCCCGCTGCGCTGTTGAAGTTGATGATCGGCTGTGCGTCCGTGGTGACGATGCGCAGATATTCCAACCCGCCGGCGTCTAGTAGTTCAACGGCTATGGCAACGTTGTCGGGGATGGTTACGTTATTTGCACCCGACGCGCCGCTAAACGTAATACCCGCGCCGAACGTGTGCAACCCAGTCCACGTCGGCGTCTGGTCCCAGGCCGCCGTCGTCGCGGTGGAAACCAGCGCGTAGCCCGCACCCGCGCCAAGCGTCAGAATCGACCACGCCGGCGTGGCGTTGGCAATAATCAAGTCACCCTGCGCCACAGGTGCGACGGGCGAACTAACCGCCGGGTTTGCGGGCACGTATCGCGTGCCGTCTGACATCAACACGTATCCGGCGGTATTGCCATCTACGTGGATGATGCCGTGTGACGCAGTGGCAAAATATAGGTCTGCGTCGGTCACGTCTATCTGGTCGGGTGCGGGAGTGCTGTCAAATACAAAGCGCCCTCCGGCGCTGATGCCGATAGAGGTATCATCAGCCATCGCGATAGATGACCCGCTCGGTACATTGAACGAGTTTGCGGTGAAAGTGAAATCCTCTGCTCCGTTTATGCTGATGCCAAACTCACCAGACGCGCCAGCGAGCACCAGGTCTATCACGTCATCAGCCGAGGCGTGCAGATAGCTGTCGGCATCGGCGTCCAGGATAAGATCAACGCCGTTGAGATCTCCCGTCCCACCGGTGATGACGAACCCGGTGCGCAACGTCACGAGCCCGGCAATGCTCGGCGTAGTATCACTGATTATGTCCGTTCCATCGCCTATCAGGATAGCGCCATCGGTTGCGGCGGCGTAAGCTTCCCAGTTTGCCGCGCCACCGCGAATGATGTACCCCCGCGTCCAACTGCCCAGGCTGGTCAGCGGTATAGTTCCACCAAACGCTATCACAACGTCGTCGATCGTGTAATACGTGCCGGTAGCTAGAATGTTGGCGATTGTCTTGACTTCTACTTGTGCCATTTTATCCCAACCCTATCCATTTCATAGTATCGAGATTGAACAACACCAGGCTGGCGTTGTTCGGAGTGGGCCTGTTCACGTCCGACACGTCGAGCTCGACGCTGCGTGAGCCATCCGCCGCCCACGACCTCTTGATACGCGTCACATAGAAATCGTCATCAATCGCCTTGTATATCGTGCCTCCGAATGCGTTCATTGCACCGTTGAACACGACCCGTATTTTCTGCCCAACCTTGACATCGCTCGGAAATTGTTTGACGCCGGCGAATTGGTACGACTCGTATGAATCTGCGTACCGTGTCATCCTGGCATTGGCGGCGGCATATAGCGCGTCTGCGGCAAGTTGTTGTTCTGCAATGTTTGCCGATTTGTCAGCCGGGCCGATCCACCCGAACTGAGGGCAGTTCTCCCGCACGCCATAAGTTGCCTGACTCGCCGCGCTCTCTACGTAGAATTGCGGTATCCTGATGACGGTCGTGCCGTCGGCAAACGAGTTGGCGAACTCGTCTAAAATTGTGATAGTCGTCCCCGCCACGTTGGTTACTTTGACGATCTCGTGTGTCTGCGTCCAGTCTGTTGCATCGCCTAGCCATAGTTCATCACCAATCACGATGGTGGCTACAGCCGCGATGATGAACGACGTATCCGCCGCCGTTATCGCTCCGTTGCACGTCGAGCTGTGGCCCGTTGGCCCGCGCACCGTCATCGCCTTGATATTCGCGCTTGCCGCCGTCGCATCGCGCATATCGAAGCCGTCTTTGCCAAGCGGGAATAGGCGGTTCTCGATATCCGCGCTCATCGTCGTGATAGTAGCAGACCCGATGATCGAAATGTCAGTAGTGGATTGTTGTCCACCTAGCATATGGTGCATATTGGTCAACCGCACGCCGCTACTAGCTCCGAATACGCCAAAGTCGAGCGTCTGCTCCGTACTGCCCTGTCGGACGTGACGCCCAAGTTGCTCGCACAACATCGTCAACGCAGAGAACCTAGTTTCTGCGCTGTACTCGATCGTGGCATTGCCAAAGTCCTCCACGCTTCCCTGTGTCCATCCTGTTCCGCCCAGCAGGCTCGTCGCGGTTGCGGTCGTGCCGACGATGACGGTTTTCACGTCCCGATCATCGTACAAACAGTTGTAGCCCGTCGATAATTCTACCAACTCATACAGCAAGTCCGGGCCGGTGATGGAATATACCGGCATTCCGTCATCGCCGTACGTCAGCGCGATATTGTGCATATACCCGGTGGCGAGTTGGGAATATGTGAATCCGTCCCAGGCGTGTACCTGGATTTGATTCTGTGCTGCCACGAGGGCAATCTCCCGGTCGCCCACGGCAGGCACGACGACCTCGACCTGCCCTATCCGGTCAATTTCCTCTGTGACAGATACTGACATGATATTATAGAGCGGGCCTGCCCCGGTTACAACGCCCGCCGACGTGAGCACGTCGGCGGTGAATTGGATTTGTCTGCTATTGATTGACATTCGTTATATCGCCACGTAGGTATCGTACCAGCTCACTCCGACATCGTACGTCGTGCTGCTAATCGTAAAGTTCATAATGTTGCTGCCAGGATCAAGCCAGAGCCAACACAGGCGGGTAGGTCCGCTCATTGCAAAATTAGCATAGGCGTCGGCCGCACCGTTCGTTGCCGAATACGTAAATGAGTTTACTCCGAAACCAGAATCTTGCGCGATGGTTGCCGTTAGGTCACAAGAGATCGTCCCCGGAGATGCCAGTTGACAATTAATCTTCGTTGTCCCCGTGGCGGTTGACCCGCGCGCCGTTACGCCCGCGATCACCATAGCCGGATAGTTTCCGGCGTTGGTTCCTACGGTGTGAGCCGACGGGCTGCCAGATATGCCGGTGTCGGTATATGTTTTTATGTTCCCGCCATACCACAATCCCTCGTTGCACATGAATTCGAGTTCTACCTTTTTGAGCCACCGCCCCTTTTCCTGATACGATTCGCTGCAATCAAATGACGTGCACTTTGCGTGTGCCCAATATGTGGTGCTGGTATCTCTGTCCATCCACCACAAGTTGTCATTTCCTAGCTTTATCGTAGCGGCAACGAGCGTGTCCCTGGCGTCATCTAGCGCGCTGGACGATGCGGCGGTCAATGCAAATTTCTTCTGAACTACTATATATTGCGGCGGCGCGGCGGTTGTAGAGAAATAGTCAAACACGCCACCAGCGCCGCCAACTTGTTGTATCGGTGGACGGCGGACAATTTCCCAGCTATCCTCCATCAAAGTCGTGGGAAACTGATACGCCGCCGCCCAACTGGATGGACTGCCCCCAAACCTCGCAACTATCATACCGGCATCCTCAACCCCTGCGCCCTCATCTGACGTACCATCGAATCACCAACAGATGCCCCGAACGCCTGCGGATTGGCTGTCCCGGCAGGAACCATCACCGTGATGCGTGCGCCCGCCAGGTCGCCCAACGCCTCGCGGATGATGCCCGGCAATTTGTCCAGCGGAGTGATGGCCTCACCCGCCGGGTTATCGCCGACGATAGCCGCCATGGGGCGATCGATGATACCGCCGGCCGCAAGGGTTGGCAACGAAATCTCTGGTATTATAGAAATGATAGGGCCACCAATAGCGCCACTGACATCATTGAATAATCTGATAAAGTTGTTTATCGGTATCCTGGCTGCATTGAGCGCCCGTTCTATTGCCCTAAGTGCCGTATCCAACGCGCCAGTCACAGTGGTGGCTATCCCTGAGAAGATTTCCTCAACCGCCTTCCCCAATTCCTCAAAATACCATTGCACGCCATCTTTTAGTTTTTTCCACTTGTCTTTTATCCAGTCGATGGTATCCCTAAATTTTTTTCTGATAGAATTTGACCAATCCAACAACTTTCTTAGGATGATCGCAATTATCATCAAAACTGTTTTCTTCAGTCCCTCCCATTTCTCTTTTAGATACGCAACTGGCCCCCCCGCCTCGTTGACCTTTTCCATAAAGTCCTCTAGTGCCGGTATTACATCGTTGATGAACCAATCTGCTACTTTTTCAGCGGCCTCTGCCAAGTCTTTGGCAAGCAAGTCCACGAACTTTTGAAACGTCGGCGACTCTAGCAGGTCTGCGAATTTCTCGAGCGCCGGCGTGATGGCTTTGGCGATGGCTTGTAGGATGATCGTCTTTGCGCGCTGGAATGCGTTTGCAATTCTGTCGGTTGCCTGTCCAAATCGTGAGGTTGCCTGTGTTGCCCCGCCGATGCTGTCCTGTGCATCCTCCATCGCGTCGGATGCGCTTTGGGCAGATGACACGGCGGCGTCCATTACGCCGGTGGTTTCCTCGGCCATCTTGCCTTGCTGTTGGATGAACCCCTCGCCAACGCGCCCGAATGCGCCAAACACGCCTTGAATTTTCGTGACGGCGGCCTCTCCTGCATCGGCGGCGTCTGACAGGTCACTTGCGGCACCTTGCGCCTGTTCCCCGGCATCGGCAAGCGCTCCACCTACGCCGCCACTGCCCTCCATCGCCTCGCGCATTGCACCGAACGCGGCGCGCAGTCCGAATATACCGCCGATAGCCGCGCCGATTCCGACGGTGAGCGCACCGCGCAGGATGCCGCCGAGTCGCCCGGCGAGGCTGCCCAGTTTGGAAAATCCACGACCTGCCCCGGCTACGGCGCTGCCCATCTTGGACGCCGCCGCACCGACACGCACCATACTACGCGCAACCGTTCCGAGGCGTGTGTTGCTGCTCAGTATATTGGCGGCCATCTTGCGGGCAGATGCGCCCAAACGCGAGAAGGCACTATTTGACGATAGTGCGGCACTCTTCGCCTTATTGAACGCGGCCGCGGATTGATCGCTGGCTGATACTTTGATGTTTAGTTCTTTATCAGGCATCTTGTAACGCCTTCCCTATGCGTATCATCGAAGCGGCGGGTAGTTTATCGCCCCGCTGAAATGCGCGTAGGTCGTGGTATAAATCCAATAGCCCAAAGTTGCACACGATTCTGCCAATGTCCTCCTTATCTAGCTCTGACGGCAAACAATGCAACCTCTCGCACAGTCCCGCCTCTATCGCCTCCCACGGTAGCGCACCTTCGTCATAGGCCGCCGCTACGACGGCCCTGATTCGTTTTTTGGCGCTTCCGTTGACTCCATCATCATTTCGATTAGGTATAGCAGGTCCGTCTCAAGGTCAAGTTCCGCCATGACCTCGCGCGTTTTCTTGAACGATGGTGAATCATCATTCAATATCTCGCGTTGTATCGCGGGCAATGGCGGGAAATTTCCGTCACTGTCCGGTTCTGCGTCCAGGTCTGTCCAGTTCCAGGCGGTGAGTTTGCGGGCAACGAGGTCTACCATTTGCGGAATGGCATCGGCAAGTTCTTCCAAGTCGTTGCTGGTCTCAAGTGACCCAAACTCCAACATTCTGGCGTAATCGTTGGCCGACGTTTTGCATTTGAACTCTACCCACTGCCCCACGCGCGGGAAGAACTCGTTGCCATCCTCATCTATATAGGCGAGTGCGTCACAAACGACACGAAACACCCGCCTCCGTCGTTTGATTTTTCGTGTGCCCATTATGAAAATCCGTACGGAGCCATACCGGTCCCGGCTGAACCATTGACGAAGTTCAACGTCGCGCCTACCGCGCTGGTCGTGCTGCCGTCGCTGCCGTACTCGGTGAACAGCACCACGCCGTACCAGTAAGCGGTCAATGTTCCGCTCGATGGGTAGATCCACAAGCGGCCCTCGGTGCCTCGCTGGTCGCACAGCACCTTGGCGTCCATCGGTTGCCAGGCGGTAATACTCCCGCTGTCCGTTTTCTGCCCCGCCAGGTTCCTGACGTGCGTGTCCACAAACTGCGTCGCCTCTACCGTGTTGACGCCCATCGTCAAACTCCAGGCGTTAGAATTTGTGATGATGTTGGCGTCAATTTGTATCCGCGCGTTATATCCGTGCACTGGTGTCGTTGCCATTTTATATCCTCCTAAATATTGGTTCTACAAACTCAATTACCCTGTGCATAAACGAGCAATCTTGCACCCGCTCCCGCGCCATATCTGCCAGTTCGCGCCGCTCGTTTGGCCTGTCTAAAAAATACTCTATCCGCGCCCGCAGATCGGCGGCGTTCTGGTACGTCGGCACGGCGTGCCCGAATATAGCCCGCAATTCCGGCCGTGTGTCGTCACATAGCTGGAACGCGCCGCACGCCGCTATTTCGTAAGCGCGTGGGCCGATGCTGGCGGCGTCGTTCAGGCCGATGGTGTCTCCCTCCTCTCGTTTTGTCGTCCGGTGGTGGTTCAAGCAAATCTTTGCCCCGTTGTACATTTGCGCCAACTTGTCATTGTCAACCAACTCGCCCCGTTGGACATCGGCCATACTGATACCTGATACGCACAGGTCGATGTCCATTCCGAGCAGTTCCTCGATCAACCTGGCGCGCTCCACCCACAGAGTGCCGTGAAAAAACACGTCACTGGCGTGCTCGCCATTCACGTCCATCGGCTTGTGCACGTCCGGGTCAAACGAGTGCGGCAAATACGAAACCGACGCACCGTTTACGCTCAGTGGTTCCACGCTGTATATTTCGTTTGTAAAGGCGTGGGCGATATGCCCCTGGTCCACAATTTTACTCTGTATCTCATCCTCGTATGGTGATTCCGTCAACAACAGCACCAGCGGCAAACACATCTTGTGTAGCAGGTCATACGCCCGCCGGTGCAGTGCGCTGCCACTGATAATAAGCACCACGTCCGGTTCGAAGTCCACGGCTGCGATGACCAGATGATTGGCCGCCTGTAGCGCCACGTCGTCCATAGTGAATGTGTATTGCTCGTTGTGCTCCTCCCAATATTTCAACGTATCGGCGTAGAACCCTAACCACTTGTGGTATGGGTAGCCGTACACGTCGTGCCCTATGGCGCGCAACGCCTTCTCGTAGCCAGCTGCCACGTCGTAGGTGCTGTGTATCGCGCCTGGATAGGCTATTAGGATTCGCACTTGATTATAACTTCCTCTGGCGATGGTGGCTCAACTGACAAAATCCGGTCGTCGCCATAGTGTTCAATGTAAAGCACAAGTGCCTGCCCAATCTGTGCATCTATTACAACGCGCCGTATTTTCGCGGGGTCAAGGGCCAACTTTTCCAACACCTGCATTATCCATTTATCACCAGTTATAATGTTACTCATTACACCTCCTCACGTCATATACTCCGTGATCGCTTGGTCAATTTGACCGTAGTGCACCAACGTATTGCACCAATCGCGCAACTCGAAGATGCTAACGTTCGCCAGGCCTGCGTGGTAGAACGTCTGCCCGTCGTGTAATGTGCTACTCGAATTGAGAGCGGTTGCCACAGATTCTATGAGAGTTTCAGCGGTTTTCATCGTGGCGTCTGCGTCTTTAGCGCCATAGTACATTATGATTTTAAATGTCCAGGTGCACAGCGTGCCCGCATCGCCACTTGTGCGGAATGATATACGCTCATTGCTAGACGTAGCCTCCCCGATGACAAAGCCCAACAACGTCCCCGCCGTTCCGTCCTTGAACTTTGAAAGCACGTCGTCATACAACACTGCCCACCGGCGATAGTCGTACACGTTGCCCGTACCGGTTACACCGTCAACGATGGTGTTTAATGCCGCCCTGATGCTCGCTTGGCTCATAGTCTCGCAATCACCCTATCTAACAATCTGTCCCATTCTGCCTCGACCTCTGGCAGTGCGTTGTCAAATCCCGCCTGAAACATCTTCGCGCCGCCCGCCTTTTGGAAGCGGGTCGTGCCTCGGCCAATTGCGCGGGCGATGACGTAGGCCATTTGATGCGTCGTCATCGGCCTGTCTTTGTAACTCCACTGCAAACGCTTGCGAATCACCCACAACTCGATGGCCTCAACCGGCGGCATCCGCCCCGCTGCCCGCCCATCCTCAACAGGCCAACCATAGATCAGCGGCGTGCTAACCGTCCCAGTCAGATTGACCGGCGTGCCGTTCACCTCTGTCGTCGTGCTTGCACGTCCAGCACCAGATGAGACGGGCCATTCCAGCATCACCGCCTGTTGGAACGTGTCCAGGCTGGCTTGCATCGCCTTCCCGGTTTCTTCCGCAACGATGCCCGGCGCACGCTCGAACATCCTTATGATTTCATCTATGCCCGTTACGTTTACGTCAAATTCTGCCATACCACACCGCGTGCTGATTCACGAACCGCGCCGACCGTGACACGTTCAACGCGAACCCGTTCTCTCTGAACAGTCTCCACCAGTACGCCAGCGGTTGTACGTTTACGTGTGTCGGCTCATCTCTATCATCCGGCGTTGACGAAAACAGCACTACGTCAGTATTGGCACAGATGCGCCCGATAGCCTGCCTGCCATCGTCCGGCGTCAGGTGCTCCGCTACCTCGATGAACGTGATTATGTCATAATGCTCATCTGGTAGATCCGTTGCACTGCCAATCCGCACGTATTTTGCAATGGACGGGTCTGCCTGTGATATGGCATACTCGGAAATGTCAACGCCATACGCATCTACGCCCAGGCCGCGCAACCCGCTGACCAGATAGCCAAACGCACAGCCCGCATCTAGTACGGTGCGCGGGTTGCATTCTCTCACAATCTCCCGCGCCACATTGTCAAAGAACTCGTGCCAGTGCCCCCCCTGGTGGTATGGCATACCACCGCACCCGCCGCTATAATACTCCTGCCCGTATAGCTCCTTGCTCATCAGTGAAATAGGTAGCGCCTTCCCGCTTTCCATCGCGGCGCGGTGTTAAGGTCCACGAACTCGCCCGCCGCCGTGTTCTTTGTCTCGCCCGTCGCCCCGGTGGACAGCCCGAGCAACTGACTGTACATATTGCAGAACTCATTGGCCCGGTTGCTAAACTCCATTGCCTTGGAGGTGTGTGCCCCGCTGTCTACGTTGGCGAGACTCTCTCCAATCCGGCTGTACTTGGCTGAAATAGCGCGGCATATTAAGCAGGCGGACTTGTAGCATATCGCGTCAAAGTCACCGTCTGGCGTGGTGGTCTGCAATATGCCCATCGTGAAATTGTCAACGTCTGCCACCGCTGTCACGCGATGGCTTGCCAGGTCTGTGTTTCCTGCCTCGACGTAGGCAGACCCGTTGTAATAGATGTAGTCATTGACGAGCAGGCCGTGCGCCGTCTGTGCCACAGCGGTGGTACTGCTGCTCGCCGTCCACTTGTACGGTATCGTGTACGCAATGCGCCAGGTGTCGGTTGCCGCCGGTGTGTGGTTCCTGAAATACAAGTAGCGGGTTTGCGTGCTGCTCACGTCAACCCAGTAATCGTCGTCGTAGTCACCCTGCTCTATGTATTGCGGTGTTTCGTCACTTGCAACCGTAGCTGCCGGGTATTCTATGGACAGGACACGGCTAAAACCATCCACCCACTGTGAGAGCAAAGCGCCGGTTCCTACCATCACATAATATTTACCACCGTCGCCAGATTCATCCTCGACGTACAGGTCTGGGCGGTCCAGGCTGTAGGCTGCCACCGCTGCACGTATTTGACGGTAACGCCCGGCGTCGGGCAGTTCGTCAATTGTGGCCTCGTTGAGTAGTTCGTCTGTTACGGTCATAAATGTAGAGAGTAGATAGTTTGTCATTGCCTAATCCAGCCCAGTTCTCTGGGGCATCAATTTAGCATTAGCCAACATATCTTTTCGCCACTCACGTCAACGTCAAAATATAGCGTATTTAGATTGTATGTTTCTACGACCACGGATTCTCCAGTACTCACCAGTGGATAACCGTTCGTACTGGCGACATCCCCAGACACATTTCCCACCCACGCGGTATCCGTGTTATCCGGATGTGCCTTGATCGCGAAAGAGTTACCCGGCGCATTTGTCCCCTGCTGCGCGGTTCCTGCTGTCGTCACCGTGATAATGCCGCTCCTGGTGTTGTCAGCCATCTAACTCCTCCTTCATATACCGCCGCACGTCGCGCGCCGTGATGCGCTTGTCGCCACCGATCAAAAATAGCACGTCTGCCGGGTCTATGCGCTTTTGTTCCATCAGACGCAGTGCCCCATCCGTGGCGTCAACCTCGGCCTCGATAAGACCGGGCTGCGACTCGCCATCCCAATCTTGATTTTCTTGCGCGGTCATTTCTTCAATGTTGTCCGCCTCTGGCCCCGCATCTTCAGGAACGTCCAGGGCGTCGAGTAATTCCAACGGTATGCGCGTCTTGGGACATCCCTGCCCGCCCAGGTTGTACACTAACACGAACTCGTCACCCTCGATGCGCGGATTGATGACCTGTGCCGCCACAATGCCCAAGTACCCACACGCCAACGTCAAGTATTTTTCCATTTCCATATCGCCCCCATTTCTGCTATTTTCCAATGTAGTTGATGATGCTCCAAGTCTACCCAAACCGTGAACCCGGCCTCACGCGCCTTGATGCAAAAGTCAATGTCCTCGCTCAATTCCAAGAGTCCGTTTTCACGATAGCGAAATGCAAACGGGTGTTTGATTGCCTCGAGCACGCGCCGCGCTATCAGCATACACCCGCCCGCAATGTATTCTGTATGAATGATACCCGCCCCAGGAACGGGGCGA
>Ga0307378_10011120_pt1 | contig 11633 bp, 7 predicted proteins | sample UN1MG_FD_202238 | JGI IMG/M metagenome (GOLD analysis project Ga0307378, IMG submission 202238) | Soil microbial communities from Risofladan, Vaasa, Finland - UN-1 | ecosystem: Environmental > Terrestrial > Soil > Coastal area > Acid sulfate soil | place: Finland: Risofladan, Vaasa | collected...
GCGATCGTGCCCAGGTTGGTGCACAGGTACACGGTGTCGTCCACCAGCGAGGGGACGGCCAACGTCGAGCGCCGATACCCGAACCCGCCGGTCGAGGCGCTGCCCAAGTGCGTGCGAAACTCGAGCCGCCCGCTGTTCGCATCGAAGCCATAGAGGAAGCAATCCTCGAACCCGAAGCTGCGCGTGCGGCGGGCGACGACGTACACGCGCTGGCCCGCCGCGATCGGCGTCGACTCGAAATCCATCTCCTCGAACGACTCGCCCAACGCGGCCCGGTCGGCTCGCCAGAGTTCGGCCCCGGTTCCGGCGTCCAGGCACACCAGGGCCGAGGTGTTCGCCGCCGGCTCGTAGCCGTAGTAGGAGACCACCTCGCTGCCCAGGCAGGCGTAGACCCGTGCGCCGGCCACCGTCGGGGCGTACCAGCGCGGGACTTCGCTGTCTACGGAAAGGCCGATCTCGCCGGGATCGCCCGGGCCGGCGTAGCGCCAGATCACCCGCCCGCTGCTGAGGTGCAGGGCCCACACGCGCCGGCTGTCCTGGACGTAGACGGTGTTGTCGGCCACCACCGGGTTCATGGTCAGGTAGCGGCCCTTGCTCAAGGCGCGTCGGAAGCTGCTGGACATGTCCGTCTCGGCGACGCCGGATGCGTCGCCGATCGAGTCTACGCGCCAGAGCACCGCCAACTGAGCGACGGCAAACTCGCCGGCTCGGTTGCGCCCGGGATGGCCTCCGAACGTCGGCCAGGCCGGCCCGGCACCTGGCTGCTCGACCGGTTCCACCTCGACCAACAGAGACTCGATCAGCTCCGCCACCGGGCGCGATTCGCCCATCCACACGACGGACCCAGCGTCGCCTCCGGCGGCGGTCTCAGCGGCCAGTTCACGAGCCTTCTCCGCCTGGCCCCCAAGGGCATACGCGATCGCCAGTTGGGCGGTGACTTCACCTCGCAGGCGGGCGCGATCGGGATGGTCGTCCAGAAGCCTGCGGTAGGCCCGCACCGCAACGGGAAAGTCGCCCGCCTCCAGAGCGGCCTGGCCGACCAGCTTCAACGCTTCGGCTCCCGCGACCGTGCAGAAGTAGGAGTCGGCCACGGCCAACAGCGTCTCGATGCGTCGATCCGTCCGGGCCGCGGCGAGCTGCTGTCCAGCGCCCGGTTCGGCAATCCGACGGTAGGCCCGCAAGCCCTCGGCCGGCCATGACGCGATCAGCCTGTTGGCCCGCTCCGGCAGGCTGACGAACCTTCCGGGCGCCGTACGGGAGAGTTTGTCCGCATGCTCCTCGAGGGCGCGGCTGACGTTCCGCGTCGCTTCTTTCCAGTCGCCCTCGGCCGCCTGCCGGGCCGCCTTGGCGATCCACTCGTCGGCCTCGAAGCTGTCGTCCAGGTAGACATCGGATGGATCGGCGGCCGGGGGTCGGTCCTCGGGCGGACCGGGTCCCGCGTCCTCGTCCTGAGCGAGCACAAACTGCGAGTGCGTCGGCCAGGCGGCCAGGCCCAAACACACCACCAGGGCCAAACGGACAGGATCGAAGTGCATGACCTTCATATTCGCACGTCGAGGTACTTCCGCCCGGCGAGTGCACCGGGCCCGCGCCGGACCACCGGCGGTCGTGCCCTACTTCGCGTCGGGGAAGTAGCGCCCGATCAACGGTTTCAGCCGTTCCACCACGCGGGGCGGGACGACGCTCTTGTCCGTCCAGACGGCCAACTCCAGGGCGTGGAACGCTTCGCAGTCTTCGATGGGGCGCTGCCCCAGGGCGGTCACCACCGACTCGATCAGCTCGATGCTGTTCTCGGTGGCGGTCTTGAGGTTGCCCATGATCTCGGCCAGCAAGGCCTGCTTGTCGGTCCCCGCGTGCGGTCGCCAACAGTCGTAATCGGTCACCAGGGCGATCGAGGCGTAGGACATCTCGGCCTCGCGGGCCAGCTTGGCCTCCGGCATGGCGGTCATGCCGATCACGTCCGCCCCCCACTGCCGGTGCATGTTTGACTCGGCCCGGGTCGAGAACTGCGGGCCTTCCATGCAGACGTAGGTGCCCTTGTCGTGCACGGTGGCCCCCACGCCGTCCGCCTGCTCGAGGATTCGCCGCCGGAGCACCGGGCAGAACGGCTCGGCGAATTCGACGTGCACGGCCAGCTCGTCGTGATAGAAGGTCCCCGCCCGGCGGAACGTCTTGTCGATGACCTGGTTGCAGACCACCAGGTCTCCGGGTTTGATCTCGTCGCGCAGGCTTCCGGTGGCCCCGCTGGCGATGATGGTGGTGACGCCGACTGTCTTGAGGGCGTAGATGTTGGCCCGATAGGGCACGGTGCTGGGGCTGAAGCGGTGGCCCAGCCCGTGGCGGCTCAGGAATATGATCTCGGTCCCACCCCAGTGCGAGCGGACCAGGGGCGTGCTGGGCGGCCCGTAGGGCGTGTCCACCTCGACCGCCTCGCCGCGGGCGTGTTCGGCGAACGCCTCGCCCAGGCCCGTCCCGCCGATCACCGCGATCATGCGTTGTGTCCTCCTGGTGCTCGAACTGCGGCGGATTCAGATTGCACCGGCCCGGTCGTTCCCGCCGGCCGGACGCCGTGCACCACCGGGACGGATTATATGCGCCGACCGACGGCAACGCACTGACCGCGGAACTGGATCAGGATCGCCGGGGTGGGTAGAATCGCCCCCGTCCGCCCCGATGGGGTGCAACAGCCAATACCGGTGTCGTTGCGGCCGCCCGAGTCACGCTGCCGCGCGGCGCCACTTGATCCATACGTTCACGGAGTTCCTGCCATGTTGATGCCGTTCAGCCCCGAACCCTACGTCGATTTCACGCAAGACGGTCCCCGCTCGAAGATGCTGGCGGCGCTCGAGCAGGTGGGCAAGCAACTCGGCCGACACTACCCGCTGCACATCGGCGGCAAGACCGTCGAGACGAAGGACAAGATTCAGTCCGTCAGCCCGGCCGACCCCGATCTGGTCGTCGGCGTGATGAGCAAGGCGTCGGCCGACCAGGCGGACCAGGCCGTCAAGCTGGCGGCCGAGCGCTTCAAGGAGTGGGCGTCCTGGTCGGGTGAGGCCCGCGGGCGCATCCTGGTCAAGGCAGCCGCGATCGCCCGGCGAAGAGTCTACGAGCTGGCCGCCTGGCAGTGCTACGAGGTCAGCAAGAGCTGGATCGAGGCCTACGCCGACGTCTGCGAGGGCATCGACTTCATGGATTTCTACGGCCGCGAGGCCATGCGTCTGGACGGCGCCCATCCGGTCACGCCGTTCCCGGGCGAGGAGAACGAGGTCCGTTACATGCCGCTGGGCGTGGGCGTGATCATTCCACCGTGGAACTTCCCCTTCGCCATCTGTTGCGGCATGACCACCGCATCGCTGGTGACCGGCAACACGACGGTGCTGAAGCCGGCCAGCACGGCGCCGGTCGTGGCGGCCAAGCTGGTCGAGATTCTCCACCAGGCCGGTCTGCCCGCCGGAGTGCTCAACTTCGTGCCCGGCAGCGGAGCAGCCATCGGCGACACCCTGGTCTGCCACCCGCTGACCCGCTTCATCGCCTTCACCGGATCGATGGAGGTCGGGTTGGGCATCTTCGAGAAGGCCGCCAGAATGTCCGAGGGGCAGATCTGGCTCAAACGCACCATCCTGGAGATGGGCGGCAAGGACTGCATCGTGGTGGACGAGACGGCCGACCTGGACGCGGCCGCGGAGGGCGTCGTGGCGGGCGCCTTCGGGTTCCAGGGCCAGAAGTGCAGCGCCTGCTCGCGGCTGATCGTCCACAAGGAGGTTCATCAGCCGCTGCTGGAGCGCGTGGTCGCACGGGCCGGCAGGATCACCATCGGCAACACCACCACGAGCGAGAACTTCTTCATGGGTGCCGTGATTGACCCGGCGGCCCAAAAGAAGAATCGGGACTACATCGGGATCGGCAAAAAGGAGGGCAAGGCCGTTCTGGCGGACGGGAAGGTGCCGGACAAGGGCTACTTCGTGCCGCCGACGATCATCGACGGCGTGGACCGCAACGCCCGGATCGCCCAGGAGGAGATCTTCGGCCCGGTGCTGGCCGTGATCGAGGGCCGGGACTTCGACGACCTGCTGAGCATCGCCAACGGGACGATCTACGGGCTGACCGGTGCCCTGTACTCCAACGACCGTCAGCGCCTGGAGCGGGCCCGCCGCGAGTTGCACGTGGGCAATCTCTACTTGAACCGCAAGTGCACCGGGGCCCTGGTGGACGTGCAGCCGTTCGGAGGCTTCAATATGTCCGGCACGGACTCGAAGGCCGGCGGGCGCGACTACCTGCAATTGTTCATGCAGGCCAAGAGCATCACCGAGCGGTTCTAGCAAGGCGGCGGGGCATTCCGAACTGTGCGCCGCGGGCGGATGAGGGGCCGGTGCATCAAACGAAGCTCCGCGGTGACGGTCATCCACCGGAACGCACGGATCGGACAGCGCGAGATTCGCGCCGATCGTCGTTGGCCGGTGTGTCTGTGGCGTCCAGGGGCTGGCGTCACTCCCCGGGCGCCTGACGGGATGGGGCAATCGGGCCGAGCAAGCCACCGTCGTGGCTCGTGTTCGCACTACGGGTCCCATGCGTAGGTCCGGTGCCGGAAGAACGCTCATGGACATGTGGGCCGCACTGCTGGACGTGTTGATCCTGCTGTTCGCGGCCTTGCTGCTTGGCACGCTGTGTGAGCGCCTGAAGCAGAGCGCCATACTCGGCTATCTGCTCGCGGGCACGTTGCTGGGGCCGAACGCCCTCGACTGGATGCCCAGTCACAGAGCGGTGGCGACCATCGCCGAACTCGGCGCCACCCTTCTGCTCTTCACCATCGGGTTGGAATTCTCCTGGCGACGGTTGCGCAACATCGGCCCGATCGCCCTCGGCGGCGGCACGCTCCAGGTCGTCATTACCGGCGCAGTCGTGGCCGGGGCGTGCATCGCCCTGGGAGTCGATACCCGGGCCTCCCTTGTCCTCGGAGCCATGGCGGCCTTGAGCAGCACGGCCGGTGTCGTGCGCCTGTTGGTCGCCAGGGCGGAGATCGACAGTATTCACGGTCGCCACGCGCTTGGCATCCTCCTGCTGCAGGACATCGCCGTAGTGCCCCTGGTGCTCTTCATTACGCTGCTGGGCGATGGAGGCTCGGGCGGGGCGATCGGGTGGGAAGCGGGCCGGGCCGTGGCGGTCGCGGTGGCCGCCACGGGGGCCATGTACCTGCTTCTCAAGTACGCCATGCCCCGTCTGATCACCGCAACGGAGTTGGCCCGCAATCGCGAGCTGCCCATCCTGTTGGCCATCGCAACGGCGCTGGGCGCGGCCTGGATCGCACATCGGGTCGGCGTGTCGCCGATGCTCGGCTCGTTCATCGCCGGCTTGCTGCTGGCGGAGTCCCCGTTCGCGGTGCAGATTCGCGCGGACGTCTCGTCGCTCCGGACCCTGTTCGTGACACTCTTCTTCAGTTCCATCGGCATGGTCGCGGACCCGGTGTGGGTGTTCGACCACGTGTCGCTGGTTCTGGCGGCCGTTGCGGCCGTCGTGCTCTGCAAGGCCGCGGTGGTGTTCGGCGTGGCTCGCCTGTTCCGCTCTAGGCCCGGTCAGGCGGCCGCCACGGCCGTTTGCCTGGCTCAGGTCGGTGAGTTCTCGTTCGTGCTCGCCGAGATCGCCCGGGAGCGCGGGCTCATCGACGGTGGACTGTTCAAACTCGGTATATCTGCAACTGTTGCCACGCTGTTTCTGACTCCCTATCTGGTGCGGTGGGCCCCTCGTATTGCGGTCGCCGTCAGCCGGCTCTCCGCGCCCGGCCGGCGGGCACCTCTTGCGTCAGACCGGGCGGCAACACACCCCCAGGCGGACCTGATCGGCCACGTCGTGATCGTCGGATTCGGCCCCGCGGCCCGGCGCGTGGCCGAAGCGATGCAGCCGCTGCACGCATCTCGTCTGGTGGTCGTCGAGCTCAACTCCAGGACCGCGGCAACGGCGCGGGACTTCGGCCTCCGAGCATACGTCGGTGATGCAACCCGCACTGAAATCCTGGAGCACGTGTCCGTTCAGACGGCCGCATGCGTCGTCGTGACGATTCCGGATCCCACTACCGCGCGACAGGTGGTCGAGCGCGTGCGGTCGCTGTCGCCGCAGACCCCCATCATTGCCCGGGCCCGGTACCACGTCCATCGGCACGACCTGATCCGCTCCGGAGCGGCAGTCGCCGTGGACGAGGAGGACGAGGTAGGCCTGCGCCTTGCCTCCGTCGTGCTCGAGATGTCGGGCGCGATGGAATCGCCGCGCGGACCCACCGAGAACGGCGACCCTGATCGTGCGTCCACCTGACGCGCCGGCCCCGCTGCGGGGCGAGGTCTTGCGGTGACAGCCGACGCTCCATTCGTTAAGATTCGGTGGCGTAAGTTCTGAGCGGCTTACCGCCGGTTTGGGGGATCACCGAACCATGCTCGCCGTTGCCATCCTGAACAACAGCCTGACCATCGCCCTGCTGGCAGGTGTGGGCTACATCGTGGCCTACCGGTTGTACGGCCGTTACATCTCGCGTCGCATCCTGGGCCTGGACCCGGCGCGGCGCACGCCGGCGCACGAGCGGCAGGACGGTGTGGACTTCGTCCCGACGCACCCGGCTATCCTGTTCGGCCACCACTTCGCCTCGATCGCCGGGTTGGGGCCGATCGTCGGGCCGGCCATCGCCGTGTTCTGGGGCTGGCTGCCCGCGGTGTTGTGGTGCGTCTTCGGCAGCATCTTCATCGGCGCCGTCCACGACCTGAGCACGCTGTATATCTCGTTGCGGCACCAGGGCCGGACCATCGGCGACTTGACCAACGACATCATCGGTGCCCGGGCCCGCGTGCTCTTCCTGATCATCATCTTCTTCCTGCTGGCCCTGGCCATGGGCGTGTTCGCCCTGCTGATGGCCAAACTGTTCGTCAACCTCTCGCCGCAGGCCGTGACGCCGACGTTCTCGCTGATCCTGATCGCCGTGGTGATCGGCCTGCTGGTCTACAAGCTGCGCTGGCGGCTGGGGCGGGTGACGCTCATCGGCCTGGGGTTGATGTTCATCGTTCTGGCGATCGGGTTGGAGGTTCCGGTCTCGCTCTACAAGGCCTACGTCGGCGACGAGGTCAAGCGGTTCATCGCGACCACCGACGATCCCGAGTTCCCCCGGGTGCACGGTATTGCCGCCACACGGGCCGCACCCACCGCCCAATACTTCGAGGACCGCGCCGAGCAGCATCCCGAATACGCAGGTTACGCCGACCAGGTGCACCGCGCGGAAGACTCCGCCCGCAAGACCTGGACCTACACGCTGCTGGTTTACGCGTTTGTGGCCTCGGTGCTGCCGGTGTGGTTGTTGCTCCAGCCCAGGGACTACATCAACAGCTATCAGCTCTACATCGGGTTGGCCGTCCTGATGCTGGGCCTGATCGTCTGGCGACCGGCCATCGTAGTCGACCCGATCCGAAGCGGCGAAGCCATCGCCGGAGCCGACCCCATCTGGCCTTTCCTGTTCATCACCATTGCCTGCGGCGCCGTCAGCGGCTTTCACAACCTGGTCAGCAGCGGCACCACCGTCCGGCAGATCCGCAGCGAGCGCGACGCGCCGGTCATCGCCTACGGTGCGATGCTGACCGAGGGCTTCCTGGCCGTCCTGGTCGTCCTGGCCTGTGTGGCCGGGTTGGGTCGCGAGGGCTTCGACAGCTTCTACAGCAACTGGCAGACGGCCAGCACCAGCGGACTGGGGGCCTTCCTGCAGGGCGCCGGGCTGGTCATCTCGCGACCGTTCGTGTGGCTGGCCGGTCCGCTGGGAACCACTGAAGACGGCGTCATCATCTTCTGCCAGAGCTTCATCGCCGTGGTCGTGGTCAGCTTCGCCATGACCACGCTCGACTCGGGCACTCGCCTGCTGCGCTTCAACGTCGAGAACATCGGCAAGGTCGCCCACCTCCCGCCGCTGCGGAACCGCTACTTCGCCAGCCTCATCGCCGTGGTCGCGATCGGCTTCTTCGCCCTGTTGAAGCTGGGCGGCAAGCCCGTGGGGATGGCCCTGTGGCAGCTCTTCGGCACCACCAACCAGTTGTTGGCGGCCATCGGCCTGCTGGTGGTCAGCGTCTACCTGTTCTCCAAGCGCAAGCCCATCATCTACACCCTGCTGCCCATGATCGGCATGCTCTTCATGGTCCTGTGGGCCATGTGCCGCAAGCTGACCGCGTTCTACGACGGCTGGCAGGCCGAGGGCGACTGGGGCCACGCCTCACTCTTCTTCGTCGGCCTGGTGCTGATGCTGCTGACCATCTGGCTGGTCTTCGAGGCCGCCGCCTTCGCCCGCTGGCACCGAGTCCGCAAGCAGGATCAGTTCATCGCAGCCCCCGGGACGTAACCAGCGCCGGTAGTTCCGCCTCGCTGCCCAAGCGCCGCGCCTTGCGCCCAACATCCGCCCGCCCCCACGAGGCGCGCGCACAGCCTCACTCATTCGCTATTCGCAATTCGCTATTCGTCAGACTCCCCAGCTCTCGCCCCGCCCGATGATCACCAGGGCGTTGGCGAAGCTGAGGATGAAATAGAGCGTGCTGGCCCCCGTGATCAGCACGATGACCGTGATGCACACGGTGATGAACGTCCGCCCGCTCATCCAGGTGTCGGTGCCCATGGTGGCGATGATGTGCGGGCGGGCCAGGATGAACATGGCGATCAGGACGGCCCCCACCGTCGGCCAGATCGATATCGAGTGGACGAAGCTGTACAGCCACGTCCCCCGCCCCACCTGCGACTCCTGGCCCAGCGTCCCGTGGATGAAGTGTCCGCGAACGTAGTAGTTGCCCTCGGTGAAGGCCCCGTTCTTGGCGTCGCCCTGGAGGTACCAGTACATCACCGTGTAGCTGACGAAGTTAGCCAGCCCCAGGATGATGATCCAAAGCAGAATCCAGTTCCGCCGCTGCCGCGTCATGCCGGGATGCTAGCACGCCGCAGGGTGGCTGTCACCGCTCGGGTCGACCGGCACAGTCCACACGGCAGACCAGAGCCGCGGAGTTCACCCCGCGCGTCAGAACTGAGCCGCGGGGTTCACCCCGCGCGGCAGACCAGAGCCGCGGGGTTCACCCCGCGCGGCAGGACCAGCACAAGGACCGGATGACAGCCGGTAGGTCGGGTCCGCAGACCCGACACTCCGTCAAACGCGTGATCTCGGGTCTACAGACCCGACGTACGGAGCGCGTTGCCGATACGGCAGGACCTTCTGCGACGACCGGATGACGAACAGGCATCCGAGCTGGAACACTTGCCTGCGCAGGCAGGGGTCGATCGGCTTCTCACCGTCGTTGCAAGCCGCGTGTGCCTGCGGAGCAGGCGGAGGGTTCAGGGTTCAGGGTCTGGGGTTCAGGCTGGGGCGGGCGTTTCGCCCGCCGGTGTGTCGCGACGGCGCCTACCCTGAGCGCAGCCGAAGGTTCAGCAGTGCTCCGGGCGGAACCGTCGTCTCACGAACGCACTGCTCAAAAGCAGTGGCACCCGGCGGAACCCTACCCGGCTGCTCTTGTGACACGTCGTGGCGGCAATGAGACAGTTTCTCGGTTGCTCATTTTCTGTTGTTCGCGAGCAGCGCGGCAAATCGCCTTGATATCATAATTGAATCTGGCCGCGTACTTTTCGCGATTGCGACGGACTTCTGTAACGATTGGATCGCGCCACATGACGTTATATCTCCATAAGCTCTTGCGGAGTGCAAATTGTCGGCGGTTCGTATCCGAATGATCGGCAAATCGCCTCAATCTGAGGCCGCAACGCAGCATTGGCAATATGAGTACAATTCCAGGTTAGCAGGTATTCCATGCCGTGGACAGTCGCAACAGCGATGTGCAACGCATCGACCCCCGCCTTTTCTGGTAGCGGCACTTGTTTGACCAGTTCCACGGCCACATTTTCAACGTCCTCGGTTGTATCGAGCTGTCGTATATCGGTCAGGACATCCAATCGCTCTTGGGCAGCACCGGCGTCTCCTTCGCCACACTCATCAATGACAAATTGTGAGACGAAGATGTCGAAGCTCTCGCGATGGTCATTCCACCATTCGTGCGTAAGCTGTTGGTTTGCGGCGGTGATCAGATCACGACTCGGCCGTGACGTGAGATAACCGATAATGCTGGTTTCGAGATAGACCGTTGGTTTCATAGGTTGTGCTCGTCGCCGGTCGTCGCGTCTGCGGCATCACTACTGTGGGCCGGTGAACTGCTGGTGGAACAGCGCAAAGTCGTCCAGGTCCACGTCGCCGTCGGCGTCAAGATCAGCTAGAATTCCTCGAAACTCGTAGGCACCCATGTCGACAGTCGCCGGCACAAGCGAGGCCGGTACGCCCGTGTCAGACGTGCAGAGGTCGTCCAGCACACGACCGCCGTTGTCGAGATCAACGTACAACCCTCCCGGTAAGGCCATCGTATTTCCAGCGTCGATGCACGGCGAAAGGGCCTGCAGGTGCAGGTCTTCGTCGTCCGGATCGACGAATAGAGGGTCGGCATCGATGTTCCCGGTACCGCTCCAGCCACCCTCGACGTCGCAGTAGGTCAGCTCCGGGTCGCCGGATTCGACGTAGATCTCCTGCGGCGTATCGCCCCAGAGTATGCAGTTGGTCAACGTCGGGCTGCTGTTGAGGCGGCAGTAAACGCCGCCACCTTTGTTAGCCTCATTTGCAGCGATCGTGCAGTTGGTAAGTGTTGGGCTACCGCTGTGGTTGAACACCGCGCCGCCATTGGTTCCACCCGTGTTCGCGCTAAAGATACAGTTGACCAACACCGGACTACTGCTGAGGTTTGCTACGGCGCCGCCTGAACCACTAGATGAATTACTCACAAAAGCGCAATTCACGATGGTGGCTGCGCTGCCGGCGGCATTGCATAAGGCACCCCCGTCGTCACCGACACTGTTCCCGGTGAAGGTGCAGCAACTCATCTCTGGGCTGCTGTCGCGATTGAAGACAGCGCCGCCGTCCCCGCCGGCGTAGTTCTCACTGAAGGTGCAATACCTCACTACTGGGCTGCCCGCGTCGTTGTACATGCCGCCGCCATCGTCATCGGGCGAGGGACCATTTGCGTGTCCCCCTGTGATCGTGAAACCATCGACGACGGCGGAGGCGTCTGTTCCGCTACCGATGAGGACGTGGTAGCAGTTGTCGTTCGGATCGTCTGGCGTGCCGATGTCGCCGCTGAGGATGGTCTCGTACAGCTCGATGTCGCGCAGATCGCCGCCGTCGTTGCAGCCGCCGTAGCGGCCTTCGAAGGTCACGCCGTTGGGAAGCTGGAACGTGGCCTCGCGCGGATCGCCCAAGCCGGAGGAGTCGGGCAGGTAAGTCCCGTTGGCCACGCGGATGACCGTGTCCGGCCCGGCTGCGGCCAGCGCCTCATAGAGTTCAAGATAGGCGTGGCACCAGGTTGAGCCGTCGTGCGGCGTTTGGTCCGCGCTGGCATCGACGTAGATGATTGTCTGGCCCTGCGCCATCCCGGCCAGTGCTACAACAAGACCCAATCCGATCGTGATGTGACGTACCATGTCTTTCGCCCTTCGTGTGACTCGTGACGCTGCCCCCCGGCTGCCGCCTCCTGCTCCGTTCGTCCAACCCCATTGCGGACGCTCAAATGCCAATTGTACCAGGAATCCGCTGACCGAGGGTA
>Ga0307378_10011121_pt1 | contig 11632 bp, 9 predicted proteins | sample UN1MG_FD_202238 | JGI IMG/M metagenome (GOLD analysis project Ga0307378, IMG submission 202238) | Soil microbial communities from Risofladan, Vaasa, Finland - UN-1 | ecosystem: Environmental > Terrestrial > Soil > Coastal area > Acid sulfate soil | place: Finland: Risofladan, Vaasa | collected...
AGCACTACCAGGCGCGTGATGTGGTGGCCCCATTCATCCCGCCACACATCCGCGTCCCAGAGCCGTCCGCACTCCAGCGTCTCCAGCACGATGAGCGGCTTCCCGAGTTCCTTTGCCCGCTCGACCGCTCGCTGGAGGGCGAAGTTCCAGCGCGGCCGGCGCGCAGCGGCCATCCAATAGAGAACGCAGTCGCCGCCCGGCCTGACCAGCGCCTCATTCGCGCTCCTGGTGCGAATCGCCGGAGTGTCGCTCATCGAGCCTTCCCCTATGGCAGACATCGACGGGCGGAGGAGCAGAACCGATACCTGGTCCCGGCCCCTCCGCCCACATGCCCGCCCGCCAGCTGAGATGTTCGCCCGTCACTTCGGGATCATCACCCCGTTGATGACGTGAATGACCCCATTGTCCGCTTGAATGTCCGGCTGCACCACTGTCGCGCCGCCGACTTTGACCCCGCCCGTCGTTTCGACCGTCAGGCTCTGGCCCTGCAGGGTCTTCAGCGATGACTGCTTTGCGATATCCGCCGCCATGTGCTTGCCCGCCACTACATGGTAGGTCAGCACGTCCTTCAGCTTCGGAATGTCCTTCAGCAGACCATCTACGGTTCCGGTCGGCAGCTTCGCAAAGGCCGCGTCGTTCGGGGCGAAGAGCGTAAACGGCCCCGTCCCCGACAGCGCGTCTGCGAGTCCAGCGCTCTGGACCGCCTTCACCAGCATCTGGAAAGAACCCGCCCTCACGGCGGTTTGTACGATGTTAGGCATATGTGCCTCCTGTGGCCTTGGTCACATTGGCAAGCGGGCACGCGCCGATGCAGTGCCGCACACGGGGGAATCTGTCGCCGCGCCATAACCTCGTCGGTCACATGGGGAACCCCGTTGGCTGGTCTGATCTCTCTCCCTGCGGCCTCGCCGTCACTACTGCCCCGCCCCCACTTCGTCTCCTATCGCGACCTATGGCGGCTTGTACCCCCATCGCACACTTGCGTCCCTTTTCGACCCAAAGTGCGGCTGCCCACCGCGCACAAGAATTTCCGTCCCGCGCTCTATGGAGGCGATTGATACAGGGTTCCGAGCGATTCCGGCCAATCCAGGGGAACGTCTGCGGTCTCCTTCGGAGAAACGGGGGCCGAGAGCATCTGAGCTACCCGCTCTAGCTCACAAAGGGGCAACCATGAGCAAGGCGGCCTCAGGCATAGCTCTCGTCGTATGGATAGGCGTGTGCTTTGCCGCTGCCTCTCTCGGCTCGGCTTTCGCCGCCCGGTCGGTCGGGAGTTGGTATCCCGGCCTCGTCAAGCCAGCCTGGACGCCCCCGAGCAGCGTCTTCGCGCCGGTCTGGTCGATATTGTATGTGTTGATGGGGATCGCGGTTTGGCTCGTATGGCGAAGGTCCGGGCCGGGTGTGACGGTGGCGGTGGCCCTCTTCTCCGGTCAGCTCGCCCTGAATGTCGCCTGGTCCGCCCTCTTCTTCGGGCTCCGCTCCCCCGGCGCCGCCTTCGCCGAAATCGTCGCCCTCTGGCTGCTGATCCTCGCCACCCTCATCGCCTTTTGGCGTGTCACCCCGTCCGCCGCCTACCTTCTCATCCCCTACCAAGCGTGGGTGACGTTCGCAGCCGCCCTGAACTTCGCCATCTGGCGCATGAATGTGTGACAGCGCCCTACGGTGCGCCCAGTCCGCCGGCCGGGCCCAGAGAAAGCGCCCCCGCTCGAGCAGAGGCGCCCTCTCGCCGCGATCCTGTCCCTAGAAGCAGCTTCAAAAGTGCTACCCTTCGCGCTGCGGATTCCTTGCTTCGCTCATAATAACACCAGTGGCCCGCTGGGCGCTGTTGTCACCCTGAGCGGAGCGAACGGTCTATTCCGAGGCCGTTTTGAAGTGGCCTCTAGGCTTTGACCCAGTGTCCTTTCTCGGCCCCACAAGCGCTGCACGCGGGCATGCTATGGCCCTTCTTGACAGTCACCTGGCGGACCTTGCCGCTCTTATCGCACTCCACACACTTGTACGTGCCCTCCTCCGGGGCCGGCTTGTCCGTCGTCAGACAGCCGCATGTCGCACACATAGACAGATCACCTCCTCGCTGCTCTGCCGTCGCTTATCCGTGGTTTCTTTCCGATGGCCTCCATGCTCTCCTACCGTGTCCCCCTGCCGCTTTGTCCGGACACAGCCACTTTGTCTTCCCGCCGCGACATGGCCTCGCCGCACCCCACGGCAGCCGCCCCTGTCTCCGTGGCCATAAGAAAGCGCCCCACCTCTCGGCAGGGCGCATCAGCGAACCCAAGCTGACCTCAGAACTCCGGCGGCAGCACCACCTTCTCGCCCGTACGGGTGGCATGGCGGGCCAGCTCGTACGCCTCGTCGTACTGCGCCGCCACCACCCTCCAGGAAACGACCCTCTCCAGGTACTGCTCCAGGTTGTTTCCCAGCTCCATTCGCAGCTCCTCATCGCAGGCGAGCCGAATCACATTGTCTCGCAGCATCTCCTTCGTGCTGAACAGCAGCCCGCCACCGCTCTCCAGCGCCTGCGCCGTCAGACCCTCCATCGGAGCCGTCGTGACGAAGGGTTTGTTCAGCGCTATGATCCGCGCCAACGTCCCCGACTGCGTCTCGTCGATGGTCGGCAGCACCACGAAGTCGCAGCAGGCCATCACCTTGTAGTAGAGATCGCCTCTCGGGATGAACTCGTAGAAATGGGCCAGCCCCTTCCCCTCCAGCAGCTCCACCTCCCCGCGCCATCGCAGAAACGTCTCCCGATCCGCCGGGTCGCGCATTTCTCCCGCGGCGAGCAGGTCCCACGACTCGCCGCTTCGCCTCTCGATCTCCTCCGCAATGTCCGGCCATATCGATGTCAGAATGTCCCACCGCTTATTGCGCTGGATCCACCCCACGAGTCCGACCAGCCTCCCCGAAAGGTGCGGAACCTTCGTCAGCCCCAGCTCCTCCTTTAGCCCCATCACCTCGTCCGGCGGCCAGCGTCGGTCGGGCCGCGCGCCATGTGGCACCACCATCACGTTCGTTGGTGTCGGCAGCCCTCGGGCGTTGAAGTTCCACTCGAGCCGCCACTTCTGATAGTGGCACTTGAACAGCACCACGTCCGCCAACTCCGTCGTGCCCTTCACGAAATCCACTTCGTGATCGCACAACCTCCCGTGTATCGTGTGCGGCTCCACCACGACGGGATATGGCTGGAGCGCAGCCAGCAGGTCCTGGAAACCGCGGTTCCAATCCCCATTCCCCTCACCGTCCCGATACTCATACAGCCCGTACTCGTGCTCGATATGCACCACGTACGGCCTCAGTCGCGCCACCTCCTCCGCCACCGGCTTCCACCAGTCCCTTCGCGACATGTCGATGAGAGGCCGGACGCCGTCTCCCGCCCCGTCGGAGTGGGAGATCACCAACACTTCCCGCTCGGGGTGCCGCTCCTGGATGAACTCCCGCGCCTCCTCCGCGAACGTGCCGATGCCGCACAGCCTCGGCGGATAGCTGCTAATCATGACAATTGGCGCTTTGGACATCCTGCTGCTCTCCAACCCTCCTGCAAAGACTTCTCCGCCCGCACTGCGCTCGACTCCACATGCACAAGCATCACCGTCTTGCGGGCAGTCAAGTCCGGCCAACGCCTCCCCTTCATTCTACCCGTTCCTGAGCCGCTTCAACTCAAGGCCTGGGGACTCGCCCTCTTAACCAGCTTCACAGCCCACACACCAATCCCGCTGCGTCTACGCACCCGTCGGGGCACATGCCCATCCAATCCACGTCGATCATCGAGTCCGAACTCACCCCACTCTTTCCACGATACGCGGGAGTCCACGCTTGACTTCCACATCAATCATGGTAGGATTATAAAGCAATCTCTAGGCGCCGCGCACAATCAGTTGCCTATGCGCATAGACCTCGTCCGCGCGCACCGACGGAGCCATCCCCTGGCAGCGTGTGTTACCACGATTCGACCGGATTGTCCGCTCTCTGTACAGACACACCGACCGCGATCCCGTATAATGACATGCAAGGGTTCACGGCCGTTCCTCTCGTTTGACTGTTCTGCCAAGGCGTGCAGCGACATACGTGCACTCGTCATATTGCCAATGACGGCTTGGTTGTCAGTGGGGATGCTCGCAGCGATCGAGGGCCTAAGAGCGCCTATCAAAACTGCCGGCGCTCTTTGCTGAAGCCCGGGTCAGGCGCTCTGGAAGCCGAGGCGCGGCGTTTTGTTAGAGTCTCTAAGGCAAGGGTCTCGCAGAGACGAAGAAAGATAAGGAGCCAGAAAGGCTCCGAAAGGGGGTGTGGTACGCCGTAGCTTCCTGCTCCTTCCTGAGAAGTGGGATCCGTTCGGTCGCGCCGCGGTCGCGGTCAGGCGAGCGAAACCGTTGGGGGCCAGGGAGAGAAAGAACACGAACATGCTTGCCCATACACACAGCACCAATCCCCGAGACGCCCGGCCCGGGAGCGCGCAGCCGTTCCGCGTGGCCTACCTGAGCACTTATCCGCCGCGGGAATGCGGCATCGCTACTTTCTGCGAAGACCTGATCACAGCGACGCTCATTGGCGATCACGCCGGCGAGCCGATCGTCGTCGCCATGGAGAGCGGCGACCACGGCCACGACTACCCATGGCCTGTCGCCCTCCTGGTGGACGATCGGTGGGAAGATCAATACGAGATCGCTGCCGACTTCATAAACGACTCGTCGGTCGACCTCGTCAGCATCCAGCACGAGTTCGGTATCTTTAGGGGCTTGGAGTGCCGCGGGCTATTCCGCTTCCTCCAGAGACTGCGCTCACCCGTCGTCACCACCCTGCATACCGTGCTCTCCGAGCCCGAAGAGCGCGTGCGAGACCACGTACAGGCCCTCGCAAGCCACTCGCAGCGGCTCGTCGTCATGAACGGACTGGCCATCGACATCCTCCAGCGCGACTACGGCATCGACAAGCACAAGATCGCGCTCATCCACCACGGCTCCCCGCCGCTTTCCCTTGAAAGCAAGGAGCAGGCCAAGGCGCGCTTGGGGCTGTCCGACCGAAAGGTGATCTCCACCTTTGGCCTCGTCGCCCGCGGCAAGGGCCTCGAATACGCCATAGGCGCATTGCCCGAGATCCTGCCGCGCCACCCTGATGCCTGCTATATCGTCATCGGGCAGACTCACCCCGGTGTGCGACGGGCGGAGAAGGAAAGCTACCGTGAAGAGCTGCTTCGGCTCGTAGAGGATCTGGGGCTTCAGGACTCGGTTTTGTTTGTCAATCGCTATGTCAGCAAGGCGGAAATCGTCCGCTATCTCGCTGCTACCGACATCTACATCACGCCCTATCTCAATCCCAAGCAGATCACCAGCGGGACCCTCGCCTATGCCGTTGCCACCGGTACCGCGATCATCTCGACACCCTATCTCTACGCTCGGTTCATCCTTGGAGAGGACGGCGGCGTCCTCGTGGATTTCCGATCGGAGAACGCCATCGCGCGGGCCGCCAATCGTATCCTGGATCACCCCGAAATCCAGCTCGCCCTCGAGCGCAGAGGACGCATCTACGGCCAGCAGATGTCTTGGCCCGCCGTCGGCGCCCGCTACCTGAAGCTCTTCGAAGGGGTCGTCCGCGAGACCGCTATGACGGCTAGACCACTGCGCGCTCAGCTCCAGCTCACTCTCACAAACCCTGTGGAACGGAATGTCCGACATGCCATCGAACGGAGCTGACCAGCCCCTCTCGCTGGATCACCTACAGCGACTGACAGATTGCTTCGGCATCGTACAGCACGCTAGGCACTCGATTCCAGACTACCGGACCGGCTACACCACCGACGACAACGCCCGCGCGCTGGTCGTGGTAGTCAAACACCATCGCGCGCACGGCGACGATCTCAGTCGCAAGCTCGCGGCTCGTTACCTTGCCTTCCTCATGTTCGCTCGGAAGCCGGACGGCAGGTTCCACAACCTCATCGGCTTCGAGAGAAAGCCGCTCGACGAAGTCGCCTCCGAGGATTGCTTCGGCCGCGCCATGTGGTCTCTCGCCTGGGTCCTGCTCGCTCCCCCGGAGCCGGGGCTCATAGGCCCCGCGGAGCAGATGCTGCACGAAGCACTGCCCTGGATTCCTCGGCTGGAACACCCCAGGGGCAGAGCCTTTTGCATCACTGCTCTCCACCGCTGGCTTCAGGCCAGGCCGCAGGAATCGGCGCGAGTGCAAGAGCTGACTCGCCCGCTCGCAGACTACCTCGTCGTCCGCTATCGAGAGCACAGCCGGCCCGGCTGGGACTGGCTCCTGCCCGAAATGACCTACGCCAACGCGAAGCTCCCCGAGGCCCTCTTCCGTGCCCACCAAATCACGAGAAGCCAGGAGTACCTCGACGTCGCCCGACGTACCATGCGCTTCCTTTCCGACAAGACCTTCGTGGGCGACTCTCTCTGCCTCGTCGGCAATCACGGCTGGTATCGCCATGGCTCCGAGCAGCCTCCTCTCTACGATCAGCAGCCAATCGACGCATCCGCCATGGTAGAGGCCGCCCTCGCCGGCTTCGATGCCACCTCCGACCCCACCGACCTTCGTCGCGCCTGGCTCGCCCTCGAATGGTTCTTCGGCCGCAACCACCAGGGCATTTCCCTCCACGACCCGGAGACCGGTGGCTGTTTCGACGGCCTGACCGAACACGGTGCGAACCAGAATCGCGGTGCCGAGTCCACGATCTGCCTGTTGCTGTCTCAGCTCTCGGTTCTCGACGCCCGTCATCGCATCTCCCGGCGCGCGTTGGGCATGCCGCCGACCAACGAGGATCAGTACTCCCAGCTCGCAGAGACGTCCGCAGGGAGCCCGGACAGCGGCCAGGCCGCTTCGTTTCCGCCGGCCCCAGGACGGGCGGGAGCCTAGGGGTTGACACCCATTTCCTCCCGTGCTATATTCCGCCCCGTGTACGCTGGCGGACTGCGGCTGTGCCTTCACGTGTGATCGGGTCGATCACCAACGCCACGCCGGCGGGCACCGAGCAAACAGAGTGGTGGCGGCGCGGCACCGACCGGCTGCTAGCTCGCGAACAAGAAAGCAAGGAAACACCAGGGGCAGGAGGAAGAACGACAGCCCGCGTCAAACCAGGAGCAAGAGCGTTTGCGGTGCGGCAGTGCTGTGACTGCTGCCTGCTCGAAGGAGGTGACATCGCGTGAAGAAATCAGTGAGTCCCGCAGTGGCGATAGCGCTGATCGTCGTGGTCGTAATCATCGCTGTCTTCCTGTTCGCTCGGGCGGCGAAGACGAAGAAACAGCAGTTCATCCCCGGCGTCGGGATCATCGATTCGAAGACGGGACAGCCCGTCCGTCAGGGAGGCGGTGGCCGCCGTGGCGGCGGCCGTGGTGGTGGTCAGCGCGGCGACGCCGAGCGTGGTGCCGGAGAGTAGCGCCCGCACACGCTGAACACGCTGGCAAGAAGGCAGCGGCGGCCGGTGCCCGTATGGGTGGCTCACACTGAGCAACCCATCGGGTCACGTGTGAAGCCGCGACGGATAGCGCTCCCAGACTGTCAGTCCTAAAGTCTTCGAGGAGCGGCCAGAGGAAACACGGCCGCTCCTCGCCCATAACCCACAGCCCATCTGAAGTGGGAGGAACGGCGCCGTGAAAGATCCCATGTCGGCCATCGTGGTCCTGACTCCCGCGGAGTCGAAACGACTCATCGCCCGCGCCGTCGCGCAGACCCCCGAGGTCCAGCACGCGCTCGCGTCGGGTCGCCTCATCATCGGAAACGGCACAACGAACGCCTACGTGGCCGAGGCGCTCCTGGGGAACGCCGTCTCTAAGTGGCGCTTCGCGGCCGGCGTCATCGCCGGAGGCCGTCTCGACGTTACCGAGGGCGATACCCGTCTCACCCCCTTCGCGCTCGAGCGCGGAAAGCCCTTCGAGGCGGGATGGGTCGCGCTCCTCCAAGAGTTCGAGCGCGGGGACGTATTCATCAAGGGAGGCAATGCAATCGACCCCGACGGCAATGTCGGGGTCCTCCTCGCAAGCAACGTAGGCGGGACCGTTGGGCATATGCTCGGCATCATGGCCGCCCGCGGCGCGCGCCTCGTCGTCCCCATAGGGCTGGAGAAGCTCATCCCCGATGTCATCGAGGCCGCCCGTCACTGCGGCATCGACCGCCTCGATCGCACCGACGGACTGCCCGTCGGAATGGCCGTTCTCACCGACGCCGACGTCATCACCGAACTCGAGGCCTTCGAGATCCTCGCCGGAATCCAGGCCTGGCACGTCGCCTCCGGCGGCATCGACGGCTCCGAGGGCGCCGTCACCCTCGCCCTCGAAGGATCCCGGTCGTCCGTGGAGCAGGCTCTCGAGATCGCCGAGTCGGTCTCCGGCGAGCCGCCCGTAACCCGGGACTGACCCTCCGCATCACGGGCAGGAGACACGGCCCCGCACCGCCGCGCCCGCCGCGATTGCGATGGCGCTTCGTCTGCAGCTCAGCCCGCCGGCTTTGACACCATCTCCTCCGCTCGGACCTGCCCCTCGACCGTAGGAAGTGTGAACGAGAACGTGCTTCCTCTCCCCAGCTCGCTCGCGACCCCGACCCCGCCCCCATGGGCCTCCACGATCCCTCTTGTGATATACAGCCCCAGCCCGGCCCCCGGCGTGTCTGGGCTGTGTGCGTTCGCCGCACGGTGGAACCTCGTGAAGAGCTGAGCCTGCTCGCCCCGCGGAATCCCGATTCCACGATCCGTCACGTAGAACTCCACGTGGTCGTTCTTCCGCCGCGCCCCCGCGACGATCTCGCTCCCCTCTGCAGAGAACTTGATCGCATTGCTAATGAAGTTCGATATCGCCTGGTGGATCCGATTCGGATCCGCCAGCACCTCTGGCAGCGCGGGCTCGACCTCCACCCTCAGCCTATGCTTCACAGCCGGGTGGCTCGCAGTCCGCACCGCTTCTTCGCACAAGCGCTCGGGTGGCACCGATCGTCGCTCAATTCGGAGCCGTCCCTCGTCGATCTGGGTCATGTCCAGCAGATCCGAAACCAGATGGCTCAGTCGCTCCGCCTCCGACGCGATGCCCTCCAGAAACTCCTTCTGAGTCGCCTCCCCCAGATGCCCGTACTCCTTAACCAGCGTATTGGCATACCCACGAATCGACGTCAGCGGGGCCCTCAGCTCGTGCGAAGCGAGCGACAGCAGTTCCGACCGGAACTGCTCGACACTCCTCCGTCGTTTCTGCTCCTCTTCCAGGTTCCTGAACCAGCTCCGCACAATCACTAGAATGATGATGAACGCCGCAATGAGGTTGATGCTCTTCGGAATTGCAACATAGTACGGCTGGTCGAGGATCGTATACAGCTCGGGATTGATGAGACCGGTGTGCGCCGTGTACCTCGCGCCGAAATACACGCTCTCGATAAGCGTCCGAGTCCCGTCGATGAACAGCACGATGAGCAGCGTCGTCACCAGCGGATAGATCCGCTTGAAGCGAAGATACTGCCTCAGGTAGAAGGCAATGATGGCGAGCCAGCACACCGCGAGCATCCAGTAGATGATCGCGGTGAGATAGGTCATATAGCGATCGAAGCCTATATCGCTCACTGATGTCGCCTTGAGCTATCTTTCCGCCTTCTCACTAGCTATCTTCCCCCCTTTCGCTCGCCCCAAACTCGGCCCTATCCCCCTCCCCCATCCAAAGACCGCACGAGGTCCGCGAGTTGCTCCTCCAGAGCCCCCACTCGCTCCCGTGCCGCTGCCTGGCGCGCTTTCGTCTGGCCCTTCACCTCCTCGGGCGCGCGCCGAACAAACTCCGCGTTCCCGAGTCTCTCTGCCAGCCGCGCCTCCTCCTCTCTAAGTCGCCCCAGCTCTCGCTCCACCCGCCTCCGCTGCTCCTCTAACTCCTCTCTGGAGACCTCCCGCTCGATAGACACCACTGCCGCTTCCCCGAGACACTCCACCAGCTCCGCCATCGCGGGCCGCAAATCGGTCTCATCGGAAAGGGCCAGCGCGCTCCCCCGCGCCAGAACCAGCACCGAATCCTCATTGGCCGCCAGCACCTGCCGAGTCGCCTCCGATCCGGCCGCCACCTGAATGCTGACACGCCGTCCCGGAGGAACATGCTGCTCCGCCCGCAGCTTGCGCGCCGCCACCACAACCGCCATCAGTGTCTCGAATTCCCTCTCCGCCGTCTCGTCCCGCCATCCCGTCTCCCCCTTCGGCCACTCGGCCGCAATCAGCGCCTCCCCAGTCCCCGGAAGCTGCTGCCAGATCTCCTCCGTGATGAACGGCATGAACGGATGCAACGCCCGAAGCGTCCCCTCCAGCACCAACCAGAGTGTTTGCTTCGCTCGCTCCGCCGCCTCCCCATCCGCCCTTAGCGCCGGCTTACACATCTCCACAAACCAGTCGCAGAACTCCGACCAGAAGAACGTGTACAGCGCCCGCGCCGCCTCCGCCATCTCATAGCGCTTCAGCGACCCCTCAACCGTCTCCAGCATCTCCCCGTATCGGCTCAGAATCCACCGCTCCGGCAGCGACCCACCCTCCCGAACGCGCTCCGGGACACCTTCGGCCGGTGCAAAACCCTCACCCAGGTTCATCAGCGCGAACCGGCTCGCGTTCCAGATCTTGTTGCAGAAGTTGCGCGCCATCTCGGTTCGCTCTTCCCCGAACCGGATGTCCTGATCCGACGCGCACTGATAGAGCAGGCTGAACCGCGTCGCGTCCGAGCCGTAGTTCGCAATCAGCTCGAGCGGATCCACCCCCGTCCCCAGCGACTTGCTCATTCGCCGTCCTTCGATATCTAACACCGTCGCGTGAACGAGGACCTCCTCAAACGGGATCTTTCCCGTGAACTCCAAGCTCGTCATGATCATTCGCACGATCCACAGGTAGAGAATATCCCGACCGGTGATCATCAGATGCGTCGGGTAGACCTCCTCCGTGTAGGCCCTGCCCAGCTCCTCCTCGTCCGGCCATCCCAGCACCGCGAACGGCCACAGCGCCGACGAGAACCACGTGTCCAGCGTGTCCTCATCCTGCTGCACCTGCCCTCCGCACGTCTCACATCGTTCCGGAGCCGCTACCTGCACCATCCAGTGGTCACACGACGCACACTGGTACGCCGGAATCCGATGTCCCCACCAGATCTGCCGCGACACGTTCCAATCCCGAAGGTTCGCCAACCACTCGATTGTGTACAGGCGGAACCGATCCGGCACGTAGGCGACCTCGGGGCCCCCCCCCTCGATCACTCCCAGCGCCATCTTCGCTAGCTCCGACATCCCTAAGAACCACTGCTCCGACAGCAGCGGCTCCAGCACCGTGTGGCAGCGGTCGTGCCGGCCGATCGTATACTCGTAGTCCTCCACCTTCACCAGCAGCCCCTGCGCCTCCAGATCGGCCACGATGCGCTCCCGCGCCTCGTATCGATCCAGCCCCGCGTACTGCTTCGCCTCCTCGGTCATGCGGGCGTCCGTCCCGATCACCACCACCGACGGCAGTCCGTTCCGCTCGCCCGCCTCGAAGTCGTTTACGTCATGCGCCGGCGTCACCTTGACCGCCCCCGTCCCGAACTCAGGGTCCACCAGTACGTCGTCGCAGATCACCGGAATCTCCCGCTCCATCAGCGGGAGCATCACCTTCTTCCCGTGGAGCTCCGCATACCTCGGGTCCTGCGAGTTCACCGCCACCGCCGTGTCCCCC
>Ga0307378_10011123_pt1 | contig 11629 bp, 8 predicted proteins | sample UN1MG_FD_202238 | JGI IMG/M metagenome (GOLD analysis project Ga0307378, IMG submission 202238) | Soil microbial communities from Risofladan, Vaasa, Finland - UN-1 | ecosystem: Environmental > Terrestrial > Soil > Coastal area > Acid sulfate soil | place: Finland: Risofladan, Vaasa | collected...
CGACGACAAAAAGAACACGAGTTGGAGGACGTATTTGGTATCCCAAAAGGTCATATTATTATTGATCTCCCACAACCGGAGTTGTTACGAGCTGAGCCACGGATTAATAACACGGATATTCAGGTTTTAGATCGTAATAAAATAAAGAGTTTGGATGATTTTACTCCAATTGCGAAAGCGATTCGTTCACGCATCGCTCCTGATTGGTCATTGATGATAATCACTGATGAAAAATATCGGAAGATTGTCGCTAAAAAAGTAGAGAAACTTTTGTTCTCCTAGAGAATAAGGAGAGAATGGGGAAGTTTGAAGGTGGTGAGGAGAGATTAAAAAAATTTTTGCCTCCCCCATTCTGAAGTTGATAAGGAGAGATAGTATATAAATTTTTTTATAGAATTAATATATTTTGTATAAAAACCTTCCTATAATTTTCTCCGATTCTTATAGAAAATATCAGAATAATTTTTTATTTATAAGTTATTTTTCATAAAATTAATGACCGTGTCAATCGTTGGATGAAGGATATCCGGTGATGAAATGTATACTCCAGCAAATATGTTTGCAAACAACAATCGTTCGTCATCTGCAAATCCAAGAAGATCTGCAAAGATATTCGCTGCGTTCCACGCATCACCTGCACCGGTGGACCGGTACACTGTCCTAAGGGAGATTGATGGTATGACCGTAACTGTTCGTTGGACCGAACTAGAAAACAGGGCTGTATGGAAATCAATGCGTGCTGGTATTTTCTTTTTCAATGATTTTATTGCAGAAATCATTTCTGCTTGTGTTTTACAAGTGTTATTGCTGTAATACCGTAGTTCATTTTCATTCAGTCCAAAAATATCCAAATTAGGATTCATTAGAACCTTCTGAATCAGCTCAGGAATATCATGAGTTCTGGGGGATGGGTCACTAGAGTCAAAGAACGTCCTTACGTTATATTTTCTTGCCCTCTCAAAGACCTTCCAAGCAAGATCAGTGCCGAATCGATTCAGATTCCAATCTGTAACTCCCACAAGATTTGCAGATGCGATAAGCTCGTGATCATGATCATTTAACCGCTCAAAGGAAAAGGTAGCAGCCGACCCAGGATCTCCAATCATGATGTTAGAACAATGTTCCCGAAACTCAAGGGCAGTCGTGATTGCAACCTTCCCATCGGTCTTTACCCCGGACAGATCCACACCGTTTTTTCCTAAGAAATACTGGAGAAGGTGCATGCCAAAGGGATCGGTTTGACAAATCAAATGAGTACTCATACCAAGTCGAGCGAGCCCCAGGGCAGTATTGGCCGCGTTTCCTCCTTGATGGATCCGTTGGGTAACCCCGGGGATGTTCCCTCCTCCTTGTGCAGCAATGGTTTTTATACTATTACATGTCTTTTCAACCGTATCGAAGAATACGAAATGATCTACAAAGAAATCAGGAAGCAGCACGACATGAAACGTAGATAGTTTCTTTCTTTCAAGGCCTACTAGTCTCTGTAATAACCGTTTCTGAAGGGAAGACTCCATTCACACACCACCAAATAGTATCAAGGACCCTCTATTTTAGCTTAAACACTTCTATTTTTCTATTTTTGACCCCAAAAAAGAAAAAAACCCCACTAAATAAAGAAAAGTATATATAGGAGGTCCGTACAGATATATTGCGAATTAATTCAGAAGGTCAAAGGTAGGAAGCGATTTAAGAAACTATGAAAAGGTAATAGAAGGTATTTTTATGACGATTATCACACTGGATGATTTATCAAAAGCTATTGCGAATCGTGTTGGCATCGATATTGAGGAAGCGCGACGAGACGCAGGGTTCGTCATGGATATTTTCGGGTTTGACGACCGAGTCATTGACAACGTGCTTGATCCTGAAGATCGACAACTGTTCTATATCCTTGAAGAAGAAGGTATGTTGACAACCGAGCGGGAAGAAACCACGTTATACGATGGTCGGGAATGGCGTACCCATTATTGGCGTCTGAAAAAAGACACGATCTCCCGCTACTCCAAAGAGAACGGCCTGGATCGTAACATACTCATTGTTGATAAAAAACAACCGAAGAATGTCTCTGATGAAGATATCTACGGAACCATTGATGATGAGATGTGGGTAACCACGCGGAAAATAGGGTAGACCCCCCTTCTTTTTTTGTTTTTTTTCAAACCTCGTTTCTTCTTTGATAAACTTAATAAATTACTTCTAGTTGTGGAATTCCTTATACATGAGTTTCTTTATTGGGTGAGTATATGACCAAACGAAGAAGTATCGTAAGTTCAGAATCTGTTACCGAAGGGCATCCTGATAAAATGTGTGACTTGATATCCGATGCAATACTTGATGAAGCACTTCGACAGGATAAAAACTCACGGGTTGCAATTGAGACAGCCACTAAAAACGGGGGTGTTATGGTCTTTGGTGAAATGACCACGGAGGCTTACATTGACATTCCTCATGTCGTCCGTGATACCATCAAAAAAATTGGGTACACCAAATCCGAATATGGAATCGAATGGGAAACCTGCTCTGTCTGGGTTCAAATAACAGAGCAAAGTCCGGATATATCCCAAGGTGTTACTGCGATTAAAAATCTTCACAAAGAACAAGGTGCCGGTGATCAAGGGATGATGTACGGGTATGCTTGTAACGAGACTAAGGAATTCATGCCCTTGCCGATCCTTCTTGCGCATAAGCTGACCAGACGATTATCAGAGATAAGGAAAAACAATCGCATTCCATACTTGCGGCCTGACGGGAAATCTCAGGTATCGATTGAATACGACGAAAAAGGCAAACCCCTACGCGTCCATACAATTGTCGTATCAACACAGCACGATGATGGTATCTCCAATGACCGGATACGAAAAGATGTAATCGACGTAATAATTAAACCCATTTGCAATGAGTGGGTAGATAAGGATACGATTTATCATGTCAACCCGACCGGTGCGTTTATTCGTGGTGGTCCGTACGCTGATGCTGGTTTGACCGGAAGGAAAATTATTGTCGATACGTACGGTGGTATTGGCAGGCATGGTGGTGGTGCCTTCTCTGGAAAAGACCCGAGCAAAGTTGATCGCAGTGCTGCATATGCGACGCGGTACATCGCAAAAAACATCGTTGCTGCAGGAATCGCTGAAAAATGTGAAATCCAGTTTGCCTATGCAATTGGTGTCGCAGAGCCGGTTTCCATTAATATTGATTGTTTTGGTACAAATAAGATTTCTCTTGATGCCATTGAGACACTTATCCGAGAATTTTTTCCTATAAAACCCGCTGATATTATCGAGCATCTTGACTTGCGCCGACCAATCTTTAAGAACACCGCTGCGTATGGCCACTTTGGACGAGAAGAACCTGATTTCACCTGGGAGAAGCTTGATAAAGTCAAACTCTTAAAAAGTGAAACGAAAATCTAACGTTCCTTTCTTTCTCTTATTTTTATATTGCTAAAAATGGAGAACAAAGCTATTAGGGAAGTCACTTCTTCGATATTAGTCAGTGACATCTACCTTATATAACTCATAATGTTTTGGGCATTTTATTTTTTCATACACTTTCGTAATGGTATAGGTTTTTCCATTTTGAAGTGCGGTATTTGTACAGATATCATATGAATCACATCCGATATTCTTGCATTCTTTTTTTTCTACTGTTGTCGTTGTTCCCTTGGGAAGATCTTTTGTGACAGCGACTGTTAACGGGAGTTCTTCGACTTCTACGACGATTACCTTACCTTCATGGATGTTGCATTCATGGTATTTATCTCGTAGTTTGGTAATACGGTAGTTCCTTCCTGATTTGAGATTGAAACACACTGTTTTCAGTTGGCAGTTTCTACATTCACTGTTGGATCCAAGATAAGTAAATTCTTCTCCTTCTACAGCAAGTTGTTCACCAACAAGGGTAACAAGGACCATTAAATCACTCCAGTTATCTTCGCGAGTTTCTTTGCAGCGTCTTCTGTTAACCCGAGTTCGCCAAGGATTGTATATCGGTCAGGACGTATCCTCTGGGCGCCCATCAGTGCTTGGATAATTTTTTTCTTTGGGATGTTTAATTCTTTAGCAGTAGTAGGAGCTCCAATCATCTTTAATGCATCACGGATTTGCTGCCAGTCTCCTCCATGGAGATACATCATCATTATTGAGCCTACTCCACATTGTTCTCCATGTAAGGCCTTTCCGGACGCGATAGAATCAAGCATGTGGGAGAACATATGTTCTGCACCAGATGCGGGGCGTGTGTTTCCAGCTACGCTCATTGCTACCCCTGAAACGACCATGCATTTTATGGCTTGCCAGACTGCTTCTTCAAGGCCTGTGCGGATATCCTCTGCTTTGTTTAAGAGAAGTTGGGATGATGTTGTTGATAGTGACGCAGCAAAGGTGCTGAATTCTTCATCTTTTAATCGATGGGCTAGCTCCCAGTCTTTGACTGCGGTAAGATTCGATATCACATCAGCGCACCCGGAGGCAAGCATACGATATGGGGCTTTCATGATCACTGCGGTATCCGCAAGGACGGCCATGGGCGATACCGCTGTTTTTGATATAGATCCATTCTTATCTTTTAGTGCGGCGCGAGGTGATGCCATACCATCATGTGAAGCAGATGTCGGGACACTAACAAAGTTTGTTGATAGTTCATAGGCCGCACATTTTGTGACGTCAATGACGGAACCGCCTCCTACACCGATGAGGAAATCCGAACCGGTCTTCTTTGCTTCTTTAACGACGGTATTGACTTCTCTGATTGTCGGCCATGCGGGGAGCACCTCACGTTTTATTATAGGTAACGAGAGGACAACCATGTCGACTTCATACCCAGCGCCAGAGAGGATTTTTTCAATACGATCACCAGATATTTTTTTGGTGTTTTTATCGCAGACGAGCAGCACGTTGTTGCTTGGTGCAAGGTGATTGCAGATTCCTTTGATTTGGTCAGTTGTGTTGTGACCGACGATGACTTCCCTTGGGAAAATCATGGTTTTGAATTTAGTAAATCGTTCCATGGTGAGTTCAGGGGAGTAAACTGTTGGTTTATTATATTATTCTTTTGTTGAACGATAGGTTTAATATACTTATTATTAACCATTTTTTTTCCATTTCTCATTTTCAATAGTAAAAATAGAAGTTATTTTTCAGAAAATGCTTTTTTTTATTAACCTTGATAAGGATGTTAGTGGAGGAATGAAAACGAATATCTAATAAATGCTAGGGTAACTAGGACAATAGCTATGTTACGTTATGACGAAAGATGATTTTTTCTGTTATTTATGTATAATTTTTCGTTCTTCTTTTTGAAGATGGGCATAGCGTTGCGTATGCTCGAATATAAGTGCTTCATAAACCTCCTTCGAAATTGATCCTTCTTTATAATATTTTTTTACTGCTTCTTCTTGGAGTCTTTGCGTTTCTATCATCTCATCCTGAATAGATTTTAAGCGCTGGGACCTATAGATTCTTCTTATTAGAACCAAACCGATTAGTCCGCATAGAGCTGCGGTAAATAATGGTATCACTATTACAAGGATGCTAGATTGTGTTTCTGAGAAGATTAATAAGATTTTTTTAGCGCCCCCTTCATTTCCAAATAAATCTTTTGCGCTTATATCAAAGACTTGGCTTCCAATATCCTGACCTGTTACAGTAATATTAGTGGTATACATACCATTATTCTCATTCTGTAACGAGATATTACCATGAGGTGTTGCAATAAGTACTGTCCCTGTTTTCATTAGTGTGCTATCTAAATACCGAACCTCAACTTTAAAAGAAATCTTGGAATCAGTAGGAAATTGTAACGTTTGCGGCTCTAAAATAGTAAGTTGTAACGGTGCAGGTTCAATAATAATTGAAAGAGCATTCCCTCCCGCTTCCATTATGCCACTACTATTTTTTATACATTCAACAGTAAAAGACCAATCTCCAATAGGGGCATCCCATGGAATGAGGTACTTTTGTTTGTAGTTGCCCGGGGAGTATTCGATAAGAGGGATTGTCTCTAAAGATTGTAATCTACAAAGAGTAGTTGCATTTCGGACACTTTGTACGTTTTCGGTGACAAATACAGAGATATCAAATGAGTCACCTCGCTGATAGACTGCATTATTTGGTGGTGAATAGAAATCAACAACAAAACGCATGATATCTGGAGGAAGAGAAACAGTGAGGTCCTTTGATTGGATTCCAATATGTCCTTTGGTATCCACCACTCTTGCCGTTATGGTCCAGACTCCATCATTATCTCCATAAGAAATAGGATAAAGATAGTTAAATGAGCCGTTTAAAATCTGAGTTGTTATGGAAATATTATTTTTTCCATTTGCAATCGATATTATAACATCGCCAGAATCAATAGTATCAAAATTTAAGGTGGTTGCTTTTCCGTATAGATTGATTTGTTGTCCTTTTATATATTGATCTTTATCAGTATGTAATGTGACCATCAAATCAGTTGTAACATTGATATGGATTTCTGTGGTATGATTAATTCCTTCGGATTGTCCATAGATTTGATAGGTATACAAATCTGGATTTGTGAGGATGGATGACCGGAAAGTAATGGTACTCGTAAAAGGGGTTAAACCTGTTGTTGGTTGTATAGTAACGATTATTCCAGCGGGTGTATTTTCAATCCATTTACCTTCGAGTGTAACGATTCCTGTAGCATTTTCAGACTGATTTATAAAAAGAGCAGCAGTAACATTCTGCCCAGGGATGAGTTGTATCTCATCATTTTGGATTAGTACGGAATAATCGAATGATGACGAAGATAATGAATGTGGTATGAAAAAAATTAGACTCGTACTAAGTAAAATGATAATGAACGTGAATAACCGATGTTTTTTCACTTGCATCTCCTCAAATCCTTTACTATATATGTCCAACTTTTTTTTTTTTTTTTATTTTTATCGAGTTTTTTTCTTTTTTTTCTGAATCTTTTTTTCAATGGTATGTCTCTGTTTTTCTAATTTTGCTAATTTACTCTCATATTCTTGTACGAGATGATCATAGGTCTCTCGGGAAATCGATCCTCTTAAAAAATATTCGGCAGCTTTATCTTTTTTAAGTCTACTTAATTCGATAACCTCGCGTTTAAAATTCCGTAATCGTACTATTCGAGAAACATCACGGCTTACATACCATAAGGCAATACTCAGTCCGAGTAACATCATTGCCGTTAACCACCAATATCGAACAAAATAACTTGAAAATTGCATTGGAATAATTTCAAAATTCGTTCCTTTTACCACACCGAGGTTTCCGTAAACATCAGTTGCCGATAACTGCATATTTAGGTAACCTAGATCTTTATCCGTTACGGTATACACTGCTGTGTACAAACCGGTACCAGATTTTTTAAAATTTAATGTGTTCCCATCATTTTTCATTGCAGATACGATTCCTTCCTCAACAGGCGATCCATCTAGATAGAGGAGTTTTACAATGAATGTTATTTTCTCTCCTGTTTCGAAGCTCCTTACAATCGGTTCAACGATTTCAAGTGATAACTCTGTTGGTTCGACCTTTATGGGAATATAACTAAAACCTGCTTTAAACATTTCATTTTCACCGGTTGATCCTGAGATATATACACTCCAATTTCCTAATTGGCTATTCATGTTTAGTCTGTAACTTTTTGAGTAAATACCTGGTGAAATCTCAGATAAAAATATTTTTGTACCATCGGGTGGTTGCATTGTAACCGTTGCACCACGAATTTTTATTTCATTTTCAATGATGCTAACGGTAAATGATACCTCGTCACCTCGTTTAAACACTTGGCCCGGTAGGGGACTAAGGATTGCTATGGTGTAATATTTATAGACTTCCGGGACCGTAATAATGATGTTGATTTTTGTTGCGGTATTGGTTGTATGCCCCAGTGTATCTATTGCAAAGGCAGTAATTGTCCAATTCCCTTCAATTTTATCAAATGTAATATAATATTTTGTCTGAAAAGCACCGTTGGTCACGATGGTATTTTTTTGTTCGCTCCAAGTGCCAGTCGAAAAATTAAGTGTTACCATCCCGCTTTTTACTGCATTCCCGTTTGGGTCTTGAACGGTTCCAGATAATTGTAGTTCCTGTCCTTTTTCATAGGTTGTTTTATCAGATTTTATAGTGAGCGTAAGATTTGTTTTTATATCTAATGAAATATAAATCCATTCGCTGACCCCTCCGCCTGTTCCAGTAATTTTATAGATATATTTTCCAGATGATGCTTGGTTTGATGTAGTAATTGATAGAATGGAATCAAAGGGCGGAAGATCAGAAACGCTACTCAATGTAATCGTAACACCTGAGGGAGAGGACCCGACCCAGCCTCCAGAAAGAGAAACAGTATCTTTTGATCCATATTGAAATGTTATTGATATTCTTGATTCATCGGAATCGCTTCTTGTAAGAGAAAATGCTGTCGGAGAAGCAGACATCTGGAAAATCATCCCTGCAATACGAATAGTGAGGGGGAGGGTTTTTGTTCCTGTGAGACTCGTTGCTATGACATTGAAGGTGAACTCACCTGTTGATGCATCACCACTTGTTACAAAATCTATGGTGGAGGTAAAAGAGCCATTCCCCGATAGTGTAGTATAGTGAATAGTCACCCCTGTTGGGGCGATTCCGATCCATTCATCCGATAAGGTTATTGTCTCGTTATCACCAAAATTTCGTTGTATTTGTAGAGTGGTGCTTCCAGTACCACCTCGCAGGATAGTAATCGCAGATGACGTTGCAGTTAATGAGAAGTCAAACACGGTGAGATTTCTTGTCTCAGAATAGATACCATGATTTCCTGCGTTATCCCATGCACGAATGCGCCACTGCAATCTACCTGCGATAGTAACGGTGATACTTAATGTGGTGTTATCGGAGGTATTTTGATTGATAAGTAATGATGTGAAATTATCTTTTGATATCTGAAGTTGATAACAGGATATCCCTGAGACATCTGAAGTGTTTGTACTGTTATCTGCTGTTTCGTTCCACGAAAAGGTCACATGATTATTATTTGTTTCATAGTTATCGCTTGGTGAGTACAATTGTGGTTTTTCTGGAACTGTAGTATCAATGATAAAACTCCAAACATCAGAGACATTCGTTCCTTGGGTATTGTTTGCAACAACTCTCCAATACCATCTACCATCAGATAAAGCTTTTCCAACTGGAGTTGTATAGCTGGTGGTTGAGGGGTCGAGCGAGATGTTTATGTGTTCATCGCCATCTGAAAAATCGGTTTCGTCGTCTACATACAGGGTGTTGTTTTCTTGGTTTTCACCGTTAGTCCATTGGAAGGTGGGCGTAGTATCTGTTGTATACGTGTTGTTATCTGGGGCTGTCAGTGTTGGTCGTGTCGGGAGGGCAAGTTCTTCACTGCCCACAGAAAAGAATCCGCCATTGGTGGCGTTGTTTACATTGTTATATCCTGTGTTTATCCAATTAGCAGATCGGGCAATCTTTGAGATACAGAACTCATCGATTGTTCCTTGCCAATCATAACCATTGCTTGAAGAGATAGCAAACGTTGCCTTTGTAGGATTACGATAACCTGCTGTTCCGGCTAATCTACCATCGATATAAAGCCGAGCATTATTAGCTACACTATCTATTATTGTAGTATAAAGATGCCACTGATTTACATTAGGTTGGACGCAAAATAAGTTGCCCCCGCCATCCCAAGTATTAAGATATATATTCCCAGCATAAAAAAATAAATCAGGGCCACCCGTTCCGGTATTACCAATGCACCAAAGCATGTCGCTTAAACCTGAGGTAGTAGATTTTGCCCATGATGAAATTGTGACCGTGGAGGGAATCGCTATGGTGATATCGATATAATCCGCACTTCCATCAAAACTAATAGATTTGCTAATTTTCCCATCTACACCATAAGTCGCACCAGTTAAAGTTCCAGATTTTCCATTACCTGAAGAATCGAGGATTGTCCCAGACGTTTCATTTAAGTGCCAAACACCCAGATAATTGCTATCCCAAACACCATGAGGGTTTTGTTGACTCGAACATTCACTATTACCATAATACATGTAAATCTGAGTATCAGAACTACTGGAAAGGCTGGTGACGTTTATCCATGTGATGAAGGCACCTGTTACTGCAGTATATTTTTCTATTTGATGATTTAACTTATAACCACTAACGTCTGTAAACGCTATATCATCACCATCAGATTGTGCTGTATCTCTTAACTCCGTATCTGTTATGTTAAGTAGTAATGGGATGTTGGTTTGATCACTTGGAACTTGATTATGGTTAAGTGTTATTAATTTTCTATAACTCCAATCTAAATCCCACCAGGTTGCTGGATCACACCAGGTAAGGTTAACCGAGGTAGATAAACCAGAATAAGAAAAAACCGTAACCACCGTAGTATATTCCTTAACCTTGGTATCATGGACTACCCAAGTACCTTTCCAGACACCATCGTAGATCGTTCCTGAAGCAAGATGAAGTGTTACGATATCAAAACCTTTTTCGTGATAATTTTTTGCTTGGACCGTTGCAATCCCAGAGCTATCTGTTACAGTTACTGAAATAACCATGAACGACCCAATATTAACTTTCTCAGGAACTACAGAAGCATCCTTAATACATGGTTTTTGTTGAAGAGGGAGTAATTGGATAAAGGGAGATGGAAGAAAAAAGAAAAAAGCGACAATCAGAATAAAAATTGATTTATTAATGACCTCGCCTCCTTTTTGAAAACAAAAACGATAGAGAATTTTCTTAACCAAAATAATGAAAAATCTACCTTTTTTCTTTTTAAAAAAGAGGATCTATTCGGTGTGAACACATAAGAAATTAGATTTAAGGCATCCACTCAGTCATTCTCCTTCTATGAGTATTTAGCTAATCTATTTTTTTCTTCATCAATTTCTTTAAGATATCTTCTTCATTTTTTGAAGAATATGATATCTGCTTTTGGGTCTCAATTTCTTTTACACTATTTTCTATAGTTGGTTGCTGTATCCTAGATTTTAAATTAAAAAAACTACTAGAGAACACATTTATCCCTTCAGAAGAAATTGTAATTGGGGCGATTCTCTGTGAATGTGATGTACCACGAAGTTTAATTATTTCCACCCCTCGTAATCTTTCAGTTTCACCTTGAAAATTATAAAAAACAAAAATACCATCAGCAAGAAAATCTTCAACGCCAGTTTTTGAAAACTTATAGGGTGCATCTGAAGATTCAGTGATAAAAAAGGTGGTTAGTTCTAACTCTTCGAAAAATCTAAACAACTGTTCGATATAAATCCGATATTGTTCTAATTTTCCAGAAAAAGAGGTCTCTATTGCTGAGATTGAGTCTAACGTAAGCAAACGAGGATCAAAATCTTCAGGAATAAAATCTAAAACGACATCAATATCCAATGGGAGACGGCCGCTAGCTTTTTCTAGAAGAGCTTCTACAGACCTTGCTATGATAATCGGTTGTAATCTCTTCAATGCTATCCGACCACTATTTTTTGCTGATAAAATAATCTGATTTGGAGCTTGTCTGAGAAATCGAACTTTTTGATGTGACAAGTATTTGAATTGGCTGTCCCGCAGCCAATTTCCCGGTTAGGTAGAAAATAATACTCTCAGGTATCGGTTTATTCTAC
>Ga0307378_10011124_pt1 | contig 11629 bp, 9 predicted proteins | sample UN1MG_FD_202238 | JGI IMG/M metagenome (GOLD analysis project Ga0307378, IMG submission 202238) | Soil microbial communities from Risofladan, Vaasa, Finland - UN-1 | ecosystem: Environmental > Terrestrial > Soil > Coastal area > Acid sulfate soil | place: Finland: Risofladan, Vaasa | collected...
ATCTCTTAACATTTTTTTGGTAATACGTCTCAACCACTTTAGATTTTTTCTCCTCAGTGTCAGAATTATACCACAACCAAAGCCAAGAACTCTCTATACTCACTAATTTTTCTTTTTTTTGTATCATTAAATCTTTTAAAATTTTTATTTCGACATCATCTAAGTTAATTTCGATATTTAGTTTATTAGCGTTGTGGGACAACCCCAATAAGTCGTTTGTTTTATAAGCTTCTTTTGATTTGATGTATATATCTACTAAATCTTCAGATTTAACTTTATCTGGATGAGTTTTTTTCATAATTTCTCTGAACATTTTCTTCATCTTTTTTTTAGTATCTTCACTTAAATCTTCATCGATAATTAATTTTTCCACCACCTTTTCAACATGTTGATTTTCTGTTATAGGTTCTTCCTCTTTTTTATTATCGGAGTCCCCATATTTACTCAAATCTTCCATAAAGACTGGCTTATATTTGTCAATAATTTCTTGTTTAATTTCACCATCAATATTTAGGTAATCATATTCACTAAGTAGTTTTTTTATTTCTAGTTGTTTAAGTTTATCACTCATAACAATAAATATCTTAACAACTCGGTAACTTCTAACATTAAACCTAAGACTTCGTAATTAATATTGACATTTCAAGTACTTTACTAAAAAGATAAATTTAATATAATTATTAAATGAAAAATATACATCTTATAGCTGGATTACCAAGAAGTGGATCTTCCCTTCTTTGTAATATATTAAACATGAACCCCGATTTTTATTCCACATCAACCTCTCCTATGGTAGATATATTAAGAAACATAAGAAGTACGTTCTCACATAACCCAACATTTAAAACACATAATAGATTAGAAGAGTTCGATTCAATGAGAAAGGGGATGTCGGGGTTTATTAACGGGTTTTACGAAGATAAAAATATTGTTTTTGATAAGTCTAGGGGTTGGACAACAAATTTAATGTTGTTAGATGAGATATTGGGACATAAAAATACAAAGGTTATATGGACATATAGAGACCCAGTAGACGTAGTATCGTCAATAGAAAAAAGACATAGAGAAACTATATTATTAGAGAGTATTGATGAGCCTACCTTTGATTTATCTACCTTGGAGAAAAGAGTTGATCATTTTATAAGTGATGGTGGGTTGGTTGGTAGACCAGTAAAATTACTATGGGACATCCAAAATATGGGATACTCTGATAGAATACTCATTGTTAAATATAGTGATTTAACTGAAAACCCACAATTAATATTAAATCAAATACATGAATTTTTAGGGGAGAAGGGGTATAATTATAGTGAAAATAATTTTACCGATTTAAAACAAACTATTTTTGAGATGGATAGTTATTACAATTATAAGTTTATACATGATATAGTTGAGGGTGAGATAATTTATAAAAAACATGAAAATATTTTACCCAACGATTTAATAGATAAAATTAATGAAAGATTTTCTTGGGTTAGTGGTATAATTAAAAATTAATAGATATTTATAAAATAAAAGAATGGAATTTTTTATAAATAAAAACAGTACCTTACCGAAACTTAAAATGGAGTTGGTGAATGATGGTCGTAATAATTTTAGAGAATTTTACGAAAAAGTTCAAAACGCCCTAATAAAATTTACAATGTACGATGTTGAAACTAACGTAAAAAAAATTGCTAACGCAAAGGCAACTATACAACTTAAAGACCCAAACTGTTCCATAGGTGGTGATAAACCAGAATATTACATTGTATATAAATTCACTTCAAAAGATACAAAAAGAGTTGGTAGGTATAGTGGTCAATTCACCATTACCTTTTTAGATGGTACAGGTACACTTATTGCCCCAATCAGAGATGATTTATATATTAATGTCTTAGATAATTGATAATCTGATAATTTATTACTATATTTGTGGTAAATAAATTTTATGCCTGCGTCAGTAGAAGAAATCGAAGAATATTTAGGTGGTTATGATGATCAAAAATACATAGTAGGTGTTGAGTCATCTTATTATGATAATAAAGTACATCTTATAATTCACGACCCAGAAAAAGGTAAACGTATTGAGAAACATAAGTTAATACCCTTTCTTTGGATGAAGTCACCGAATATGGAAGTTTTTTATGGTGGTAACCGTAGAACCATTAAAGAAAAAATGAGGGAATTTAAAATTAAATTCATTCCCTTATCTGTTACTGATGAAGAAGGTAATAACTTTAAGAGGTTAGAAGACGGATATAAATTCTTAGTAAGGTGTAAAGGAACTTATGGTGATTTATTAAAGTTTTTCAAAGAAGGTAAGATGGGTGTTTATGATGAAGAACACAGAAGTAATTTCTTAGCCATAAACCCTACAGAACAATTTTTAATACAAACAGGTAAAAGATTGTTTAAAGGTATGGAAGACTATAGTGAAATCCATAGACTATCTTTCGATTTAGAAACTACGGGTTTAGACCCATATAATAGTAGAATATTTCAAATAGGAACAAAAGATAATAGAGGATTTCAACATATATTAACAATAGAGGATGGTGATGAAGAAGTTGTTAATTCAAGAGAAAGAGAAGCGATAACAACCTTTTTCCAAATTATAACACATTTAAAACCAGCCATTGTTGCTGGATATAATTCTGAAAATTTTGACTGGTATTTTATTGTTACTAGATGTGAAGTATTAGGGTTAGACATTAAAAAGATTGCTAAGACATTAGGTAGTATACCTTTTTATAGAAAACAACAGACATTAAAGATGGGTCCAGAAATGGAATATTATGAACAAACACATATGTGGGGTTATAATATTATGGATGTGTCACACGCAGTTAGAAGAGCTCAAGCGATTAATTCTTCTATTAAATCTTGGTCACTGAAATACATCACAAAATACTCTAATGCGGCTAAAGAAAATAGGGTATACGTACCAGGAGATAAGATTGGTAAGACTTTCGCAGATAAAGAAAATGAATACTGGTTAAATGAAGGTAATGGTGAATGGGGTAAATTAGAAAATAATGATTTACCAGAAAAATCCATTAAATTAACTGGTGCTGATGTAGTAGAAAGATATTTAGTAGATGATTTATGGGAGACTGAAAAGGTGGATGATATATTTAATCAAGCCACATACCTCTTAGCTAAGATACTACCAACATCTTTTATGAGGTCATCTACTATGGGTACTGCCGCAACTTGGAAGTTACTAATGTTAGGGTGGTCTTATAAGAAAGGTATCGGCATACCACATACAATGGAATCTCAAACATTTATAGGTGGACTATCTAAGTTATTAGAAGTGGGTTACAGTGAAAATGTAGTTAAGTTCGATTTTGCTTCACTATACCCTTCAATCCAAATTACCCATAATGTTTTTACTGATTGTGATGTTACTGGTGCGATGAAAGGGTTATTACAATATAACTATGATTATCGTAACCTATATAAAGAATTAAAAAATAAATATGCTTTAGAGGGTGATAGAGATAAATCAGAATATTATGATAAAAAACAATTACCTTTAAAGATATTAAACAATGGTATGTTTGGATCAATATCTGCTCCACACGTATTCCCTTGGGGTGATATTAATGAGGGGGAGAAGATAACATGTACGGGTAGACAATACCTTAGACATATGATTAGATTCTTTAACCATAAAGGTTTTAAACCTCTGGTGGGGGATACTGATGGGTTTAACTTCTCAGTACCTAACGATATAGATAAATTCGTTTATACGTCAAACGGTAACCATAGATTTAATAAGTTAGGTAAGACGTATAAAGGTTTGGATGCGGTTGTTGCTGAATACAATGACAAATACATGAAAGGTGTTATGGGGTTAGATGTAGATGAGATATGTCAAGCTACAATGAATATTGCCAGAAAGAATTACGCCGATTTAATAGATGGAAAAGTTAAATTAGTGGGGAACTCTATTAAGTCTAAAAAGATGCCAACATACATTGCGGAGTTTATAGATAAAGGGGTTAGAAATCTTTTAGATGGTGATGGACATAGTTTTGTTAATGAGTATTATGAAACTGTAGAAATGATTTATAATCAAGAAGTACCTCTTTCAAAGATTGCTAATAAGTCTAGAGTTAGAATTAGTGTAGAGGATTATAAAAAGAAAATGAAGACTAAGAATAAGTCTGGTGGTGCTATGGCGAGACAAGCCCATATGGAACTTATTATGAGTGAAGGGTTAAGTGTGGATTTAGGTGATACAATATACTATGTTAACACTGGCACTAAAAAATCACATGGAGATGTACAAAAAATCAATAAACCTAAGAAGGGGTGGAATGATAATCAGATAGAAATGTTTTTTTCTAAAGGTGAAGAATATGAAAAAAAGAAGAGTTTCTTTTTGGAAAATGGTTGGGAGATGTCTTGGTCGGATGACAATTGGGTTCGTAGTGGTGCTAAGAATAGAGAGTCGAATACTGGGATGAGAACAGATGATGCTTATAGTATCGCAGTAGGGGACTCTGTGGTTACACTTAATTGTAAATATATCCCTAATAATCTCATAGAAAACGACGCTGAAGCTACAGGTGAATATAATGTAGATAGATATTTAGATGCTTTTAATAAAAGGGTTAAACCTTTATTAGTTTGTTTTGACCCATCTGTAAGAGATGGTATATTAATTAATACACCTTTAGATAGAAAGTATTTTACAAAACAAGAATTAGAATTAACTTCGGGAAAACCATATAATGAAACCGATCAAGATAAATTAGAGGAGTTACTAACTATAACTGATAAGGAGTTAGAGTTTTGGAAAAGAATAGACGTTTCCCCTACTTTTATGTTCGAGGAGTATGGAATAGATGATGAATTCTCATATGACGAAAAGTCCCAAAGGTCGATAGCTTAATGATTTATTAAGACTTTCTGCTTCAGTACCTTTATTTTCTAATTGTTTAAGATTACTTAATCTTTCTAACCTTAAATCCAATTGTTCTAATAATTTAAGTTGTTCTTCTTTACCTTCACTTAATAAACTATCATAGTCCATAGTTAATTCAGCTTCAGGAACTTTTAATGCCCCACTGAATTTACCCCTTACTCTACCTAACGCTTCTTTAAATAAGGCTGTAAGATATCTTCTTACCCAAACCCTTGTTGGTTCGTTTAAATCAGAATACTGTAATTTAGATAACGGTACGTCATTAGGTAATTTTATAATATCTGGATTATCTATTAGACATTGATCTCTATCGTCTCCAGAATCATAATAATGGTACCATACTTTAGTACCAGCTAAACCTACTGTAGAACCTACTAATCCACCTGCCGAAAACGATAACCTACTACCTGGTATTGGCATAAGGTGAAGTAATCTAGTACCATTTGGTCCAGCAGTAACTTTATATGATAATTCACTTCTTAATAATTTAGATTTTAAACTAAAGTCTGCTGCCCTAAGTAATACGTCAAAGGCTGGTGCCACATAAAAACCACCATTACCTAATCCACCACCGCCACCACCAGCATATGGGACTTGACCGAAACCACCACCAAAACCATAATCACCCATACCAGCAAAAGAATAAAGTGCGTGATCTGTAGAGTTAGGTGTTATCCATAAAATTTCATTTATTTCTCTTCCTGCTGGTATCTGATAAACTTGTTGATTTCTTACTATAACCACATAATCCTTTTTCAGTTCCCAAGGACCCCTTTGTTGAAGTCCAACTTGTTTGGAATATGCATAGGCGAATCTAGATTCAAAGTCTAATGACCTAGTAGTTAAAGCGAATGCAATATCTGTATTATCCACATCACTCCCTAATAATGAAGACCATTGGTTTTCTATTAACCAGTCTTGCACTCTTTGAGCGTAATCTTCAATTGATGTTTCTAATAGGGAACACATTTGATCCCAGTCCAACTCAATTTTTCTAATCGGTGCACCTAACCTATGTTTGATCATAGTAAATAACTCTTCTTTTCTTTGGTCGTTCAGCGGTGTAGACATAATTAATTCGTTTATTAATAAATATTGCGATATTTATTAAATGATGAAAAATGTAATAAGAAAAATTTTAAAAGAGCAAACTGATTTAAGTGAAAATGGTAATGACATCGCTATTGGGTTGTCTCATAAGGCAATGAATCATTTATCTGATGCTCTTAGAGCGATAGAGTCGGCTTTACAATATGCGGACGATAAAGAACTAATAGATGGGTTAGAAAGTATCAGATTATCACTACTTAGTGGTGGTGGTAGACAAGAAGGGTTTGCAGCGGAACACGATACAGAATATGATAATATCATAAATGTGTTAGGTGACTTAATTGATGACCATAGTCAAGATAACTACAATTTTAATCTGAATGGTTCCGGACCTAAAGCACCTGAAGGTGAGTTTTAATTTGTACCACCGCTTCATCAATAGTCTTAAATGACTTATCAGGTAAAAAAGCGGTTTTATCTATTAATACAGCTGGTAGTAAATCATTCTTAACTTTTTTAGAAAATGATTTATATAGTTTTTCATTTTCATCTACATCGATTTCTACAAAATCAATTTTATTCTCGGTTAATTTATTTTTAAGTTTGTCACAGTGTGGACAACCTTTCATAGAAAATACTTTAATTTCCATAGTCTATTTTATTTAAAAATTCTGTTATTATATCGGTTTCACCCATTATTGTTCCTATTACTTTTTTCTTTTCGTTTAATATATTCCATACTAAAGTATCAATAGTATCATCTATTAACATATAATAAATATTAACTGTTTCCTTTTGTCCAATTCTATACGCTCTATCTTCAGCTTGTTCGTGTGTTCCAGGTACCCAATCTAAAGAATTCATAATTACAATTTCAGCTTTAGTTAGAGTTAATCCCACACCAGCGGCTTTAATTTGTCCAACAAAAACCATACAACTATCATCTTCTTGAAACCTATCTACCGCATGTTGTTTTTTAGCGTCAGACATTCCTCCCCTAACACAAACACATTTATCACCGAAATGGTTAATAAAAGAATCCATTTCATCATTAAAATTACAAAATATAATAGTTTTTTTATTTGATTCTAAAGCTTCTTCTGTTTTTTCTATAGTATAAGGAACAGTTTCCATAGCGATAAATGTCCTTAAAAGAGTCATCTCGACTAGATCTTTAGCTGGGTTACCTTTTTTACCATCCAACTTACGTTGTTCCATATATTCATTCCAAACGTTTTTATACCCATCTACATTTTCTAATTCTAAATAAACTGGTGTTATTAATTTTTCAGGTAAATCTAAAACATCTTCTTTTTTTCTTCTTAATATGGTTCTTTTTGTTTTTGTAGATAATTCTTCTAGATTAGAAGCTCCATTGGTTACCCATATAAACTTATTCCCCTTTCTAAATCTCATACCTTCACAATAGGTTTTGGCGTAATGAACCCAATTATTTGTAACTGGTGAGTCTATTATAGATAATAAATTAAAATAATCCATTGGTCTATTAGCGATAGGTGTTCCTGTTAGTAACCATACTCTTTCAGTTTTAAACCTTTTGGATAAGTCTTTCAATATATTACCCCTTATACTTTTATGGTTTTTTACATAATGAGCTTCATCTAAAATTATTAAATCTGGGTTAAATTCTACAATCTCCCTTCTTATTTCCCAATCTTCATATTTTTTACCCTTCTCTTCTATAGTATGGAAATTCTTTAATATATCATAATTAATAATTGTAAATCTATCAGGATCCCAATGTTTTCCTTTAATGATTGAGACATCTTCACAAAAATTTTGTATCTCCCTCATCCAATTTATCTTTAATGATGATGGACAGACAACTAAAATTCTTTCTGCTTCTATTTCTAAAGCTGCTACTATTGATTGGTATGTGTTATGTGTAACAATCCCATGTTCTGTTACATATAGATGGTCCTCAGCGCCAACTTGAATACAAACAGATTCACCTTGTTTTTCTAACTTAATATCTTTAATATATCTACCAACTTTATATTTCTTTGGTTGGAGGTATTCGTCAGACTTTCTTTTAAGTCTGAACGGGTTAATGTCGTTTGAAAATTTAATATTCAACCTATAAGCTCTCTTACCTTCTTTTTTCTCCCCTTTATAATGGTATGTTGGTATTCTACTTTTCTTTCTAACAATACCACCAAGACTATGGACAATTTCAGCTACGTCATCTGCAAGTTGTTCAGATACTGTACAGTATTCGGTACCCGTAAAGTTACCCCCTTTACTTTTCATACAGTGACCATCAGTATCCATAAGACCTTGTAAGATAGATACCCTATCTTCTACACTTGAATATTTATAAATGTCAGGAATAAACTTAGTATGAGACCTTGTTTGGTTTAAATTTAATTCTTTAAGTGATTCACCTAATTTAATGTTACAACTCCTCACATTTCTATGTGGCTTATATTCATTTATTAATTGACCTTTAAATACCTCCTCAAAATCATCTTTATGTATATCAACTTTTACTGAACTATTTTTAATGTGACCATCACCCAAACAAACACCTAACAAATAAGGTTCAATAGGTAACACACTATCACCACTAAACTCTATAGGTTTAACTATTGGTATTTGCCACTTATTTTGTCCATTAGATGTTTTATAGTAGGTTTTAAATTCATATACCCTCTCTTCATTCCACCCCTTACCTTTTACATTTAAATTTAATTCAGTATCTAACATTTGCTCGACACTAATAGTGTGGTATTTATTTTCTCTATTTTTACTATTATCACCACTATTACAACTACTAACAGTGAACAAGTGTTCTTTACAAACTAAAACTGAATATCCATCATTAAAGGTTACTCTATATAAATCTTTGACTCCTTGAGGATAAACAGCCTCAACAATTACTGGTTTACCATCGGAACCGATAACATAATCACCATTTTTTAATGTACCTATTTTTTGTCTACCTTTAGGTGTGAACACTTCATTATCAACGAATTCCGCTTTCCCTAAACCCATATCGTCAGCTAAAATACACTTTTTATTTTTTAATAAAAATTCAATTCCCTCTTCTTGATGTTTAAATGCTCTCCAACCCCTTTTATCTATTTTTTGATATTTTTCATAATCGACTTCAATCACTACTTCCTCAAAATGAATATCGTCAATTAGTTGGGTTTTAGGGATCCATATTAATTTTACATCTTTTTGGTTTTTATATAATTTAGATATTACATGAATGGCTTTATCTGATTCCGCCAATAAAGTTTCTATTAATATTTTTTTAGGTGCGTTTTTTAATTTATGTTCTTCTTGTAGTTGTTCAGAAAAATAATCTGTTATTTCTGTTACCTTATTTATTCTTTTTGGTGGAATGTTATGATATAATCTCACATATTTTGCTTGGTTAGTAGTCAAAAAATACGATTTTTCTGTCATATATTTTTTCTTCATATAGTTTATATAAGGATTTTTTCCTTCATATATTTTTAATATGTCTTCCGATTCCAGACCTTTTATATCTTTTATATTTAACATTATTACAATAATAAACATTTTTTTAGTAAGTATAAATATTTATCTATAAAAGATCCATGAAAAACAATAAAAAAATACCAATAAATAGAATTAATAAGTTTTTTTCAGAGGGAGACTTTGGTTTAGAGGTAGATTTTGGTCGAGAATGGCTTGAGGGGGATATAAATATAAAAGTGATATTATTTCAAGTCGAGAGGGGAGAATCTCTAAATGATGATATTTATGGAGAAACGGGTAGAGATGAAATAAGGTTTAAACCACCAGTAGAAATATCAGTTAATTTTCAAATGGAGGCACCAAGTAATAAAGCATATAATTCAGATGGATCTTTAAGGTATTTAGAGCATGGAAATTTAACATTAGGGGTTTATCAAGATCATTTAGATGAGTTAGGGGTGGAGGTTAATTATGGTGACTATATAGGGTACGCAGAAACGGAAGATAAACTTAAATATTATACGGTATCTAACAATGGGATAATACACTCTGATAATGCACACACAATAGGTGGATATAAAGGATTTTATAGAACTATTACATGTGTAACAACAGATTTAGATGAATTTAAAGGAGTTTAATAATGGGATTACCAAAGAATTATAAAAAAAGTTTAAAAATAACACCAACAAAACAAGGATTTGCTGCTAGACAGCAAATGTTAAATAATATTGCTAACCCCGGAACATATCTACCTAAAGGATTATTACATGAAGATATGGATAGAGATTTTATAGAGTATATTGATAATGATATCGATCTAGTAGTAGGTGGTGAGAAAGTTCCGGTTATTTTCTTAAGCATACAAAGATGGGCAGAGTTTGCAAAAACATGGGAATTTTCAGATCAAAATAAAAATATAAAAATACCTTTTGTTACGATAGTTAGAAAACCAGACGCACAAGTGGGGACAAATTATGCAGGATCATATACTATTCCAGGTAAACCGACTTTCACCTATATGAAGATACCCACTTGGGATGGTAACATAAAAAGTTATGACATATATAAGATACCACAACCTGTTTCTATTGATTTACAATATGAGGTTAGAATATTTTGTAATAAAATGAGAGATTTAAATTTATTTAATAAAAAATTATTAGAGTCTTTTGCGTCAGGACAGAAATATCTAAGGATAAATGGTCACCCTATACCTTTAATGTTAGAAAGTATCGGTGATGAAAGTGTGGTAAGTAATTTAGATGAGAGAAAATATTATGTTCAATTATTTACGATTAAGATGTTAGGGTATTTATTAGATGAAGATGATTTTGTGGTGGCACCAGCGATTAGTAGAGGTATCACATTTTATGAGTTAGTGGACGATTCATTTATTGCCCCATTTCAAATAAGTACCGATGATGAAGAAAAAACTATTTGTATCACTATTACTTTTGAAAGAGGTGTTAACTCAGTAAATATACCAATAGAAATAAACGCTAACTATACGTCATTAGTTACGACAAATGTTAACACTACCTCCATTAAAGTTAATGGGGTGTCCGTTACAATACCATTTAAAGTGGTTAATGGTGATAGTTTATATATCACCATAAATAAAACCGATGTGTTAAATAATTCGGTAGTAGAAATAAGTGGATTAATAGAATGAGTAGTTGTGATCAATCAAACATAAAAAAGAATTATATTGTTCAATCCGCGGCAGATTTTGATATCCTTAGTGCGTGTACTGGGTTTTATACAAATAACATATATAACTGTACTGGTGATACTTTAACTTTACATAGTACAACAGTTTCTGCCAATACAATAAACGCCTCTGTTTATTTAAGTGGTGGGACAAATTTATTGGACATTTTTGGGTCTTTGGTAGATAATAATACATTTGTCACTGGTTACACATATGACGATGCCAATACATTCACAATAAGTGATAATAGTGGTTCTACATTTAGTGCGACATTTAACAACGTCACAGGTTTAACAGTTAATGGTGGGTTATCAGCGACAACAATATCGGCTTGTACTGGTATATATACATCTAATTTATATGGTTGTTCACCAATAACAATACATGATAATATACAAAGTATTGGTTCTTCCGCAACAGGTATAACGTCTTTTGCCTTTGGTGATAACGCAAAAGCTTTTGGAGTTAATTCACAT
>Ga0307378_10011126_pt1 | contig 11626 bp, 10 predicted proteins | sample UN1MG_FD_202238 | JGI IMG/M metagenome (GOLD analysis project Ga0307378, IMG submission 202238) | Soil microbial communities from Risofladan, Vaasa, Finland - UN-1 | ecosystem: Environmental > Terrestrial > Soil > Coastal area > Acid sulfate soil | place: Finland: Risofladan, Vaasa | collected...
ATAAAGTGATTGAAATCGCCTGTCAAGAGATAGGCAAAACATGGGAACAAATAAAAAGTACACCGGATAGCCATCGCCAGATATTGATGGACATGTTATATCGTTATGCCGGTTTAAATAATCGAGAGATTGGGGAACTTATGGCTTTGGATTATAGTACGGTTAGTGTGGGAAGAAGAAGGTTAAGGGGAAAATTATTTAATGATAGCGCATTAAGGGATTTAGTTAGAAGAATTGAAGAAGGCTGTCAAGAATAAAGATTTGACCCCAATATCTTAATTGACTTTGTAACATAGTAGTAATATACTTAAAGCTTAGTCAAAAGATAATCGCTTTTTAAATAGGCCTGTCCCCTGCGGGTAGGTTTTAAACTCTTTTTGGGGAATTTTAAAACTTTAAAGAAGGTGGTATTTTGGAAGAGCAAGCTATAATAGAAAGGCTCATCGAGCTCGACACCAGAGCAGCTGATATAAGCGCAAGAAGGAAAAAACAGCTGGCGGACCTGGGACGCCGATATAAAGAAGAAGAACAGAAAATGCTCAGGGATTATGCAAGCCAGATAGAAGACGAAACCAAGAAAACTGCACAAAAGATACTGCAAGAAGCGCAACAGGAAGTTGACAAGCTGAAGTTGAATACTAGGGAAGTCCTGGAGAATATGGAGCGGGAATTTGAAAAATCCCTGAAAAATATTACTGATGAAATATTAAAGCGGATTTTTGATATCAATAGGGAGAGTCATGGATAAGCTTACTAGATATTCAGCCGTAAATACCAAGATAAGGGTGATGGAAAAAGAATTTTTGAGACGGGAAGACTACTTGAATATGCTTCAGAAGAAGTCCATAGCCGATGCAGCCCGCTATTTAAAAGAGAAGACTTCTTATGACAAGCTATTAGGAGGAATTCGCCTCGACACTGTCAGCAGGAGAGACCTGGAAGACATTCTGAAGTACAATATGATCAAGAACATAGATAAACTTATACATTATTTCTGGGATGATTATAAGGACCTTGTCCGTTCGCTTTATATGAAATATGAGATAGAGGATTTAAAGGTCCTGGCCAGAAGTATTTTCAACGGCAAGGAGCCAGAAACTATTGAAAACCCCCTCTCTTTTTTAGGCAAATACAGCCGAATTGACCCTAAAAGGCTTTTCAAATCAAGGACTATTAGGGACTTGATATATTCTTTGGAAGGTTCGGATTTTTTTGAGGTCTTGAAACCTCTGGTAGATGGCAAGAGAGAAAACCTCTTCAGGTTTGAGATGACTCTGGATATGAGTTATTTCAACATCATTCAAAGCCGAAAGCTAAAAATATCCCGGGAGGACAGAAAAATGCTGAGGAAATGGGAAGGCATGGTAGCCGACCTGTACAATATTCAGTGGATCTACCGGGGCAAAAAATTTTACAACCTGTCACCTGAAGAGCTTTTAAACTACACCATAAATTTTGGAGATAGACTGACTTTTGCGGACCGCAAGGGCATGTGTTATACCAAGAACCTTGAGGAGTTCTACAGGATGACCATAGATTCGGTTTATAGTTTTTTGTTTAAAAAAGAAGAGATATCCAGGGATATATATATGGAAAGGCGCATAAACAGGTTTATGTATTATAAACTCAGGGCTTTGACCCGTAAGTTCACCATGAGTATAATCCAGACTATAGGATATGTGTGGTCACTTGAATTTGAAATAAGGGATATCATTTCAATAATAGAGAGTATAAGATATGACCTGCCACCGGAAGAAGCCAGGAAATTTCTCGTGAAGGCGGCATAAGTTCAAGGAGATATTTTTATGAGTGTAGAAAAAATGAAAATTATAGGAGTTATAGGTAAAAATAATCTTTTAAACAGGGTTTTACGTTTGGTGGCTTTAAACGGGAGTATGCACATGATAAACGCTCTGGTCAGAGTGAATTCCACCGATTTTTTACTGCCTCCCAGTGAGAAAAACATAGAAGCCTTGGAAGAAGAACCTTTTCTAAGGCTCTATTCTTCAAAGCGGGATTTTATTAAAGACGAAGAAGTGGTAAAATCATTATTAAGTCTTTTTAGTATAAAGCCCCAACTAAGAATGGAATATCTGGGCGAGGATTATGACTATGATGACTTTATGAAGCAACTTTCGGACATCTACGATAAGGTTCGTTCCACTGCCGATGAGATAGAAGAAAAGGCGCGCTCTATCGATAAAAAAAGAGAGTATATTAACAACCTTAAATATCTGTCCAGGTTTAGTTTAGATATAAGCCGGTTTATTGATATGAAATACCTTGTATTCAGGCTTATAAGGATTTCCAGAGAAAATTACGATAAGCTTAAGAAGAATTACGAGAACATACCAGCAGTAGTATTAAAGGTGGGAGTGGAAGGCAAATATGTCATAGTGGCTTCCATAACTCCGGTAAGCCTGGAGGAAACCCTGGAGAAGATTTTTAGTTCTCTTAATTATACCCTTCTGGCTATACCTAGAGAATTTAGGGGCACTGCCGCAGAAGTTACGGAGGAGCTTACCAAAAGTATAGGTGAGGACCAAAAGGTCATAGAATACCTTAAAAAATCCTCGGAAGATTATAGGGTAAAATACATTACAGAATTAAAAAAAGGTTATTCTATACTGGAAATGGAGAAAAAAATCGAAGAACTCAAATCAGAGATTGCCATGGGTAATAAACTATTTTTTATGTTTGGCTTCGTACCGGTTAGCAGTGTGTCCAGACTGAAAAGCGAACTGGAGAGCCAGTTCGGGGGTGAGGTTATAATTTTGGTGGATGATATAAATAAAACCGGTTCGGGCATAACCCCGCCCACAAAACTTAGTAACATAAAACTATTTAAACCTTTTGAAACATTGCTGAAGATGTATGGCACCCCAGCTTACCGTGAAAAAGACCCTACGGCCTTTTTCGGTCTGACCTATATGCTTCTCTTTGGAGCGATGTTCGGTGATGTAGGCCAGGGGCTTATACTCCTTTTTACCGGTCTTATTTTAGAACTTGTATGGAAAATTAGTCTGGGAGGAATTTTGAGCAGGATAGGTTTAAGTTCCACCGTTTTTGGTTTAATCTACGGCAGTGTTTTCGGCTCCGAGGAAATCCTACCACCGCTCATCATCAGGCCTATGGCGAACATCAATGTCATGCTGGTGGCGGCAGTGGTCTTTGGTATTGTACTTATCTTAAGTAGTTATATATACAACATAATAAATTCCAGCCTCGAAAAAAACATGGAAGAAGGCCTTTTTAGCAGAAATGGTGTAGTAGGACTTGCCTTTTACCTAATATTGTTATATACAATATTTCGGGTTGTCGTTACCCACAGTAATATATCACCAGTACTGGTTTATATTATGTCTGGCCTTCTTCTTTTGATGGTATTTAAACAGCCTCTATCTAACAAGCTAACCCATACCGATAAGCTTTACAGAGGATCTCCGGCTGATTACTATATAGAAGAAGGGTTTGGAGTGATAGAGACCCTTCTTTCCATGCTTTCCAATACTATATCCTTCCTAAGGGTGGGAGCTTTTGCCTTGAACCATGTGGGGCTCTTTATAGCCTTTGCCACCTTAGCCAGGATGATGAGCACCTCATGGGGAAACCTGGCAGTAGTGGTGTTGGGAAACATAATAATTATTGGTTTAGAAGGACTTATAGTATTTATTCAGGCTTTGAGGTTGGAATATTATGAGCTCTTTACCAAATATTACCGGGGAGATGGTATAGAATATGCCCCGGCAGAAATAAAAGTTGTATCATCTGTTGCTAGGAGAATAAGTTTATATCATAAAAGGGGTATTTCCCTTAGTATCGGGATATATACCTTTACAACATTATAAATTTGAAATGGGGGTCTTAAAAATGTATGCAGTATCGTTTATTGCCATGGCTATACCGGGATTGACCGTGGCAGCAGGTTTCTATATTTATTTAAAGAAAGTAAAGGCTAATGCAAAGAGGATCAGAAAATTAGTAAGAGCCAGTGTATTGATTTATGTAGTGCTGGTAGCGGTTTTCCTGTTTTTCTTGATGCCGGGTATCGCCAGTGCTGAATCTTCGGCAAATTCTTCATCGGGGATGGGGTTTTTAGCAGCAGCACTTTCCACCGGACTTAGTGCTATCGCCGCAGGCTATGCAGTGGCTGTCGTAGGCTCCTCGGCTATAGGGGCTATTTCAGAGGACCCGAATATTGTGGGTAAAACCATTATATTTGTGGGTTTGGCCGAAGGTATTGCCATATATGGGCTAATTGTCTCAATAATGATACTGGCTAAACTGTAGAGGGATCAGTATGAAGGTCTTTATGATAAGCGACAATACCCATACCCTGACCGGCATGAGGTTATCTGGTGTAGAAGGAGTTGTAGTCCACGAAAGGGAAGAAATATTGAAAGAATTGGCAAAGGTAAAGGAAAAGCGGGATATAGGAATTCTACTTATAACCGAGCTGCTGGCGGAGAGGGTTCAGCCGGAACTAAGCAAAATGAAACTTTCACACACCCTTCCCATAATAGTTGAGATTCCCGATAGGCACGGCCTAAGGCGGCCTCCTGACTTTTTAACCAGGTATATAAGAGAATCTATAGGACTTAAGATTTGAGGTGAATAGAATATCATGCCCAATACTATAGAAGACAAGATCTTCCTTTTTACGAAGGTGATTGTAGAGAGGATAGAACTTGACTTTCAGCAAAAACAAAAAAAGCTGGTGGAATATTATGAAAGCCGGAAAACTACTATTATAAAAGATAACGAAGAAAGAAAAAGGACTGTAGTAGCGAGAGCCACAAAAGATGCTGAGACCAAAAAGCAGCAGATTATTTTAAAGACCCGGTCTGCCATGCACCTGGCAGTGCTGAAGAAGAGGCAGGAATTTGCCGAAAGAATTATGGATGAAGTCAAGAAAAGAACCAGGGCTTTTGTTGGTACAGCAGAATATGTGGAATTTTTAAAGGAAGCCATAAAACAAGTATTATTCAAGTTTTCTGATGACCAATTCGTGAGTTTTAGCTTTAGCAGGAATGATATTGAAAACAAGCGGGAAGTTATTTTAAAGACCATAAAGTCTTCCCGGGATGAGGCTACCTATAAAATTGAGGCCGTTGACAGCCTGATCGGCGGAGTTTTTGTAAAAAGTGGCGATGACAGGCTGGAGATAGATTTCACTATAAATACTATCCTAGAAGAGAGCAACAAGCTGGTTGGAGAAATCCTGTCTTCATGGTTAAATAAGGAGTGCTAAAATGACAAGACAAGGAAATATCATCTATATCAATGGTCCTGTAGTAAGAGCCGACCATATGGAAGATTTCATGTTGCGAGAAATGGTGATGGTGGGTGAAAAAAAGCTTATAGGTGAGGTCATCTCTCTGGAAGGAGACCTGGGCACCATCCAGGTATATGAAGAGACCTCAGGCCTCAGAATGGGAGAAAAGGTGTATGGCACTGGAAAACCCCTTTCATTAAAGCTAGGGCCGGGAATCATCGGCAATATCTTTGATGGCATCGAGAGGCCCCTTTCGAAAATATATGATTCGGGATTTAAATTTATCCCTCAGGGCATAGGCCTCATATCCTTAGACGAGAAAAAGTCCTGGGATGTGGAGATTCTGGTAAAACCGGGAGATATTTTAAAATCTGGCGAGGTTTTTGCGAGAATTCAGGAGACAACTATGATAGTTCACAAAGTTATGGTTCCTCCAGGGATAAAAGGTAGAGTAGTAAGTACAGTAAAAAGCGGTTCTTACACCATTCAGGATACACTGGTTGTCTTGGATGAAGATGGTAAAGAGTATGAGCTTAAGATGTATCAGGAATGGCCTGTAAGGCAGCCAAGACCTGTAGTTCAGAGGATTCCTATAGAAAAACTGCTGGTGACCGGGCAGAGGGTCATTGATACCTTCTTCCCCCTGGCTAAGGGTGGTACTGCCGCTATCCCCGGAGGATTCGGCACCGGAAAGACCATCACCCAGCACCAGTTAGCTAAGTGGAGTGACGCTGATATCATCGTGTATATTGGTTGTGGTGAGCGCGGAAACGAGATGACCGAAGTTCTGGAAGATTTCCCCAAGCTCAAAGATCCTAAGACAGACAATCCTTTGATGGACCGGACAGTGCTAATAGCCAATACCTCTAATATGCCGGTAGCGGCCCGGGAGGCTTCCATATATACCGGCATCACCATAGCTGAATACTTTAGAGATATGGGATATGATGTGGCGGTTATGGCTGATTCCACTTCCAGGTGGGCTGAAGCCCTGAGAGAAATTTCCGGCAGACTCGAGGAGATGCCTGCTGAAGAAGGTTATCCTGCATATCTCGCGTCAAGCTTGGCGGCATTTTATGAGAGGGCGGGATGTGTCAAAAACCTCAACGGTACCGAGGGATCTATTACCGTAATCGGAGCGGTTTCTCCGGCCGGGGGGGACTTTTCAGAACCGGTTACCCAGTCCACCAAGAGGATCGTGGGGGCTTTTCTGGCACTGGACCGAGAGCTGGCTCACGCCAGGCATTTTCCCTCCATAAACTGGCTTTTATCTTACAGCAGCTATATTTCTATGCTGAAAGATTGGTTTAAAGAGAATGTAGCATCAGACATGATGACCCTCAGATCTAAAATGATGGGGATTCTTCATGAAGAAAACAAACTCATGGACATTGTGAAACTGGTAGGAGAGGATGTGCTACCCGATGACCAGAGGGTTATACTGGAGATAGCCAAGGTTATAAAGACTGGGTATCTCCAGCAAAACGCCTATCATCCGCAGGACTTCTATACGGTTCTTTCCCATCAGTATAGTATGCTCAAGGTTATTGACAAGCTTTATGACCGGGCGTATTCCTGCCTAAAAAAGGGTATACCCCTTTCCAAAATTAAAGATGAGAAGGTCTTTTCCGATATAGCAATAATGAAATACAATGCTACTGAAGCAAAACCCGAGTTCTTCCAGGAGCTTACCGATCGGATAGATCGTTACTATGACAGCATAGAAAGCTTGTACAAAGAAGGTGCAGAAAATGAAAGTTAGATATCTAAAGTTAGACAAAGCTGAAGGTCCTCTTATAATAATGGATGAAGTTAGAGGGGCGGTTTATGGTGAAGTAGTGGATATAGAGATGTCTGGCAAAGAACACCGGATGGGTAAAGTAGTCCAGATCGACAGGGGGAAGGTCATAATACAGGTTTTTCAAGGGACATCAGGCATTTCTTTAAATGATGTAAGTGTGAGTTTTTCCGGCAAACCAATGGAAATACCTATATCAATTGAAATTCTCGACAGGGTCTTTAGCGGCACTGCAAAGCCTATAGACGGTGCTGGAGAGATATATTCCAACAAAAATTACAACATAAATGGCAGGCCTATAAACCCTGTAGCAAGGCTTTATCCTAGAAACTACATCCAGACAGGGATTTCTTCTATAGATGGTCTTATGACCCTAATAAGGGGTCAGAAGTTGCCTATTTTTTCAGGAGATGGCCTTCCTCACAACCAGTTAGCAGCCCAGATTGTAAGGCAAGCCAGGATTTCCGGTGGAGAGGACGGCAGTTTTGCGGTGGTTTTTGCGGCTATGGGCATAAAGCACGACGAGGCTAACTTTTTCCGGAAGGTCTTTGAAGAGGCTGGAGTTATGGACAGGGTGGTAATGTTTTTAAATCTGGCCGATGACCCGGTAATGGAGAGAATCATCACTCCCAGGTGTGCCCTTACTGCTGCTGAATATCTTGCTTTTGAATGTGACATGCACGTACTGGTGATAATGACCGACATAACCAGTTACTGTGAGGCATTGAGGGAGATCTCATCAGCCAGAGAAGAGGTGCCCTCCAGGAAGGGATATCCGGGATACCTTTATTCAGATCTTGCCAGCCTCTATGAAAGGGCAGGCATGTTAAAAGGTTCTAAAGGAAGCATCACCCAGATGGTCATACTCACCATGCCTAATGATGACATCACCCATCCAGTACCAGACTTGACCGGCTATATCACTGAGGGGCAGATAGTTTTGAACCGGTCACTGTATCAGATGGGAATATATCCCCCTATTAATATCCTTCCATCGTTGTCGCGACTCATGAAGGATGGAATAGGTAAGGAATACACCCGGGAAGACCACCCCGATGTGGCAAACCAAATTTTTTCCTCCTACTCCAGGGTCCAGGAGATAAGGGCTTTGGCTCAGATCATAGGAGAAGATGAGCTTTCAGAGATAGATCGTAAGTATATGGAATTTGGGCGGCAGTTTGAAGAGCAGTTTGCAAAACAAGACTTTGAAGAACATCGGGATATAAATCAGACTCTAAAACTAATGTGGGAGCTTCTTAGGATTTTGCCCGAACAGGAACTCACCAGAATAGACCCTTCCCTGGTGAAAAAATACCTCAGGAAGTGATTTTTAATGCAGGAAAACATTGCTTCAACTAAGGCCAATCTAATGGCCGCTCAGATAACCCTGGACTTTTCCAAAAGAGGTTATGAGCTTCTGGATAAAAAGAGGAATGTGCTCATTAGAAAGATAATGGAGTTTATGGACCGGGCTAAAGAAATCCAGCAAAAAATGCGGGAGATCTTCAAAGATGCGTATGAAGCCCTAACTGTGGCCAACATCACTATTGGGATAAACGAAGTTAATGAAGTGGCTAAGTCCATACCTCAAGCCACTGAATTTACTATTCTTACCTATAGCGTTATGGGTGTTGAGATACCTCAAATAAAGTATAAAAAGGCTGAGCTTGAGCATTACTACAGCTTTTATCATACTAATACGGCCCTGGATGTGGCCCTGCAGAAATTTCACCAGGTGAAGTACCTACTCTATGAGCTGGCGGAAGTAGAGGATTCGGTGTATAAACTGGCCATAGAGATAAAGAGAACCCAAAAAAGAACTAATGCTCTCAAGAACATCCAGATACCCAAGTACGAAGCCCTTGTGAAATTAATCTCCGAAGTGCTGGAGGAAAAGGAGAGGGAGGACTTCTTCCGGCTTAAAGTATTGAAGAAGAAAAAACTCCGCCGGGCATTGTCGGAGTAAATTACTTTGGTACAGAGGACTTTATAAATTTGAATATATAATGAGACGGTTTAAATATTTTAAGTTAGGCGTAATGGCGACTTGCGGTCAGGTTTCAAACATAAAAGTTGCTAGATTAACCTAAGAAAAATAAAGAAAGAAGGGACTTTTTATTTATGAAAGGAGGGTAATATTATGAAAGAAGAAATGAAAGAAAAATATTTGACTACCAATCAAGGTGTTCCCATCTCTGATAACCAGAATTCGATGACCGTTGGCGAACGTGGTCCGGTGTTGTTACAAGATGTACAGTTTATCGAGAAGATAGCTCACTTTGACCGGGAGCGCATTCCGGAAAGAGTTGTTCACGCCAAGGGAGCAGGAGCACACGGTTATTTTCAGGTTTACGAGAGTATGTTACCTTACACCAAAGCGAAATTCCTTCAAGATCCGGAGAAAAAAACTCCAGTATTTGTCAGGTTTTCAACTGTCACCGGAGGACGGGGTTCTGCAGATACAGTGCGGGATCCCAGAGGCTTTGCCGTTAAGTTTTATACCGAAGAGGGTAACTATGATCTGGTGGGAAATAATCTTCCGGTATTTTTCATCAGGGATGCCATCAAGTTCCCGGATATGGTTCATGCCTTTAAGGGTGCACCGGATAACAATATGCCATCAGCATCTTCCGCCCATAACCGCTTTTGGGATTTCATATCTCTGACGCCAGAATCGACCCACATGATTACCTGGCTTTTTTCTGATCGGGGGACACCAAAAAGTTACCGGATGATGGAGGGTTTTGGTGTCAATACCTATGTCTGGGTGAATGATAAGGGGAAAGCTATCTATGTGAAATATCACTGGAAACCTAAATCGGGTGTACAAAACCTTAACCGCCATGAAGCAGGCAAACTGGCCGGTATTGACCCGGATTTCCTTACCCGTGATCTCTGGGAGATGCTTGCCAGCAATGGAGAGGTTGAATATGAACTCAATGTTCAGTTGATGGATATCGCTGATGAATTACACCAGGATTTTGATCCACTTGATGCTACCAAGACCTGGCCTGAGGATAAATTCCCCTTGATGCTAGTGGGTAAAATGGTACTCAATCGTAATCCCAAAAATTTCTTTGCTGAAGTAGAGCAAGCCGCTTTCTGCCCTGCCAGCATTGTCCCGGGAATCGAATTTTCTGCTGACAAGTTGCTGCAAGGTCGAACCTTCTCCTACGCTGATACGCAACGCCATCGGTTGGGTGCAAACTACCTGCAACTTCCTGTTAACCGTCCTATCGTGCCGGTCAATAATAATCAACGAGATGCAGCTATGCAGAGTGGAGAATTCAGTGGGCCGGTTAATTATGAACCTAGCAGCCTGGGTCGTGATTTACCTGTGGAAGCCCCTACCGGTACTCCAAGAGAATACAGGATAGATGGAGAAGTAACTCGCCAGAAGATCAGCAAAACAAATGATTTCGCCCAAGCAGGGGAAAGATATCGTTCCCTGAGTAAGATGGACCAGGAACATCTGGTAGATAACCTCATTACCGATCTTATGCACATTGACAAACCGATACAGCAGCGGGAGGCTGAAAACCTGACTAAGGCTGACCCGGAGTTGGGTAAATCTGTAGTTAAAGGTCTAAAACTATAAAAGATGATTAAGGGATAAGGCTGCCGCCATTACGCCTAACCTGACAAATACACTGTAGACTTACACCCTTAATAAATAAAAGGAAACTCTTAAAGGACATTTTGATGAATCGATTTTTCAGAATATTCTTTATAAATATCCTCATATTATTAGGACTATTTTGTATTGGTTGTTGTTCCAATTTAGGGTCTTCCATAAATATTAATGTTATTCCCGTTTATACTTATCAGGTTCTCAATACTTATCCTCATGACCAAAGTGCTTTCACTGAAGGATTGGTATTTGAAGATGGTGTTTTATATGAAGGCACCGGTCTTTATGAATGTTCTAACTTGCGTAGAGTAGAATTAGAAACTGGAAAAGTCTTACAGATTCGTGAACTACCGAACCAATATTTTGGTGAAGGTATCACTATTTATAAGAATAAGATTATTCAATTGACCTGGAAATCTAATCTTGGTTTTGTCTATGATAAATACAATTTTAAATTACTACAAGAGTTCAATTATCCAAATGAAGGATGGGGTATTACTTATGATGGAAATTGTTTAATTATGAGCGATGGTACCTCAACATTGCATTTCTTAGATCCTGAAACCTTTGAGGAAATTAGCCAGATTGAAGTGCATGAAAACGATATTCCGGTAACCAAAATCAATGAATTAGAATACGCGCAAGGGGAAATTTTTGCTAATATATGGCTAACCGAACGTATCGCCAGGATTAATCCTCTGACTGGTCAGGTAACTGGCTGGATAGATCTGAAAGGAATTTTAAGTCCGGAAGACTGTAGTGAGAAGGTCGATGTTCTTAATGGCATTGCCTATAATGCAAAGAATAATCGCCTCTTGGTAACTGGAAAGTTTTGGCCAAAACTCTTTGAGATTGAATTAATAAAGGAGGAAATGGGGTCAAATCTGATTGAAGATAATCCTTATATAAAAATACTATCTCC
>Ga0307378_10011127_pt1 | contig 11626 bp, 9 predicted proteins | sample UN1MG_FD_202238 | JGI IMG/M metagenome (GOLD analysis project Ga0307378, IMG submission 202238) | Soil microbial communities from Risofladan, Vaasa, Finland - UN-1 | ecosystem: Environmental > Terrestrial > Soil > Coastal area > Acid sulfate soil | place: Finland: Risofladan, Vaasa | collected...
GGGTTGATGTCGACCACCGTCGGCACCGTATCGTGCGTCACGTGGAGGGCGTTGAGGAAGGTCACGCCCTTGGAGCCGGCCCCCCATAGCGCGGTGTGCGAGTTTTCCGCGCGCAGGGTCTCGAGCCGGTCCGCCCAGTAATCGGCCTTGCTGCGATAGGCCGAACTGAAGTTGGCACACAGCGTCGCCACGTCCGGCAGAAACTTCACCTCGTCATCCGGCTCCGGCTCGCCCTTCCGAATGCGCGCTTCGATTACGATGAACTGCCCTTCGTATTCCTCGCTGATGGTGAGCGGCTCGAATCCCGCCCGCTCGAACAGCTCGCCCAGCGATACCGACGTGAAGTAGGAGCAATGCTCATAGATGACGTCCCACACGCCGAGGTCGCGCAGGGTGAAGATGGCGTTGGGCACCTCGAAGAACACCATCATCTCGGAGCGGTCGCCTGCGGACGCGCCGTCCGCCGCCCGCCGCACCCCTTGCAAGAATGCGAGCGGATTCGGGATATGCTCGAGCACGTGCCGGCAGCAGATCAGGTCGGCCGGCATGGCCGCGTGCTGCTCCGCGTCGCGGCCGACGCCGTAGTATTCGCGGCGAATCGTCACGTTCTCGTCGTATTCCCCGTTGGCCTCATCGAAGCTCGGGTCGAACCCCACGCACCTGCAGGCCCCGTATTCGGCCAGGAGCGCGAGGAAATCGCCCTGCCCGCAGCCGATTTCCACCACGTTCTTGCCGTTGAGGTTGTGCCGCTCGATCAGCCGCTTGGCGAGTTCCATCGCGTATTGCTGGAATCTCGGCGAGAAGTGCAGCGAGTTCTCGTATGCCGGGCTGTATTCCGTCAGGGCCGGGTCGAATGCCGCATTGTGGATCAGGCCGCACTCCCGGCAGAACACCAGGCTGATCCTCGCACAGGGCGCCGCCAGCGCAGCCTCCCTCGTCGGCCACAGCACATTGCAGAACACCGGCACGCTCTCGGCCTCGAAAAATGGCTCCCCCGCTTCGTGCCCGCATACCGGACAACACGCGGCAGTGGCAGTACTCCATCGTGACTCCGACATGCTCCCCCTTTGGTGGATGATGGGATGAAGGGATGATGGGAAAGAGGCTTCTTTGATCTCTTTACCATCATCTCATCATCTCTTCCTCTTCTCACACCGGCCACAGCTCCGCCGTCACTCCCACCCTCTCCATATCGCGCCGGATCTCGTCGCAGTAGACCGGGTTCATCACGATCACGTGCCTGGGCCGGTATTTTGACAAAAACTCAGGCGGCACGATCTGCTGGGCGGTTACCGGCATGAACTTCCCATGCCGGTGCGGATTGATGTCCACCACGTACTCGACCTCCTTCGTGACGCCGAGCGTGGTGAGGAAAGCAACGCCCTTCGACCCTGACCCCCACACGACGACCGGCCCGTTGGCCGCGCAGTCTGCTATCCTGCGTCGCCAGTCATCGATGCGCCGCGAGCAGACGTCCTCGAAGTTGATCACGGCCTCGCCGACTTGCTCGAGATCGTTCTCCACCTCCAGTGTCGGGTCTGTCGGCTTGCCGGTCGGCCGCGCCATCAGCAGCAGGTACTGGCTGTCGAAATCCACGCTCAGCTCCAGGATGTCGAAGCCCACCGTCCGGAACAGCCGTGCCAGCGAGCCGAGGCTGAAATAGGAGCAATGCTCGTAGTAGATATCCCAGAACGCGCCTTCCCGCAGCACGCGCAGCACGTCCGGCACCTCGAAGAACACCAGCGTGTCGAGCCTGTCGCCGATCGACTTTCGCACCGTCTGGAGGAAATCGTGCGTCGGCCCGATGTGCTCCAGCGTGTGCCGGCAGCACACGAAGTCGGCCGTCAGGTGCGAATACTTCTCCGAATAGAAGTCGCGGATGAACGTGATCGGCATTCCGGTCGCCACCGGCATGCGCTCGGGAATGTAGCTGGGGTCGATGCCCACGCAGCGGCTGCCCGCGAAGCGGTTCAGCAGGAAGAGGAACTCGCCCTTGCCGCAGCCGATCTCCAGCACGTCCTTGCCCTGGAGGCCGTACTGGCTCACGATCCGCTTCGCGAGCGACTCCGCGAACGCGTTGAACCGCCCCGAGAAGCCCTGCGTCTCCTCGTACTTCCCCGAATAGTCCTGCACCGCCGGGTCGAACCACGTGTTGGTGATGAACCCGCAGGTGCTGCAGAATCCCAGCTTCAGGTTGCCCCGCGGGAAGCGCACCGCATCCATCCGGTCCGGCACCAGCAGGCAACTGTGCACCGGGATGTCGTCGATCGAATAGAAGATCAACAGGCCGCGAGCCATGCAGTTCGGGCAGCATCGTTTCGAATCGATGCCGAAATCGAACGCGGCCCGGCGCGGTATCGGATTCTGTGCCATTTGTCATTCTCCAGTAGGGGCACACGGTGTGTGCCCCCGGGGCGGACGCCGTCCGCCCCTACATCTTCATCTCATCATGCCCTCATCCCATCATCTCTTCCTCTTCTCACACGATCGCCGGCTGCGGGATCGGCACGATGAACCTGCCCCCCATCTGGCGGTATGCCGCCTGCTGGCACATGATCTCGTCCTTGAAGTTCCACGGCAGGATCACCACGAAATCGGGCTTGTGCTCCATCAGCGTGCCGGGGTCGTAGATGGGTTGGTGCATGCCGGGCATGAACTTCCCCTGCTTGTGGACGTTGCGGTCGACCACGAAGTCAACGAGGTCGGTGCCGGCGCCGATGAAGTTCAGCATGATGGCGCCCTTGGCGGCGGCACCATATGCGGCGATCCGGCTGCCCCCGGCCTTCAGTGCCGACAGCAGCTCGCGCATGGCAGTTCGTATCCCCAGCACCTTCGTGCTGAAATCCTCGTAGTAGCCGTACTTGTCAACGCCGAGCGTGGCCTCCTCGACGAGCATCGCCCGAACCGATTCCTCCACCGCTTCCCTCGGCTCCACGTACAGCCGTAGCGAGCCGCCGTGGATCGGCAGGCGCTCGATCCTGTTCAAAAACAGCTCGTGCCGCCTGAACAGCCGGTCCACCGACGACACCGAAAAATAGCACAGGTGCTCGTGGTAGATCGTGTCGAACTCGCAATGATCCACCAGGTCGCGCACGTAGGGCACTTCTATCACGCCCACGCCGCTGTCCTTGATCAGGATGCGCATCCCCTCAACGAAGCCGTTGGTGTCGGCCACGTGAGCCAGCACGTTGTTCGCGATGATCACGTCGGCCACCTTGCCCTCCTTGCGGAGCGTGGCGGCCAGGTCCTTCGTGAAGAACGTGCACATGGTGGGCACGCCGATCTTCATGGCGGCCTTCGCCGGCCCATCCGCCGGATCGATCCCCAGCACGGGAATCCCCCGCTCGACGAAGTTCTTCAGCAGGTAGCCGTCGTTGCTGGCGAGCTCGACGACGAGGCTGTTGGCGTCGAGCTGCCGGCTCTCGATCAGGGCCAACGCGTTCTTGCGGGAATGCTCCAGCAGCGCATCCGAGAACGACGAGAAATACGGGTAGTCCTCGCAAAACAGCGTCTCCGGCGGCACCGTCTCCAGGATCTGCACCAGCGAACAGACCGGGCAGTATGCCAGCTCGAGCGGATAGGTCCGCTCGGCTCCCGCCGCCAGTTGCTCCGCGGTGAGCAGGCCGTCGGACAGCGGCATCAGCCCCAGGTCCAGCACCGGCAGCAGGCCCTGGCGTCCGCACGACCGGCACGGCATCCGCTGGCATTTCTCAGCAAAACCGGGATCATTTACGAACATGACGATCTCGAGCTCCTTTCTTGACAGGCATCAGGCAGCGGGCTGCGGGCTGCGGGGTCAGATACCCGATGATGCGATGAAGGGATGAGGGGATGAGCGGATGAAGGGATGAGCGGATGATGCGACCATGTGAAACCGCTCGTCTGCTCCCCCGAATGCCTTCATCCTTTCATCTCTTCATCTCATCATCCCTTCATCCCATCATGCCATGACCTGCACCTGGTAACGCAAGTCTGCATCGAGCACGCCTTCGGCCAGCAACTGCCTGATGTGGCCGATGCGCTGGTACTTCGGGCCTTCGAATTCCTCGAGCGTTACGCCCGTATATTTGTAGGCATCGTGGAGCTGCCGTGCACCCCGTCGCGCGCTCCACTTCGCCTGGAATCCCAACCCCGTGATCTTGTCGCAGTTCACGCGGTAGCAGCGCTTGTCGGGCGAGGCACCCGGTGCAAACTCCAGGTGGCAGCCCGGCACGGTCTCCGCCACGATCTCGGCCAGCTCGCGGATGCGGTAGTTCTCGCTCGTGGCTCCCACGTTGAACGCCTCGTTGTGCACCGCCTCGCGCGCAGCCTTCAGCACCACGATGAACGCCTGGGCGATGTCCTCGATGTGCACTATGGGCCGCCACGGGCTGCCGTCGCTCTTCAGCATCACCTGGCCCGTGGTGTACGCCCACGCCACCAGATTGTTCAGCACGAGGTCGAATCGCAGCCGCGGCGAGACTCCGTATGCGGTGGCGTTGCGCAAAAACGTCGGGGAGAAGCCGTCGTTGGCCATCGCCGATACGTCCCGTTCCACCAGCACCTTCGACTCGCCGTAGGGCGTCACCGGGTTGAACGCCGACGTCTCCGTCAGGATCTGGTCGCCCGACGCGCCGTAATTGCTGCACGACGACGAAAACACGAACCGCCGCACGCCAGCATCCCGGGCGAGCTCGGCCAGCCGAACCGATGCGTGGTAGTTGATTTCGTAGGTCAGCTCAGGATTGAGGTTGCCAAGCGGGTCGTTCGACAGCCCCGCCAGATGGCACACCGCGTCGAACCCCTTCAGGTCGTCGGGCTCCACGTCGCGGACGTCCTTCCTGATCGTTGGCACGTCCACGATCCCCTCGCCGAACGTACACCGCGAATACAGATCGCTGTCCAGCCCGACGACGTCGAAGCCCTCGTTCAGCATCATCGGGGTCATGGCGGTCCCGATGTAGCCGAGGTGGCCGGTCACAAGCACTCGCATTGGCATCACTCCCAAATCTTCCAAGGCGGGTTGCCCTTGTCCCACAAATCCTGCAGCAGCCGTTTGTCTCGCAGCGTGTCCATGCACTGCCAGAAGCCGTCGTGGCGGTAGGCCATCAGTTGGCCGTCGGCGGCCAGGCGCTCCATCGGTTCCTTCTCCCACTGCGTGGAATCGCCGTCGACGTAGTCGAACACCTTCGGCTCGAGCACAAAGAACGCGCCGTTGATCCAGCCTTCCTGCGTCTGCGGTTTTTCGGAGAACTCTGCCACGCGTTCGCCGTCGAATACCAGGTGGCCGAACCGGGCAGGCGGCCGCACGGCCGTCACCGTGGCCAGCTTGCCATGCCGCCGGTGGAACGCCGCCAACTCGTCCAGGTTCACGTTCGACACACCATCGCCCCACGTGCACATGAACGTGCCGTTTCCCATGTACGGAGCCAGCCGCTTGATCCTGCCGCCCGTCAGTGTGTCGATGCCCGTGTCCACGAGGTCCACCGTCCAGTCGGGCTGATCGGCCCCGTGCTTGACAATCTCGCCGCTGCGGAGCTTCACCGTGAGGTTGGACTGAAGCGAACAGAAGTCGATCATGTACTTCTTGATGTACTCGCCCTTGTAGCCGAGCGCGATCACGAACTCGTTGTGACCGTAGAAGGAGTAGTGCATCATGATGTGCCAGAGGATCGGCCTGCCGCCGATCTCGACCATTGGCTTGGGCTTGACGTCGGTTTCCTCGGCGAGCCGCGACCCCACTCCGCCCGCGAGAATGGCAACTTTCATCGATTTCCCTCCTGCGGCGGGCCGGCAGGCAGGCACCCGGCTCATCATGCTCGCGCATTCGCCTGCACCTTCATGGCCGCGTTGCCTGAAGCCCGACTCGTGAAGCCTTCCTGCAATGTGGTGTGAAACAATGCTGGGGAACTCGGTATGGGTCGACCGCGAGGGGCGTGTCGACCGCAACGGTCGTGTCGCAGCGGCCGCGGCAAGCCCAGAGGTCGCACCACTTGATGAACAGCCAGCAGATTCCGGCGGTTCCGCGGAGCCCCCCTCCGCGTTCGGGAGGGTCGCCGGATTAACCGCCACCGGACGCCAAACGCTGCGACGCCGCCTGGATGGGGGAACAATCCTGCTCGGCGAGGCTGCCATCGCTCAGCGGCCGGACGATCACCGGCCCAAATTCCACCTGGCATCGGTGGGCGATGATGGCAACGCCGTACTCGCCGGCCCGAAGCGGGCCGCCCTCCGGGCAGCTATGCTCGATCCATTCGTTGGGTACCGGCTCGCCTTTCACCCACCATTTCATGCGTTGATGGTAGCCATCGGGGCGCCCCTGCACGTCCAGCCGCGGCCGGACTTCAACGTACACCATGTATCGGACTCCCGGCCGCACCGGGTAGTCCCGGAACTGCTCGAGCGTCACCGCATCCTGGCTGCCATGCTTCCGCGAGAATTGGCTGCCTACGCCATGCTTGGGCGAATAGAACCAGGCAGCGCCGTACAGCCACCCGCGGCGCAGTGCCACGCCCGGCTCGTCCGGGCGCCCGCCCCACAGCGAGAGCACGCCAAACCCGAACGGACGCTTGCCGACGGCTCCTCGGAACGTCATCTCCGCCTGTACGCTGCGGCCCCCCGCGAACGCGCCCGCCACCACCGCTATGCGGTCGTACTCCTCGTAGCCGGGTTTGGGCCGCACCAGCCGCTCGCCGCCCGCATCCAACGTCTCCCAGTAGCCTTCCTCGATGTCGAGCTGCCCATCCCTCCAATCGGCGGTCACCGGGAGACGCACGGGAGAGGGATCGTAGTTCACCTGTACCCTGGTCACCTGCGGCCGCCATTGCCCGTAGGCGCAGGCCTCGATGGTTACGTGGTTCACCCCGGGCTCCAGCCGGCGAGCGTCGAGCTCGATCACGAAGAATGGCGCTTTCGCCCGCGGCGCCCCCCGGCCGACCGGCGCCCAGTCGCCGTCGTTCAGCCGGTAGCGAGCCGTCCGCGCCAGCAGCGACAGCACTCCCGACACATTCACGGTGAAATCCCCCGCCCGCCTGGCATAGGTTCTCGCCATCGGTGCCATCCACACCATCCGCAGGCTCAACCGCGACCAGCACAGCAGCATGCCCCCGGTCACCGCCAATAACACGCTCAGCCGGCATATCACGCTCAGCCGGCACTTGTACGACTTGATGAAACCCCTGATGAGCCCCGTCGGCAGTTGCATCGCTCTGAACCTTCACATCGTCCTCGATGAAACACCTCGTACGGAAGGAAGAAGCTTTCCAGGAATTCCCCCCCGCCAACGTCGCCGAGCACCGGCCAATCCGGCTTTCCGGTGTGCCGCGTCATTTGCGTCTTGTGGCAGTCGAGAGCCGCCCGCTTGCCATCCAGCACCTCGCCCACCGGTACCGCCCATCGAAACTCGCGCAGCAGCCGAACGCCGAACCACGACCGTACGCTCCGCCTCGCCATCGCCATCGCCATCGCCCAGCGATAATGGCCCAGCGGGAGCCGCACCCACGGCCATTGATTCCAGAACCAGATCGGATACTCGTTCACCGCCACCATCCCGCCCCACACGGCAAGCGCGGCCATCACGATCCGGTTCGTGGCAACGTGGTCGACGTTCCCATCGTCGTGATACGGCACAAACACCTCGGCCGGTCGGCACCGCTCCAGTACTTCATGAACCGTCCGCACCGCCTCATCGGCGCATTCCGACAGCCGTGTCTCCTTGTGGCCAAGCAGCACCACCCTGTCTTCCGCCACGCCAAGTGCCCGGCACGCCGCCAGGCCCTCCTGCCGCCGCAGCGCAGCCAGCTCGCGAGCTGGTATCAGTTTGGCATGCGAGCGGCATCCGTCTGTCATGAAAACGACGCCGACGTCGGCTCCTGCCCGCCGCTTCAGGATGATCGTGCCCCCGCAGCCCAGCGTCTCGTCGTCGAAATGCGGAGAGAACACCACCGCGGGCCGAGGGAGTTCTTCGCCCGCAATGCGGGCAATGCGCCTCAACAGCTTCCCGTGAATCGATCTCAGGGCATTCTTGACGGCGCGCCTCACCATCTTCCCCTCACAAGCTGCAGTACTGCTCGACCAGGCTCTCAACTATCCTGTCCCATGAAAAACGCTCGATGGCTCGCTCGCGGGCAGCCTTGCCCATCGATTCCAGCAGCTTGCGATCGCCAAGCAGCCTGCACACCTCCCGGGCCATGGCCGCCGGATCGCCGGGCTCAACCAGCACGCCCGTCTCGTTCTCCACCACGGCCTCCGGCACTCCCCCCACCCGCGTCGCTACTACCGGCACACCGCTGGCCATCGCCTCCGCGACTGTCAGCGGGAATGCGTCCGACAGCGCCGGGCTCACAAACAGGTCGGCGTCTGCATATCGGCTCACCAGGTCATCGTGCGGGATGGCCCCGACAAAACGGATGAAGTCGATCGTCTCGGGCGTGAGCCGCTCCTGCAAGTACTCGGCGTAGTCGATCTTCCCCAGCTCGTGGAGGCTCGCCCCGCGGGGATCGTTCGTCAGCGAGTTCAACATCTCCGATGGCAGAGGCGCGAACGAGCCAATCACTTCCAGCGCCGCCTCCGGCCGCTCCTTCTGCACCAGTGCAAACGCCTCCAACAGCACGTGCAACCCCTTCTCGGGCGAGATCCGGCCGACAAACAGGATCCGGCCGTCTCTGCGTCCCGCGCGTTTCCGCCGCCTCTCCTCGCCGAACCGGCCCACGTCCACCCCGTTCAACACCGTGCCGCACCTGTGGGCGAATTGCCCGTAGCACTGCCGGATCTTCTCCGTAATGTACTCGCTGCACCCGAGGATCCGGTCCGTCTTCTGCAAACGCCGCGTTATGGCGCGCCGGTCGAATTGCGTTAGCCATTCGCAGTGCATATGGAGCACGATCTTCACGGTCGGGTTGAACGCCCTGATGACCGGCACGAACTGCGAGAAATTGTGCACGTGCACCACGTCGCAGTTCTGCTGTCGCAGGTCCAGCGCCACGCGCAGGATGTACCCGAGGTAGTAGTACCACCGCGCCATCGACGGCAGGCGCGGCCCCCGCACCCTGGCCACCCGGTCAAGCAGTTTTTCCACGCGCACGTCCGGGCCAAGCCAGAAATACCTGAACTGCACCCGGCTCCTGGACGCATTGGCAGGGTCAGACCTTCCCCCGCGGGAGTAGATCATCACGTCGTACGATGGCGCCAGACGCCGCGCCACCTCATATGTCCAGATCGCTGCCGAACCCGTCTGAACCGGCGGAACCAGGCGATTCCACGGCTGGCTGACAAATGCGATCTTCACCGCGATCCTCCACCCCGCTCCGGCGGTTCCGGGCTAATCTGCACCCGACTCACGAACGCCCTCCTCACACCTCCCCATTCATGCGGATCCGCCGGTCGTGCAATTCCCACGAGCACGGCATAAACACCAGCCCGAACCGGCCATCGATCCCCTTGCCCGACCCGTAGTAGTCCGACGCCTCCACGTCCATCGTGAGGCAGTGATCGAGCTGATCGTAGGTCACGTCGGTGGTTGTCTTGATCCACAGCGTCAGGTAGTATCGCCCCGGCATCAGGTTCAGCAGGTCGATATCGAGGTCGATGCAGCCCTCGCCCGGGGGCAATTCGGGGATCGGCACACCGCACGCCCACGTGCTCATCGTGGTCACCTTGGTCCCCAGGTCGGTGGAAATCTGCAAGCCGAAGTGCGGCGTCTTCGCCCGGCTCATAGCTTCGTAATGGAATCGTATGGTGAGGCTGTCGCCGCTGCGGATCACGGGGTGCGGCCCGCCGTCCGGCGCGATGAACTCGATCCCGGTATAGCGGATTTCCCCGGAACCGTGACGCGGCTTGATGTGCCGCAGATTCATGCTGCTCTGCCCCGCGCCGGCAAACGTCGCCAGGTAGTTCTTGATTACCTCCTTGCTGTCGCCGTCCTCCCGCACCTCGCCATTGTCCACGCAGATCGTCCGCGGACACAGATTCTCGATGGCCGCCATGTTGTGCGATACGAACAGCACGGTCCGGCCGCCCGTGCGCATGTCGTCCATCGCAGACAGGCATTTTTTCTGGAAATCGATGTCCCCCACCGCCAGCACCTCGTCCACCAGCAGCACGTCGGGGTCGAGGTGGGCAGCCACGGCAAACCCCAATCGCAGCCGCATTCCCGACGAATAGCGCTTGATCGGCGTCTCGATGAACTTCTCCACGCCCCCGAACGAGATGATCGCGTCCAGCTTCGCGTCGATCTCGCGCTTCTTCATCCCCAGGATCGACCCGTTCAGGTAGATGTTCTCGCGGCCGGTCAATTCCCAGTGGAAGCCCGTCCCCACCTCAAGCAGTGAGGCCACCCGCCCGCGCACCTTGAACGTCCCCATGGTGGGATAGGTGATCCGGGACAGGATTTTCAGCAGCGTGCTCTTGCCGGCACCGTTGCGGCCGATAATCCCCACCACCTCGCCTTCCTCCACCTCCAGCGAGATGTTCTTCAGCGCCCAGATGGCCTCCTTCGGCTTGCGCTTCTGGAACGGCCGCTTCGCCATGGCCACTATCGCCTCCCGGAACGTGCTCGTCCGGTGGATCCCCTCGATCCGGTACTGCTTCCACAGCTTGTCTACTATGATCGCAGCCGCCATAACCACTCCGTTGCATCAAGGAATTCGTGCACACTCTCACACGATATCCGCAAACGTCCGTTCCGTCTTCCTGAAGTACAGCGCCCCCACGATGAATATGACCACCGTGGTCACGATCGACACACTCAGCAGCGCCCAGTTTATCTCGCGTTGCGGGAACACGCACGCGCGGAATCCCTCAATGATCCCCGCCAGCGGGTTCAGGAACATCAGCACCCGGAACTTCTCCGGGATGATGCTCGTGGGGTAGATGATCGGTGTGACGAACAGCCAGATCTGGACGAAGAACGGCAGCGCGTAGCGGATGTCGCGGTACCGTACGTTCAGGGCCGCCATGAACATCCCAACTCCCAGTGCCAGCACCACCAACGGAACCACCAGCACGGGCCACAGCAGCAGGCTCCACTGCGGGGAGAACCGATAGTAGGCCATGATCGCCAGCAAAACGACCGACGCGATGCTGAAATCGACGATGCCGCCAAACGCCGATGACGCCGGTACCGCCACCCGTGGAAAATACACCTTCGTCAGCAGGTTGCTGTTTGCCACCAGGCTGTTGCCCGCCGTCGAGATCGCCGTGGAGAAATACGTCCACGGGATCAGGGCGCTGTACGAGAAGATCGGGTACGGAATCCCGTCGCTTGGCATGTTCGCCAGCCGCTGGAAGAACAACGTAAACACCACCATCGAGAAGAACGGCTGGATCACCGCCCACGCCGCCCCCAGCACCGTCTGCTTGTACCGCACCTTCACGTCGCGCCAGACCAGGAAGTAGAACAACTCCCGGTACTGCCAGATTTCCCGAAGCCATTCAAGGTTCATGCTGCCTCAGTTCCTGATGGGTGATCCGTGATCATTGTTCCGCGCGTGCGGCGCCGCGGCGCGTCCGTCGCCGCAAGCCGTTTCACGCCGCACACCATGTACTTCATCGCGGTACTTCATCGCGCGGCCCCGTCAATGAATCGGCACCACGCTCAACCGCCACAACAGCGCCCGCTTGATCTCGCCGGCTACCGCCCGCCACTTCG
>Ga0307378_10011129_pt1 | contig 11625 bp, 5 predicted proteins | sample UN1MG_FD_202238 | JGI IMG/M metagenome (GOLD analysis project Ga0307378, IMG submission 202238) | Soil microbial communities from Risofladan, Vaasa, Finland - UN-1 | ecosystem: Environmental > Terrestrial > Soil > Coastal area > Acid sulfate soil | place: Finland: Risofladan, Vaasa | collected...
CAAGCGATGGCCCGCTTGCCGCGGCTGGTTTCGCGCACGCACTCGCCGCGCGTGCTGAAGCTGGGGGGTGGGTTTGCGGGCCTGTTCGAGCTCGACTTCTCCAGCCAGTTGTTCGCCCGGAAGTACGAGGCGCCGGTTCTCGTCGCCTGTGCCGACGGCGTGGGGACCAAGCTCAAGGTGGCCTCCATGATGGGCGTTCACGACACGGTGGGGATCGACTTGGTGGCGATGAGCGTGAACGACGCGATCTGCTGCGGGGCCGAGCCGCTGTTCTTCCTCGACTACGTGGCGATGTCCAAGGACGATCCCCCGCTTCTGGAGCAGATCGTGGAAGGGATTACGGCCGGCTGCCTCCAGAGCGACTGCGCGCTATTGGGCGGGGAGACGGCCATCCATCCCGATCAGTACGCCCCCGGCGAGTACGACCTGGCCGGCTTCTGCGTCGGCGTGGTCCCGCGGAAAGACGTGATCGACGGCCGTGCCATCGTGCCCGACGACCTGGTGATCGGCCTCGCCTCGACGGGCCTCCACTCCAACGGCTTCAGCTTGGTCCGCAAGGTCGTCTTCGAGATGGCCGGCCTGTCGGTCAACGATCCGGTGGACGAGCTGGGCACGACCGTCGGCCAGGCGCTCCTAGAGCCCACACGAATCTACGCCCGGCCGATACGAGACGTGCTGACCCACTACCGGGTAAAGAGCGTGGTTCACGGCATTGCCCACATCACCGGCGGCGGCTTGCACGAGAACGTCGAGCGGATTCTGCCCGAGGGCGTCCAGGTCGTGATCGATCGCGACAGTTGGCCCGTGCCGCCCGTGTTCACGTGGCTCCAACGCCTGGGCCAGATCGAGCCCGCGGAGATGGACCGCGTGTTCAACATGGGCCTCGGCCTAGTGCTAGTCGTCAGCCCCTACTACGCCGAAAGCATCCGCCACCAGCTCGCCCGCTCGGGCGTGGAAACGTGGCTGATCGGCCGCGTCCGATCGGGGCCGCGGGGCGTCGTGTGGGGGGAAGCAGCCCGGTAGCCGGGCCGGTCGCAGCCGGTACGTCATTGCCGTTCTTCGCGCCGCGAACGTCGAGATAACCGGCGCGTTCACGCGTGCGGTTCATCGTCTTGTTCGGCGTCAGCTGCACACGCCTAGTAAGCCCACGCGTTCTGTTTGAACAATTCGACTTCCTCAGGCTGAAGCACTTCCTCAACTTCGTCAGCGGCAGCCACAACGATCTTCGAAACATCCAAGGCCTTCTTCAGGGCACCGCCTGCTATCCAACTGCTCTCCCATAACTCAGGCCCTTCACCGTTCACGATACGACAAATTGGCTCCTCGCTTTCGAACTTGATGCCAACGGCCTTCGGTTGAGTAACGCGTTGCAGCCAGATTTCAAGATAGCCGTTGTATGGTACCCGCGCCATCTTCTGCCGCACTTTCGTCCATAGGCTCACCTTGTCCTCACTCGGCGCAAGTGAGATCAAATGGCTCAGGATTCCGGCTACAGCAGGAAAGGTGGCTGGCGAAACAAACGCAATGTCCGTCGCGATGGCTACCTGGACTTCAAGGTCGTCCGGAGCTTGAGTTTGCTCCGAGACCCTGCCGTGAAACTCGCTCACGAGACGACGAAGCGCTCCACTGTTTGAGAACCGCTGACCGAAGGAATGTAGCCTCAAGAGCTGCTTCTGTATCGTTTTGGCATTTGAATCACCGAGATCTTGCAGTTCGATACCCGCGAGTTTATCCGGCTTGATGGAGCCTTCTACGACGTTTCTACTCGAGAACGTTTTGGATACGCCAAGCTTCATCCCGACGGTTCGGAGCTTGTCGCTAACGATCTTGAGAACTTCTTCCGCTCGTTCGTCGCTATTGGCAAATATCCGATAGTCATCCCGGTATCGAAGTACCCGGATGTCCTTGCTGTTCCCCAGTTCGGAATTGATCTGTTCATCTACATATCCAAGAACGATCTCCGCTATGAAGTCCATCAGAACCGTGCCTTGAGCAATGCCATTCGTTTGGCCGTACCGGCTCGCCTGAATATGCGAGTCGATTCTGTTTCCGAGGAGTGAGTTCTTACCCCTGTTCTTCTTAGCTACCTCCAGACCGTGAATGGCCCAGGAAATGCTGTGGGTGTAAAGGGAGCTGTAGCAATCGGTCACATCAGTGTGAAGTAGATGGCTGAACTCTAACGAGTACGTTAATGATCGCTGTTCAACACTCTGCCACCAGCTCCTGATCTGAGTTGCGACGTCGGTCTGATGGTCTATGGACATCACTGGCGCGCTGCAACAATCAACCACGCCACCTTCAAACTCACCCAAGCGCCTCTTGATGCTTTCCCAGCTTTGCACTTCACAAATGACATTGACCAGCGACACATAAATAGCCGGGTGTATTAGCTCGAAAGGCCGCCATGCGAACCTTCCGTCCTTATTCGCAATGAAGTTGTAGTTGACGTTCGGAAGCAGAGCTGGATTAGTGGCTTGGTACTGCGCGTAGTTGCCACGATTTAGGGCGTCCGCTACTGCAGCCAGAATTGGTTCAAAGCTCAGATAACGTGGCAGATCCCCATTGAAGTAGCTGCTGCCCTTCAGGAAGTGTGCTCGTGCCTCTTCATTTGACAGGTCAACTAATCGCTTCATCTGATTGCACGCTTTCTCATGACGCCGAACTTGTTCTTAGACTGATCCGTGTATCACCTGTACGCTGCGTCTTCGCAGCCTAACGCGCATCCGGCGAATTGCCGTAAGTGGATTGCTAGCAGACGGTTGTTCAACTGTGCAAGCTTCTCCTGCGTGATAGACTGTTTCAGCCTAGCGATCATCGGGCCGGCGAGCCGGGAGGTACGGGGTAGCCCGAACAGGGTCGGCCGCCAGCGTTTGAAATGCAAGCAAGCCGCCGCTCCCGTGCATCCCGCGGTTCGTCTGAATCAGGATGGCCGGCTCGCCCCACGCCCCCGATGATACTGATCCGATCTTGCAGGTGCAACCCACCCGGGGCGTGGGATGCGAGGACGGGACGGCATTGACGGGGCACTTCCAGTTCGGTTCGTGTTCCATCCCGTACGCCGAAGGCGTTATCCAACACAGCCCGGGGTTGCGGAGCTACCCCGGGTTGGCGGGCCCCCGATCCCCCCCAACCCCAACGGGGTCGAACCTGACGCTGGCGGGACGCAACCCCGTTGGGGTTCGGTGAGTTCGGAACCGGGGCCCGGGGTAGCTCCGCAACCCCGGGCTGTGTTGCGAACCCGCTTCGCGGTTTGGGGAAACAGAAACGGCCCGCGCTGACCGCAGATTCACGGGTGTCTCCCCCGTCCGTTCTAGCAACCCACCCGGGGCGAGCGTCTGGCCCCGTAGACCCGTAGGGTGCGTGCTTCGCACGCACGCGTCTGACACGTGGCGTCGCGCGTTTTGTCCCCCGCGCTTCCTCGGTGACGCGTGGCTGCAAGCAGCCACCCTACGGGTTGCGAGGTCCCGTGGAGCGAAAAGCGACTGTGGGGTCGCGATCAGCCCGGGGTATCGATCGACGGGCCGGCCTTTTCGAGGCCTTCCAGGACCGGGCCTTGCGTGTAGACGCCGCGGAGGATCGTGGTCGGACGGTTGGGGTCGCGCGCCGGCAGGATGGCCAGCGACGGCTGCGCGGTGCGCAAGGCTTGGACGAACCGCTCCGTCTCCTCGTCCTCGGGGCTGAAGGTCATGTCGAACTTCACGGGCACCACGCGGTTCCGGTCGATCAGGTCGCGCACGGCTTCCGTTTCGAGCACGGTCGCCTCAACCACCTTGCAGTTGATGCACCAGTCCGCCGTGAAATCGACCATCAGGGTGTATTGACCTGGCGTGACCGTCGCCCGATCGACGTCCTCCGTGACGTACTCCCAACGCTCGTTCATCACGGTCAGAATTCCGGGCACCCCGAACAGGCCCGGGAACATGAACACCCAGACCAGGCCCGCGAAGGCGATCGCCTCGGTCCAGGCCCAGGCTTTCTCCTTGGTCTCGGCCACGGCCTTGCGTTGGATCCACCAGCAGGCCCCCCACACGCCGAACATCATGCCGATCGTCGGCACCAGGTACGGCCAGTGGATGAAGCTGAGGATCCAGACGGTGGTCCCCAGCAGCACGAAGCCCATCACCTGCTTGAAGGCCTCCATCCAGGCCCCCGGCTTCGGCAGGAAGGCGACCAGTCGAGGAAATACGCCAATCAACAGGTAGGGACTGGCCATTCCCAATCCCACCGCCAGGAAGACGGCGAAGATCAGGGGCGGCGGCTCCGACATCACCGCGGTCACCGCAACGGCCATCCCCGGGCCGGTGCACGGCGTGGCCAGAATCGTCGTGATGATTCCCATGAAGAACGCTCCGGCCAGACCCTCGCGCCGGGCCGCGTCGGCCGCCTTCCCCGAGCCAACGAAGCCCGGGATCGGAATCTCCCAAATCCCGAGGAAGCTGATCCCCATGGCGAACACGACCACGGCCATGGTCACGTTGAACCACGGGTACTGGAACTGTCCGCCCCACTGGAGGTTCATCCCAGCCGCCAACGCGGCCAGGAGCAGGAAGACCGAGATCAAGCCCGCCGAAAACGCCACGTTCAGCATCAACGCGCGAAACCGGTCCTCCCCCGACTGATTGACGAAGGAGAGGATCTTCAGGCCGATGACCGGGAGCACGCAGGGCATGATGTTCAGCAAGATCCCGCCGAGGAAGCCGATCAGAATCAGCCAAACAGCCCACATCGGCCCTCGCTCGCGCCCCGCTTGAGCGCCGGTTTCCAGCTCCCGCACGTTCGCTTCCAGCTCGTCAAGATCGACACGGCCCTCCACGAGTTGGTTGACCTCCGCGAACGTCTTTACGCGCACCCACGGGATGCCGTGAGTAACGGGCTGTTCCCTCTGGACCGGGGCGGACTCCGGCGGACGAGCGTCCCGCCAGCCGACGTCGGCGGACAAAGCCGACTTGGGCAGGTCCATGCCCCGGCCGAGCCGAGCCGTGAAGGGGAATTTCTGCGCCGGAAGACACGAACTGGCGTCGCACGGCTGGGCCCGGATCGCTCCCTCGATCGTCAACGTGGCCAAGTCGACGCCCGGTGCAAGCTCGATCGGCGCGTGCCAGGTAATCTCGTCGTGATGAGACTCGACCTCCAGCCCTCCGAAAAGCGGCTCGACCTTCTTCTCGGGCAAAGTTGCGGCCTGGAAATCCCCCGTGCGACGGTACGCTTCCGAGGGAGCGAGCTGGATCGTGGTCGCGATCGGACCGCCCCGAGCCTGCGTGATCGAGTAGATGTGCCAGCCCGGCTTGATCTTGGCCGTGACGAACAGCCGGCCGGGCACGTCGGCGGTCGGCGCCGTGAATTGGGACTCGACGGAGACGACCGGCTCGCCCGCCGGGCCGAAGCCGCCCAACGGACCGCGGGGTCGCCCTCCCCCCGGCTGTGCCTGTCCCGAGCAGGTTGAGATCAGCAGTCCCGCGACAACCGCGGCGGACCCCAAGAAGCGGATACAAACTCGAAGCATGGCTCCCTCATTCCGTGGCGGAAGTGGAACGTCCCCGGTGGCGTTATCCTGTTACCACAGCCCACCTTACTGTATGCCCCGGCCCAATGGCGAGCAATGGCAGTCCGCGGGAGACCACTTCCGCCGGCGTTGGACGCTCGACCGGTCCGGTTGGCGGAGTCGGTGTCATAATTCCGATCAACGCGCCCTGGAGAACCCGGGCTTGTCCAAAGGCGCCGAAATCCTTGCCCTCAAAGACCTTGCCGGAAATGGACACTTCCGTTCACACACTCCAGAAGGAGCTGGGCCATTCCTCAGACCCCAAGCCCGCAACGTCAAAACGGCTTGGCGAAAGGGGCCCCGCTGCGTCGAGTCGCACTTCGCGGCCTATCGACCCACGAGATGCCGCAAACGCCGGATGATCTCGTCGAGACGATCCGGGATCGCCTCCCGGTCCTCGAACACCCGCCGCTGCCGGTAGATCCAGTCGATCCAGGTCAGCCCGGCCATGAGCACCGTGCTGCGGTCGAACGCGTAGACCAGCGAAACCTCCGTTTCCGAAAGCCCGCGAACCGAGCCGTACGCGTCGAGCCCCACTTGCCACCGATGGGCGTCGTCGCGCACCATGCTCCCCAGCAACCGGGCGACGTCGGCCGCCACGTTGTCGGCCGCCATCGACCCGAAGTCGATCAGGCCGCTCACTCGGCTCCCCTCGAACAGCACGTGATTGTGCCACACGTCCCGAATGCACGGCTGCAAAGGGACCTTGGATTGGACCGCCGCGTCGAGCAGCACGAGCACTCGGTCAGCACCGCGGGGGACAAGGCGGAACAACGCCTCAGCGCGACACTCCAGCTCGGGCCAAAGCCCGCGCTCGACCGCGGCGCGGAGCCGTTCCAGATCGCCCGACGTCCATTCTCGAAGCTGTCGGCGCCGATCGCGGATTCCCCGTGAGAGGCCCGTGGGCGGGTCGGGCAGGGGGAACGTGGCCGCCGCCAGGTGAAACTCGGCCAGGGCGATCATGGCCGCTGTGAGCTTCTCGTCCGTGGGGTCCTCCCAGAAGTCGGCTTCGCCGGGCATCCACGGCGCCAGCTCCCAGAAGTAACCCATGCGCCGGACGTAGCCTTTGCGAGACCGCGTGCATAGCGGCAGCGGAGCCAATGCGAACCCCTCTCGGTCCACGTGCCACAGCACCGCCTGGATGAACTCCAATCGGTCGGCCGAGGGATTGGCTCTGGGCCATCGCCGCAGGCAAAACAGCCCGGCATCGCTTCTCACGCGCCAGAACCGCGCCCCGCTGAAGCCACCCGCCGCACCCAGCGACTCGATCTCCGCCGAGCGAAAGTCGTCAGGATAGGCCGAAAGCACGCTGACGACGTCCGATTCGGTTGCCATCAGGTCACCCGGTGGTGGGGCGAGGAGTCCTCGAAAACCGCCAATCATCCCAACGTGGGGGCCCGCCGGTGCGAGAATAGCACAAACGGGCCGAATTCCATAACCTCCCTGTCGGGGGGGTATGTTGCATCTACATGTGGGTCGCTACCCCCCGTCCGGGCTGCCATCCCGCCGGGTCTACTCTCCGAGTAAGGAGCCGTCTACCTAATCCCCCGGTTGGATTGGGAAAATGGGGTATATTTGACGAGGCATTCCAGGTCTCCAGCCCACCCCGCCTTACCCCAACGTTGCCCCCACCCCAACAGCTCCAGCCCGCAAGAGAACCGACAATGCCGGAATCCCCGAAAGTCACCGCATTATCCCTGAGTCTCGCATTTTCGCTATCCCTGACATCATTTTTGTGGGCCGATTCCGAGCGTGCCGACGACGAGAAGCCGGCGGCCAAGCAGGACGCTGACGAAGTCAAGGCAAATGGGAGCGAGGAGAGCGGCTCTTCCTCGTCGGGCAAGAGCAAGTCCACGAGCGGATCGAAACCGAAGTATCCGGCTTTCTCGGAAGTGCTCAAAGACGCCACGACGATCGAGGGGCTGATCAAGCTCTATCGCAAGGAAGAGAAGCTCTACGGCGAAATTACCGGCAGCACCCTGGACAAGGACCTCATCGTCCTGATATCCATCGCACGAGGCATCGGTGAATCACCCATCCTGGGGGGCATGACCTGGGGATTCGGGGACGACTGGATCTGGCAGTTCCGTAAAGACGGCGACAGGATCCAAGTCGTCCGGCGGAACGTCCGCTTCACGGCAGACAAAGGGAGCCCCGAAGCCAGGGCGGTCCGACTCGCTTATACCGATAGCGTCTTGTTCAGCCTGCCCATTGCCACGCTCAGTCCGTCGGGCGGCTATGTCGTCGATCTCAGCTCCGTGCTGATGACCGATCTGCCCCGGATTTCGAGCGTTTTGAGGGGCTTCACGTTTTCCGAGGACAAGTCGAGCTGGGCGTCGGTGAAAGGCTTCGAGGACAACGTGGAGATCCAGGTTGCGGCCACGTATGCCTCGAGCGGCTCCGTCGAGTTCGACACCGTGGCCGATAGCCGTGGCGTGACGATCAACGTCCACTACTCGATCAGTCGCTTGCCGCAGACCGGCTATCAACCACGGCAGGCGGACGACCGGGTGGGATACTTCCTCACGGTGCTGAAGGATTTCTCCAAGAAATCCCGGGAGGACCGGTTCGTCCGATACGCCAACCGCTGGGACGTCCGCAAGGCAGACCCTTCAGCCGAGCTGTCGCCACCCAAAAAGCCGATCATCTTCTGGCTCGAAAAGACGGTCCCGTTCGAATACCGCAAACCGATTCGGGAGGGAATCCTCGAGTGGAACCGGGCGTTCGAGAAGGTCGGCTTCGCCAATGCGATCGAGGTGCGCCAGCAGCCTGACGAGGCCGACTGGGACCCTGAGGACATCAACTACAACACGTTCCGGTGGATCACGTCTTGTGCGGGCTTTGCCATGGGGCCCAGCCGGGTGAATCCGACCACCGGCGAGATCCTCGACGCCGACATCATCTTCGACGCCGACTTCCTCGAAGCCTGGAAGTTGCAGTACGACGTGATGACGCCGGAAAGGGAGGCCGCCTCGACCGCGGGACCGCTGATCGCGGGCGGCGGCCGTCCGCAAACCGAAGGTGTTCACTCCTGGTTCGGGTACCGCCACTTGCACGACTGCAACTACAGCCAAGGGATGGCGCGCCAGATGGCGTTCGGCGCGTTGGTCCTGGCGGGTGCCGACCAGGCCGAGTCGGAGGCGGAAGTCGGCGAGTTCATCATGCAGGGGATCAGGGAAACGGTCATGCATGAAGTGGGCCACACGCTGGGCCTTCGGCACAACTTCAAGGGGAGCGCCTTGCTGACGCTGGAAGAGATCAACGACCCGGAGAAGACGAGGGAGACGGGCATGGCCGGGTCGGTCATGGACTACCTGCCTGCCAACTTCGTCCCCAAGGACCAGAAGCAGGGCGACTACTTCAGCCCGACCCTCGGCCCCTACGACTACTGGGCCGTCGAATACGGCTACAAACCGCTGACCGGCGGCACGGAGGGAGAGGTGCCGGAACTGAAGAAAATCGCCTCCCGATGTGCCGAGCCGGGCTTGGACTACGCGACCGACGAGGACACCCGCGGCTTCGACGCCGATCCGCTCAGCAGCCGGTTCGATCTGGGCAAGGACCCGCTCCAGTACGCCGGGCGGCAGGTGAAGCTGATCAACCAGTTGTGGCCGGACCTGGTGGAACGGATGGCGGAGGAAGGGGAAGGATACCAGCGGGTGCGGCGGGCCTTCAACGTGTTGCTGAACTACCATGGCGACGCGATGGGCTTCGCCGGCGGATTCATTGGCGGGATCTACGTACACCGCGACCACAAGGGCGACCCGAACGCCCGGCCTCCCTTCGTGGTCGTCGAGGCGAAGCGGCAGCGCGAGGCGCTCTCGCTTCTGAAGGAGCAGGCCTTCGGACCGAAGTCTTACGAGTTTCCGCCGGAGTTGTACAACCACCTGGCCGCGTCGAAGTGGTCGCACTGGGGCATCGAGCCGCAGGACCGTTCCGACTACCCGGTGCATGAAGTGATCCTCGCCTGGCAGGACCGCGTGTTGGGCCAACTGCTGTCGTCCACGACGCTTTCCCGGCTCCGTGACTCGGAGTTGAAAGTGCCCGCCGAGAAGGACGCGTTTACGGCCGCCGACCTGATCGAAGGGCTCACGGGGGCGATCTTCGCCGAGACGGAGAAGCTCCGCGACGGCAAATACACCAACCGCAAGCCGGCCATCAGCAGCCTGCGCCGCAATTTGCAGCGGCGATATCTGGAGCGGCTGGCGAATCTGGCCATGGGCAACACGGCGGCGCCGGACGACTGCCAGACGGTGGCGTACGTCGAGCTGGAGTCGCTGGAAGCCCGCATCAAGGAAGTGCTCGCCCGAAAGGCCCAGCTCGACACCTACACTCGGGCCCACCTCGAGGAAAGCGCGGCGCGGATCCGCAAGGTGCTGGACGCCCGGTTGGAGCTCGCGGGCCCCTAGCACGGGTTATGCTTCACCCATCTCCTGCGGGGATAGCGGGGCAGGTGTCCCCTCTTGGGGCCCGGTAGTTACCCGTCATAAGGGGTTCCCGGGCGTTGTCCGTGCGTGCAAGCACGCACCGCCCGGGCTGATAGGTGGCCATCGAGACAATCGCCAGCCCATCCCGCGTGCGTGCGAGCACGCAGCCTACCCGGGAATGTCTTTGCGTCCCGGCCGGTCGCCGGTATCTTAGGGCACGTCAGCCCACGTTGGGGAGAGAGCAGCATGAGAGTCGTTGTCGCGATCATTCGGCCGACCAAACTCGACGCGGTGCGGGAGGCCCTGGGGAAGATCGAAGTGATGCGAATGACGATCTGCGACGCCCAGGGCTATGGGCAACAGCGGGGGCAGAGCGAGATGTACCGCGGCCGCGAGTACCAGACCGCGCTTTTGCGAAAAGTCGCGCTGGAGATCGTGGTTAACGACGACTTCCTGGAGCGGACCATCGAGACGGTGGCCAACGCGGCGCGGACCGGCCCCGAGGGGAACATCGGGGACGGCAAGATCTTCGTGCTTCCCGCCGACGCGGCCATCCAGATCAGCGACGGCTCGCGAGGCCCGGGAGCCGTTTGAGCCGGAGGCCCCTTCGCTGAGATGGGCGACCAGCGGTCCGCATAGGCGATGCGGTCACGGTTGGTTGGACCGCTCGTCCCCTTCCGACGGTGGCTCGTTTCCTGGCGATTCCGTTGGCGGTTTGCCTTCATCGGAAGGCGCGGCGCCGTCCTCCGGCAGCACGGTGTCGTCGGCCACGACCGGGGCCCCGGCTTCATCCGTTCCGAGCGGCGGCAGGCCGTAGGTCGCCTCGTCTTCCTCCTCTTCCAGAAAGACTTCGTCCAACTCCATGGCGTCGGCGTCGTAGCGGAGCAACAGGTAGATGCAGGTCGACGCGGTCCAGAAGTAGCTGTAGAGAAAGCCCACGGCCAGCATCTTCACACACCCGCACCAGAAGAGGATCAGTCCGGCCCCAAACGCGCCGACAGCGCCGATTTCGGCCCCGTCGGAGAGCAGCTCTTCGACCTGGCGTGCGCCGGACCCTTGCGCGAACCAGCGGGACGAATCGGCGCCCCAGTCGGCTGCCCAGTTGGTAAGGGCGATGACCCCGGCCGCGAAGTTGGACACCACCAGCCAGCCCAGCCAGCCGATCAGGACGGCGACCACGACATAGAACAGATAGTGCAGCGGTCGTTGGAAGAGGTACTGGTTGGAGCGCGACAAGGCGTCGAAGCTGTCCTGGCCTTCGGCACTGGTTGCCGCCCACATCAGCGGCCATCCAAAAGCCAGCCACACGAGCAGGTAGGTTATCACCAACCCGCCCAGCAACATCAGAGGCCAGAGAAACAGACCGCTGATCGCGGCGGTTACGTCCCAGTGCAACAGAGTGCCCACCAGACCGATCCCGACGGAAAACGCCGCAACTCCCACGAGCAGAAGCAACGGGGCGGAGAAATACGTTCGCCATCTCGAGCACGCATAGCGCAACATCGCGTTGGGACTCACGTGCTCCTCGCAGGCCAGCTCGACCGCCGCACGCCGCGTGATGGCCCCGCCAAAAAACGCCCAGATCGCCAGAGTCCAGAGGCCGCAGAGCAAGAGGTACGCCAGCTTGGTCACCGTGACGTCGGAGGAGAAGATCTG